>JGI24705J35276_12238286_pt1 | contig 18525 bp, 19 predicted proteins | sample TergutNt197P4_FD_35276 | JGI IMG/M metagenome (IMG submission 35276) | reverse complement strand
TCCTTATAATAATATATTTAAAGCAAATGATTTTGGAGTAGCAAAAACCGAATATCAACAAAATTATATAAATGTTATACATCCAGATGGTACAGTTACAGATAATTGGGCTTATGTATCGTATGAAAATCCCATTTTAAATGGAAAGGAAGTATTTGTTAATTATGAAGAAAAGAAGTAAGGAAAATTATTGTATGGGAAGAATGGGACCGAGATTATGTATTCAAACAACTACTGCATGTAATGGTAAATGTTTCTTTTGTGTTGGTAGATACAACAAACCTTGTAAAGTAGATGTTGATAAAATTATTAAAAGTGCAATTTCATTAGAAAAATACCCAGATGTTCTTTTATTGGGTGGTGAGTCTACGCTTTTTCCTGATGATTTAATAAAAATAATTAACGATATAGCCCCTTATAAAAAGAAAATAACTGTTAATACTAATGGGTATAATCTAGAATGTCTATCACCAGTTATTAAAAAATTGGATAAATTACTTGTCTCAGTTATGGGTAATGAAGAAATAAATAGTAATATTGTTGGAATTAAACCCCAATTACATAAAATAAAAGAATTTCATAAAGAAAATCCTAAACTTAAATTAAGAGTTAATTGTGTTGTAAATAAAAAAGGTATTGATACATTTGATAAACTAGAAGAATTTGTTTTAGAAATGAAAAATTTAGGATTTACTTCAATAAAATTTTCTGAAATGTCAACAGATGATCCCAATGATCCAAATTTCATTGATTTACAGAAATTGTTAAAACCTTTTTGCTCTGATATTCATCAAAATGACACTTTGCAAAAAGGATGCTATCTAGAACCCAAATCTTTAGAAGAACAGTTTGGGATAAAAATAATTTTAAATCTTACTTGTAATTTAAAAACACCAATTAAGCAACCCCAATATCAGTCACTAAGTTATGAACCTATGTGTTTTGATAGTGTTTACATTTCGCCAGATGGTAGTATCCACGAAAGAATAGTATCATCACTTGATTTAGCTAACGAACGTGGAGCGTGCTAAATTTTGTTTAACAAACCTATAATAAGGTATAATTTTTATTAAATATATGATAACATATACTTAGTAATTGATATTTATCAATTTACTTTGCGATAGTGGTTGTAGATACACTCGCTTCTCGCACCAAATGATACTCAAGCGAACACTTTTGTTTATTTTACGGGAGGTTTCGCTATTCTAACATATATAAAGAGGGGTTAGTTTTTAACCTTTTTTTAGTGCAAGTATGTTAAAAATATCGACTATATAGTATAATATTAATAGATAAGAAACGGGAAAAGGAGTGTGTTTATGAAACTAGTATGCTGGAATATTGGTATTAAAAATGTATAGAACTAAAAATGATATTGAAGATAAATATATTAGTGAATATCATTATATTGCTTTTGCTCCAGTTTGGGGAGCTAAAGAAATAATAAAAAATGGTGCTACCAATAGAGATTTTGGCGGTTTTGTTGAACAAGGTAGTTTATTATTATCCAAATATGAAATACTGGAACATTATAATCAGTTTTATCATTTGGAATATAAAGAGGCTGGTTTTGACGCTACATATTTTAAAAAGGACGACCACGCTAGGTCAATTCAAAATGCAATTTTAGATATTAACGATAAAAAGGTACAAATAATAAATATTCACGGTATATGGAACGAGGGTAAACTTGGTGATGATAGAACTTTAAATCAATGCCAATTTATTATTGATAGAGCTTTAGAAAATGATTATCCTACTATTATTGTAGGTGACCTTAATTTATTACCAAATTCTAAAAGTATCGAGTTAATGAATAAGCATTTTAGAAATCTTATAATTGAAAATAATATAAAATCAACTAGACCAACTTTTGATGACGGTTTAGATAAAGGTAATATAGTTTGCGATTACATTTTTGTTAATGACAAGGTAAAAATAAATGATTTCAAGGTGTTAGACAATGATATATCAGACCATTTACCGCTTGTAATAGACTTTGAAATTTAGAAAGAGGTTAATGTATGAATAAAAGCAAAGATAAAAATATTTTTATGATGTGTGAGAAATTAAATTATAATGCATTAAGTGAAATGCCTTCAGAATTTATTGTTAGAAATTGCAGAAAAGATGAAATTGATATATGGAAAGCCATGCCATTTGATGAAGAAGAAAGTATAATTAAAAACAAAGAGTTTATGGATAATTATTTTAATCAAGTTTATAAAGAAAAAAAAGAATTGTTTTATCAAAGATGTTTATTTGTATGTAATGAAGAAAACATGCCACTTGCTACTTGTTTTATATGGAAAGCATACAATAAAATTAATACAATACATTGGCTTAAAGTGAAAAAGGATTATGAGGGATTGGGAATTGGTAGAGCATTGTTATCAATAATTATGAAAGATTTAAAAGAATGTTTGCCTATTTTGAATAGGTATATGCCAAAAAATGAGTTTGAAAAATTAGAAATAAGAACAGCGCCTAAGTATTTTGTCGATATAGCAGATTCTTCAGGAATAAATGAGTTTTAGATAAATATATTGAAAGTGGCTTGAAAATATGTTATGCTTAAACACAGAATAAGGAGAAAAAACATGTTATACATAAACAATAAAGAAAAACTGGAAAGAATAAAGCTAGAAAAAGACAATTTTTATGTTGTTAGTGATTTCGACAGAACTCTGACTGATGGAAATGCAAACGGTACTTGGGAAATATTAGAAAAATCTGGGATTAATAATAATGAATATAGGAAAAGAACCAAAGAATTATATAACTATTACAGACCAATTGAAATAGACCCAATGATTTCAGAAAAAGAAAGATCAGAACAAATGGAGATATGGTGGAAAAAACATGTACATTTGTTTTATGAATTTAAACTTGGAGAAGAAGATATATCTGAGTCAATTAAAAATAGTGGATTAAATTACAGAGAAGGTGCAAGTGAGTTTCTGTTTCAAATGAAAAAAGATAATGTGCCAGTTGTAATAATATCTGCAGGTATAGGAAATATAATATCAGGCTTTTTAAAAGCAACAAACACAGACTATGAAAATATAAAAATACTTAGTAATTTTATAAAATTCACAAATGGAATTATAGATACTTTTGAAGGAGAGGTTATACATTCGTTTAATAAAAATATTGTTAGTTTGTCTGAAGATATAAAAGAAACTAGAAAAAATATTTTACTGTTGGGAGATTGCATAGGCGACCTGAAAATGGTAGATAATAAAAAACTGGAAGACACAATAACAGTTGGTTTTTTAGAAGAAGAAATAGAATCAAATTTACCATATTTCAACAAGAGTTTTGATATTGTATTAACAGAAATGGGTTCTTTTTATGAGCTAAATAAAGTATTGAATATTAGATAAAATGGAGGGAAGATGAAAGAGAACTGGTTTAATTTACCATTTAAAGAAGTGGAGGAAAAGTTAAATTCAAATATTGTTAATGGATTATCAGATGAAGAAGTAGTAAAAAGAAGAGAACAATATGGTTTAAATGAATTGAAAGCAAAAAAGAAAAAAACATTAATTCAAAAGTTTTTAGAGCAGTTTAAAGATTTTATGATTATTGTTTTAATTATTGCAGCAGTCATTTCTGGAATAATAGGAGTAAAAGAAGGCGAAGGAATGACAGACACATTTATAATTATGATAGTAATAATTGTAAATTCTATTATTGGAGTGGTTCAGGAAAACAAAGCAGAGAAATCGTTAGAAGCACTTAAGAAAATGAGCAGTCATGTTGCTAAAGTAATTAGAAATGGGAATTTGGTTATAGTTCAATCTTCTGAGCTTGTGCCAGGAGATGTTGTTGTTTTAGATACAGGAGATTTTATTCCAGCAGATTTAAGAATTATTGAGGCTGTAAATTTAAAAGCACAAGAATCTGCTTTAACTGGGGAATCTGTTCCAGTAGATAAATATTCAGATACAATAGAGAAAAAAGATATAGCTTTAGGAGATAGGAAAAACTTACTATTTTCTTCTAGCTTGGTTACATATGGCAGAGGAAAAGGAATTGTTATAGAAACTGGAATGACTACAGAAGTTGGCAAAATTGCTACAATGATAGATGAATTTGAAGATGAAAAAACACCATTGCAAAATAAGCTAAATAACTTGGGAAAGGTTTTGGGAATTGGTGCATTAGCACTTTGTGGAATATTGTTTGTAATAGGAATTCTTTATGGTAAAGAACCAATGCATATGTTTATGACAGCAGTTGCATTAGCAGTTGCAGCAATACCAGAAGGACTTGTTGCGGTTTCTACAATTGTTTTAGCTATTGGTGTTCAGCGAATGGTTAAAAGAAATGCAATAGTAAAAAAACTTCCTTCAGTTGAGGCGTTGGGTTGTGCATCTGTAATATGTTCAGACAAAACAGGAACATTAACACAAAACAAAATGACTGTAAAAAAACTATTTATAAATGGAAATACTTCTGGAGTAAGCGAGCTAGATAAAATTGAAGGAGAGCTACAAAAAGCTGTTGAAGCTCTTATGCTATGTAACGATACAAAAGTATCTGAAGATGGTAGTTTAACAGGTGACCCAACAGAAACAGCGTTAATAGATATGGGGAATGCCTTAAAATATAAATTAGAAGACAAGCCTAGAATTGCAGAAATACCTTTCGATTCAGAGAGAAAGCTAATGACAACTGTACACAAGGTTGGCAATGAGTTCATAGTATATACAAAAGGAGGAATAGACGAACTGTTAAAATGTTGTAACTCATATGAAAAAGATGGACAAATAAAATCTGATTTAGAGAACTACAATAAAGTAATAGAAGAAAATAATGTTCAAATGGCAAAAGATGCATTAAGAGTATTGGCAGTTGCATACAAAACAATAGACCATACATTAACTGAAAAAGATATTAAAGAACTTGAAACTGGGCTAACATTTATACGGAATGGTTGGAATGATAGACCCGCCAAGAGAAGAAGCAAAAGAGTCGGTAAAAAAATGTATAACAGCAGGAATAAAAACAGTAATGATTACTGGTGACCATAAAATTACTGCAATGGCAATAGCAAAAGAATTAGGAATTTTGACTAATGAAAAAGAAGCAATAACAGGTGAAGAATTAGAAAAGTTATCTGATGAAGAATTAATAAAAAGAGTTAGAGGAATAAGTGTATATGCTAGAGTATCGCCAGAACACAAGGTTAGAATAGTAAGAGCATGGCAGGCAAATGGAGAAGTTGTTGCAATGACAGGAGATGGGGTAAATGATGCACCGGCACTTAAAAAAGCAGATATAGGATGTGCAATGGGAATAGTTGGAACAGATGTTGCAAAAGAAGCAGCAGATGTTATATTAACAGACGACAATTTTGCAACAATTGTTTCAGCTGTGGAAGAAGGAAGAAGGATTTACGACAACATAATAAAAACCATAGTATTTTTATTGGCAACAAACATAGGAGAAATAGTGGTATTCTTTATTGTTATGATGTTAACTCCATTGCTTGCCAGCATGTATGGTATAACTTCAGAATATTTAGGAGCACTAATTCCATTAATTCCAATACAAATATTGTGGGTGAATTTAGTTACAGACTCGCTTCCTGCATTAGCTTTAGCAGTTGAGCCAGCAGAAAAAGGAATTATGAACAGAAAGCCTATAAAAAACTCAAAAGGTATATTTACAAAAGGAATAACATATAGGCTGGTATATCAAGGCTTTATGATAGGAATATTAACAACAGTTGCATTTATGTTGGGGTTATCTACAACTGGAGTTACTCAAGCAGAAAAAATACAAATAGCACAAACAATGGCATTTACAGTTTTGGCATTTTTAGAATTGGTACATGTATTTAATATAAGAAATATAAAAGAATCGGTATTTAAAAACAATCCATTTAGGAATGGCAAATTAAATCTAGCAATTTTAGTTTGTGCTTCTCTAATGTTTATAATTTTATTTATACCAGAATTGAGAGAGATGTTTAGAATAGCTAAGCTACCATCAGATAAAACATTGGAAGTAATTATATTATCATTATCTCCGTTATTTATTGTGGAAATAATGAAATTACTTAAGATAAACACTATAAATGAGTAAGTGACAAAATGTAACTTGGAGTAAAGTATTATGGATTATAATATTAAAGATTTGGTTGTAACAAAAAGAGAATTAAATATAAAAAAAGTTGCAATATTTATAGCAGTTATTTTGTTATGCTCGTTTACAATATTTATAAGTTTTTATATATCATATAAAAATATGAACAGAGAAAATAATCTTGGGACTACAACAGTTAATGAAAAACAGGAAAAGAACAATAAAGCGGTTAATATTTACACAGGGAATCATCTTCAGATTGCAAATCATAATATAGAATTTATAAGAACAATGACACAATCAGCACATAGAGCAGGGTATAACCCAAATGCTAAAGAAGAAATAAGAGACATATATTATTCTGAAGAAAAACAAGTATATTTAACATTTGACGATGGGCCATCAAAAGATGTTACACCTCAAATATTAGATATATTAAAACAGGAAAATGTACCTGCAACATTTTTTGTGTTGGGAAGCAGAGCAGAAGTATATAAAGACACAATAAGAAGGGAATATGAAGAAGGACATTATATTGCAAATCATGGATATTCGCACACATATTCTTCTATATATGCAAACCAGCAAAATGTATTAAATGAATATAACAGAACTGAACAGATTGTAAGAGATATTTTAAATATACCAGACTATAAATCGTACTTGTTCAGATTCCCAGGCGGGTCTGCTGGAGGAAGATATGACAATGTAAAAAAACAGGCGATTGAATTAATAGAGCAAAACCAAATTGTTCATACAAACTGGAACTGTTTAACAGGAGACGCAGAAGGGCTTAGAACAAAAGAAGCACAGATGCAGAAATTCCTCACAAGTAAAAAAGACAGTGAAAGTATAGTAATATTAATGCATGATGCTAACGATAAAGGAGTAACAGTAGAACTAATAAAAGAACTAATACCTTATTTAAAAAGTGAAGGATATGTATTCAAGAATTTTTACGATATTTTTAGAGCTGAAGAATAGGGCAGGCAATGTGCATACCATACAGATTTGTTCTTGACAGGTACGCATAAAATATGTTAAAATATAAGACATAGGGCGGATAACATCCGCCTGAATATATGCGGATGTGGCGAAACTGGCAGACGCACTTGACTTAGGATCAAGCGGGAAACCGTGGGGGTTCGATTCCTCTCATCCGCACCATTAGAGGATTTATTTATGCCTGATTAAGATTAGTTCGTATAGTGATATTGCTGAGTATCTTATTATGAAGAAGCAGACTAACAAGCTGGGGAACTTTACATAAAGTTGACATACATGCCAAATGTGTGGTATAATACATATATCAATAAAATGATTAATAGAAAATATATTAAATTTGTTTTAAATTTTGTCTAGTGTCCATAAGAAAAATTGTCGTTGCCTAGAAACAAGTTTTGTATTTGTTTCTAGGCATTTTTGCGTAAAAAATTAAGGAGGAATTATGGAAAAGAAAAATTTAAAATTTGAGGAGCTAAGTTTATCGGCTAATATTAAGAAAGCATTAAGAGATTGTAAATATGTTGAGGCAACAGACATACAAGCTCAGGCAATACCAGTTATTTTAGACGGGAGAGATGTTATAGGTCAATCTAAAACTGGAACAGGTAAAACTGCTTCATATAGTCTACCTATGTTAGATAAGGTAGATTCAAAATCAAGAGATGTACAGGCTATAGTGTTATGTCCAACAAGAGAACTTGCAATACAAATTACAGAAGAAATAAGAAAGTTTAACAAATATCAAGAAGGAATTAGATGTGTAACAATATATGGTGGGCAATCAATTGAAACACAAATAAAGGCATTAAAAGGTGGAGTTCAAATAATAATTGGGACACCAGGCAGAGTAATGGATCATATGAGAAGAAAAACTTTAAAATTAAACAATGTGAAGATGGTAGTTTTAGATGAAGCAGATGAGATGCTTAATATGGGGTTTGAGGAAGATATAGAAGTAATTTTAAAAGATGTGCCAAAAGATAGGCAAACACTTCTTTTTTCAGCAACTATGAATAAAAGAATATTAGGAATTACAAAAAAATATTTGAAAGAGCCTAAAAACATAAAAATAAAAGCAGAAGAGCTAACAGTAAACAATATTGAGCAAACATCTATAAGTATTAAATCAGGAATGAAAGATGAAGCAGTAACAAGATTAATAGATACATATGCGCCTAAAAAAGCTATTGTATTTTGTAATACTAAAAGAAAAGTAGATGATTTAATAGGGAACTTAAAATCAAAAGGATATAGAGCTGAAAGCTTACATGGAGATATACAGCAAAATCAAAGAGATAGAATAATGAGAAGACTAAAACAAGGAGAGTTTCAAATACTAGTTGCAACAGATGTTGCTGCAAGAGGTATTGATGTTGATGAGCTGGAATTGGTAATAAATTATGATGTACCACAAGAAGAAGAGTATTATGTACATAGAATTGGTAGAACAGGTAGAAATGGTGGTGCTGGTAAAGCTGTTACTTTTGTAGTGGGAAGAGAAAAAGACAAAATATATAGCATACAAAGATATGCCAATACAAAAATAAAAGAAGGGAAAATACCAACTCTTGACGAAGTAAACGAAATAAGGAATAAACAAACTATAGATAATATTCAAAAAATAATAGATAAAAAAGAATATAGTAATATAAATATATTGGAAAGTTTGTTAAAAAACAACGATATAAAAGAGGTTGCCAAAGCTTTAATGACAATGTCTATAGGAAATGGGACACACATAAGCGAAGAAGAAACAAAATATGGTAGAGGAATTGACAAGCCAGCGAGATATAATCTTTCGAAAGATGGATATATAAAACTGTTTCTAAGCTTAGGAAAAAAAGACAATATTATGGCAAAAGATATAGTTGGAAGTTTTTCGTCAAATGTTGCAATGTCTGGAAGCGATATTGGAAAAATAAATATATTAGATAAATTTACTTTTGTAGAAATACCAAACAGGTATGTAAATGAGGTAATGAACGGAATGAGAGAAAAGCAAATTAAAGGAAAAGAAGTTAGAATAGAGGTTGCAAATTCGAATTAATGAATATACAAAAAAACACGTCCCTTTTGTATATCCCTTTTGTATACTATGCATAAATAAGCGATTAATTGAATAAAATAAAGAAGGTGTTTTTACACCTTCTTTATTTTATTCAAAGGAGGAATCTTATGGAAGAAGATATAACTGACATAAATGGTACAGAGAAAAAACAAAATACCACAAAATATGGGGAGTTTGTTTGTACAGAACATCAATGGCTACCATTAGACAAGCAGAAAGAACAGGCAGAAAAACTTCAGGAAATAACTAAGGCAAAGAAAAAACATAATTGATAAATTTATATTAAAAAAGAAATAAAAAACTTGAAATAAATCTGTAATTAGGATAGTATATATGTATAGGGACACACCTCTTCGAAGAAGAAGTAAAATATAGTCGAGGAATGTCCCTGAAATAAGGAGAAAAAATATATGGGATACTTTGATGTAATTATTAATACTATGGAATTTCAGACTTTTTTAAAATTGATTTTAATATTAATTTTATCAGGTTTTATAGGCCTTGAGAGGGAAGCACTGAGTAAACCAGCAGGAATTAGAACTCATGTGTTGGTCGGAATAAGTGCAGTTTTAGTATGTGTGTGTGGCCAATATTTCAACAATAAAACTGGAGCAGACCCTACCAGAATACCAGCTCAACTAATATCTGGAATAGGCTTTTTAGGAGCTGGAACTATTTTAAGAGATGGTTTTAATGTAAAAGGACTAACTACAGCTGCCACTTTGTTAACAGTTACTTGTATAGGGCTGGCTGTTGGTGCAGGGTTTTATATGGGTGCAATTCTAGCAACAATATTTGTATATATAGTTTTATCTTTCTCACATAAACTAATTGGTACTGCTGGTGCACATATAAATATTATGGATATAGAGATATTGGTAGATAATCCAAGAGAAAATTTAAATAATATTGAAAAAATATTAGACGAATATAAAATGGAAATATTAAATATTAAAACAGAAAATAAAAATGGAACAGAAGATTCTATAAGAGTACAATGTAAAATAAAAAATACTGATAATAAAAATAAAATTATAACAAGCTTAATGTCAATACAGAATGTAAAACAAGTAATAGAGATATAAGATGAATAACTGTTTAAGAAAAAAAGAGGCGCTGGTTGCAATTGCAACCAGCGTTTTACCTCTTATTATAATTTTTCATGTTTAAATCTTAAAGTGAGGGGGGCTATTTTAGAAACATGAGCTGCGGTGTCCAATATTTTGGACTGCTCCGATGTCGCAAATGCGAATGTTTCTAATTCGATTTTTTCCCCTGCGCGCTTAGGGGACATGTGTACTAAATTATATATAATATATATTTATATATATTTAGCCCCCCTCAGCTATTCTTTCAGACTCAAGTGAAACCACTTCGCGTTATAATCATTGTTTCTCCCGAATTTTTTGGATTGCGTTAGCAATCCTGTTATTAATTGTCTCCCCGTTATTAAAAAAACAACCAAAACAACCATACATGAGATACAACAACTTTTCAAAACCAAATTACAATTATAATTATACAACATAATTTACATAATGTCAATACTTTTTTCAAAAAATTAAAAGTTTTTGAAAATTTTGTAATATTTGGCTTTTTCTTGATTTTTATGTAATAATAATATAAAATGAATTCAAATAAGGGTATTTGCCTAGAAAAGGAAGATAAATATGGAAGATTTGGACGAAAATCTGTTGGTGCCAAGAATAAAAGACGCCGAAGAAGAGCTCTCAGAGACAAGTTTAAGGCCTAAAACTCTAAATGAATATATTGGACAAACTAAAGTAAAAGAGAATATGAAGGTGTATATTGAAGCAGCTAAGAAAAGAGATGAGCCATTAGACCATGTGCTACTATATGGGCCACCAGGGCTTGGGAAAACCACACTTTCAAATATTATTGCAAATGAAATGAACTCAAATATACGCGTTACTTCAGGTCCAGCAATAGAAAAACCGGGAGATTTGGCGGCATTGCTTACAAATTTGGCTGAAAATGATGTTTTGTTTATAGATGAAATACATAGATTAAACAAAAGTGTTGAAGAAATACTGTATCCTGCCTTGGAAGACTACAGTTTAGATATAATTATAGGAAAAGGGCCAAGTGCTAGGTCAATAAGATTAGACCTTCCTAAATTTACTTTAATAGGAGCAACAACAAGAGCAGGTGCGCTATCTGCCCCGTTAAGAGACAGGTTTGGAATAGTGGCAAGATTGGAGCTTTATTCAGAAGAAGAATTAACAACTATAGTAAAAAGGTCGAGCCAGATTTTAGAACTAAATATTGAGCCAAATGCTGCAGTGGAAATTGCAAAACGCTCAAGAGGAACACCAAGAATTGCAAACAGATTGTTAAAACGTGTTGCAGATTATGCATTAGTATTGGGAAACGGAAATATTACTTTAGAAATTGCCAAAATAGCTTTAAATAAATTGGAAATAGATGAACTTGGATTAGACAATACAGATAGAAAACTATTAGAAACAATTATATATAACTATAATGGAAAGCCAGTTGGAATAGAAAGCTTGGCGGCTGCAATAAATGAAGAAGTGGAAACAATAGAAGATGTTTATGAGCCATATCTAATACAAATAGGATTTCTAGCAAGAACACAAAGAGGAAGAATAGTAACACCACTTGGATATGAGCATTTAGGGATAAAAGGAGATAGTGATGAAAAAGATATCAGTAGTAATACCAGCTTATTTTGAAGAAGCCATAATAGAGGAATGTTATAATGAAATTAAAAAGTCGCTACAGGAAATTGAAAACTATAGCCATGAAATGATTTTTGTTGATGATGGAAGTAAAGATAAAACACTTGAAATTTTAGAGCGAATTGGCGCTTGCGATAAGAGTGTTAAAATAATATCATTTTCAAGAAACTTCGGACACCAATGTGCTGTAACTTGTGGCTTAAAATATATAACAGGAGATGTACGGGATTATAATAGATGCAGATTTGCAAGACCCACCAAAACTTATTAAAGAAATGGTAAAACTTTGGGAAGATGGAAATGATGTAGTATATGCAAAAAGAAAAAGTAGAAAAGGTGAGTCTGCTTTTAAATTATTTACAGCTAGTGCTTTTTATAAAATGTTAAATAAATTATCTGATATTGAAATACCGAGAGATACAGGAGATTTCAGATTAGCAGACAAAAAAGTTATAGACATTATAAACAGTTTACCAGAACACAACAAATTTTTGCGTGGATTATTTAGCTGGGTTCGGATTTAAGCAAGTGCCATTTGAGTACGAGAGAAATGAAAGAACTGCAGGAGAAACAAAGTATCCGTTAAGAAAAATGATAAAATTAGCAGCAGATGGAATAATGGGATTTTCTACAAAGCCACTTAGAATAATAGGCAGTATAGGAATTTTTTCTATATTTGTTTCATTTATTATATTAGTTTATTCGATATTGTCATACGTTTATGGTTGGAATCATTTAACACCAGGCTGGACATCAATTATGATAACAATAACATTCCTAACAGGAATTCAGCTGTTATCAATTTGGGTTATGTCTGAATATATAGGAAAAATATTTGAAGAAACAAAAAACAGACCACAATATATTATTAATAAAAAAATTAACATAGACGAATAAGAGGTAAAGTTATATTGAAAAAAGTAGTGGTAATTGGGGCAGGCCCAGCTGGCCTAACTGCAGGATATGAGTTGTTAAGAAACACTAAAGAATATGAAGTAATTATTTTAGAAGAGCTTAATGAAGTTGGTGGTATTTCAAAAACAATTAAATATAATGGAAACAGAATGGATATTGGTGGGCATAGATTTTTTTCTAAAGATGAACAAGTTATGAACTTTTGGAAAGAACTAATGCCAATACAGAAAGAAAATCCGGCTGATGATGAACGAGTTATGCTTATTAGAAACAGGGTATCGAGAATATATTATTTAAATAAGTTTTTTGATTATCCAATAAGTTTAAAATTGCAAACTTTTATTAATATGGGATTTATAAATACTGTAAAAGCAGGTGCTAGTTATTTAAAATCGATAATAATAAAAAAAGATGAAACATCATTAGAGAATTTTTATATAAACAGATTTGGTAAAACATTATATAATATGTTTTTTGAAAAATATACAGAAAAACTGTGGGGGAGGCATCCGTCAAATATATCTGCTGACTGGGGAGCACAAAGAGTTAAGGGGATATCTATAACAGTTGTTATTAAAGATGCGTTTTTTAAATTGTTTAAAAAGCGTTCAAAAAAAGTTGAAACATCATTAATTGAACAATTCTGGTATCCGAAATATGGACCAGGAGAGCTGTGGGAAACACTGGCAGATGAAATACAAAACTTAGGTGGTGTAATAAAAAAAGGTTATCTGGTTAAAAATATTAACATTCATAAAAACAAAATAACAAATATAGAATGTATTGTAAATGGAGAAAAAGAATTAATTGAAGGAGATATATTTATATCTTCAATGCCAATAAAAGATTTAGTTGAAGGTTTTAAGAATACAGATATTCCAAACAATATTAAGGAAATTGCTTCTGGTTTACCATATAGAGATTTTCAAACAGTTGGGTTGCTGGTAAAAAAAATGAACCTAAAAAATAAAACAAAAATTAAAACTTTAGGAAATATAATTCCAGATTGCTGGATATATGTGCAAGAGCCAGATGTTAAATTGGGAAGAATACAAATATTTAACAACTGGTCACCATATTTGGTAAAAGATGTAGAAAATACAATATGGCTTGGACTAGAATATTTTTGTAATGAGAATGACGAATATTGGAACATGAGTGATGAGGAATTTATTAAATTTGCAACTGAAGAACTAATAAAAATGAAAATTATTGAAAGCGAAGATGTGTTGGATGCACATAGAGAAAAAGTGAAAAAAGCATATCCTGCATATTTTGATACATATAAAGATATTAATAAATTAATAGATTATTTAAATAATTTTGAAAATTTATATTGTATAGGAAGAAACGGACAACACAGATACAACAATATGGATCATTCAATGGTAACTGCTTTTCAAACTGTGCAAAATATTATTAATAATAAAAAAAGTAAAGAAAATATATGGAATGTAAATACTGAAAAAGAATATCACGAGGAAAAGGTATGATGGATAAAGAAGTAAAAAAAGAAAAAATATTTATATTTGCAACTCTGTTTGTGTTTATAGCTTTGGCAATAATAAAAATAATATATCATGAACCATGGAGAGACGAGGCACAAGCTTGGCTACTTGCCAGAGATTTAAACATAATGGAGTTATTTAAAAACATGAAATATGAAGGGCATCCAATATTGTGGCATATGCTTTTAAAAGTATTGCAGATTTTTAAATTGCCATATGTTTCAGAAATGATTTTACATGCATTGCTAAACATTATAGCCGTTTATTTAATTTTAGCAAAAATAAAAATGAACAAATTATTAAAAATACTATTTGTTTTTTCAGATATAGTGGCATTTGAGTATTTGGTAATTGCAAGAAGTTATGTATTAATTTTATTAATAATGGTATTAATAGCTATTATGTATAAAAACAGATTCAAAAACTATATAAAATACAGTATATTAATTATATTGCTGGCAAATACCTCGCTACATGCGCTAGGAATAGCTACTGCATTAACGATTTTGTATGGCTTTGAAATTGTTAGAAAATATAAATCCAAAGAGATTAATAAAAAAGATGTTATATTAAGAGCAATATGTATAACTTTAATATTAATAAGTATAACTGGAATATTGTTAATGCTTAGAAACGAAGAAACAAAAGGCAATCTGTCAAATAAAATAAGTTATAGAATAAATAATGATTCTATGGGGTTAATTGAAGACGGATTAAACACATATGGAAAAGGGTTTACAGGAGATATTGGAATAGATGATAATATAGTATTGTTATTAGGTTTTTTTATGGTAATATATGGTTATATGTTATTTCATAAAAAACTAGAGATTTTATTTATATATATTTTCTCAAGTGGTTTTTTATATGCGATATTTGTGTTTATTAATTTTTCAGGAACAAGGCATGCATATTTATATGTTTTAATATTTATGTTTTGCATATGGCTAACACCTTATTATGAAGAAGAAAAAGAAGATGCCTTAAATTACCTAATATTATATGCAACTTTATTTTTACTGGTAATAGTAGGCAGTATAAATTCATATAAAGACTATATAAATACATTTTCAGATGGCAGAAATTTAGCCAGGTTCATTAAGGAAAATAATTATGAAGATTATACAATAATTTCATATGAATCTGCAATGATATCTGCTTGTTTGCCATATTTTGAAAATAAACAAATATGGTGTATTGAAGATGAAAATTATCATACATATATGCCATGGACAGATAAGTTTAACCATGCATATGGAAGAAGACAAGAACTATTGATGGAGCTTGAAAACACTATAAACAGAAATTTTTTGGAAGAACAAAAAGTGTTGTTAATATTGGATAAAAGACTTAATATAAATTTTACCAATAAATTGGATTTGGTATATAGAAGTGGTGATGTATTAACAAACGATGAGTATAATGTATATGTTTATAAAGAAAGAAGTTTAAAATGAACAATAAAATATTAAAAAATTTAATATTAATATTTATTATAATAATTGCAATTTCTGCAATAATATTGCCAAGAGAAATAAACAATTTAGATGAGATATGGAATTTTGGGTTTGCTAAAAACATAGCAGATGGCAGGCTTCCATATAAAGATTTTAATCTTATTCATGCACCATTATTACCTATATTGTGTGGCGTGTTCCTAAAAATATTTGGAACAGAGTTAATTGTAATGAGGATTTTAGGAATAATATTGTGTACCAGTATGCTTTTTGCTTGTTATAAAATAATGGAACTTTTGAAGATAAATAAATATGTTATAGGTTTTTCTATTTTGGGAATATATTTATTGTTTTATAATCATTTTTGGATAGATTATAATATGGTTACATTACTTTTGGTACTTATTTGTTTATTTAATGAAATTAAATATGTATTGAAGTATAACGAATTATATAAAGAAAGAACATTGAAATTTGATTTGTTTTTGGGAATACTTATGGGTACCGCAATATTATATAAACAAACTACAGGAATTATTATATCTATAATCTTTATTTTATATAAGTTGGTATATTTTGGAATTATAAGTGCAAAAACTGGCTATAACAAACAAGAATTAATCAAGGTGCTAAATATAACATTAGCTAGGTTTTTGGGAGTATTTATACCGGTGCTTATATTGTTTTTATATTTAGTTATAAACAATATATGGAAAGATTTTTTAGATTATGCTATATATGGTTTAACGACATTTACTAACCATAGGTCATATATGGATTTGATAAGGAATAACAATTTTATATCAATAATGGCAATTTCAATTCCTTGTTTATTTATGTATATGTATTATAAATTTATAATGAAAAAAACAAATCCAGACAAAATGCTATTTATTTTATTTGCTTACAGTGTGGCAACATTTGTTATAGCATTTCCAATACCAGATGAGGTGCATTTTCTAATAGGAAGTATTCCTGGAGTTATAACTATTATATATATAATGTGGAATAGAGTTTTAGAAGACGGGAAAATAATTCCAGAAGAGAAATTCAATCAGTTATCAAATGGGTTGAAAAGACTTTCTAAAAGTGCTTTATTGTGTGTTGCTATTGGGATTTTGGGATATAGCTCATTAGGTGTTTTTAAATATATGGCGGATATGAATAACTATACCGAATTAAAAAACTTTAAATATATAAAATCTTATCCAGAAACAATAAATATTATAGATGATTTTATATTGCAAAATGAGCAGGAAGGAAAAAAGGTATATATTTTAGATAGCACAGCAGTTTTATATATGATTCCAATCAATAAATATAATAAAAATTATGATATGTTTTTAAAAGGAAATTTGGGAGCAGAAGGTGAAGAGGGTCAGATTGAAAACCTAAAAAAAGAGAAGGATTGTATTGTTTTAATACTTAATGGCAATTATGGTAGAAACTGGCAGAACCCAGAAAAAGTAAGAGATTATATAATAAATAACTGGCAAGAAGCTGGAGAAATAGCACATTTTGATATATATGTTTTGGAGAATGGAGAATAGAGAATGGAGAAAAGAGAATTGTTGTTACATACCTGTTGTGCTCCATGCAGTATATATTGTATAGATACTTTAAGGGAGCATGGAATCGAACCCACCGTGTATTGGTTTAACCCCAATATTCATCCATATATGGAATATAAAAATAGAAAAGAAGCATTAGAAAAATATACAAAAAGTATAAATGTTGAAGCTATATTTGAAGATGAGTATGGATTAAAAGAGTTTACCAGAAATGTTATTAATGATTTAGATAACAGATGTATGAAATATTGTTATAAAGTTAGATTGGAAAAAACAGCGAAATATGCGAAAGAGAATGGATACAATGCATTTTCAACTACTCTTTTAATAAGTCCATATCAAAAACATGAAATAATAAAAGAAATAGGAAATGAATTAGCTAAAAAATATGGTGTAGATTTTTTATATATGGATTTTAGAAATGGGTTTAGAAGTGGGCAAGCCAAAGCAAGGGAGCTAGGCCTGTATATGCAGAAATACTGTGGATGCGTATATTCAGAAGAAGAACGCCACAGGGGTGTTTAAATATGGCAATTACAAGAAGATTTCCTTACTGGTCACTATCTATTCTATAAAGAAGCTATAGATTGTTTGAATATAATTAGAATATTTTTATAATTTTCTTGTGATTATTGTGCAAATTTGACGATTTTATGTAAAGTGTGGTATAATTTAGATACAATTTTTTGTTTATCCTCTTTTTGCAACATTGGATAACATTCATCAACATAAAAAACTTTTTGGAGGAGAATATTATGTCAAACAAAGCGAAAGCTGTAATCTTGGGATTGGTTATTTTGTTAGTGATAGTTGTTGGAACTTACCTAACTGTTTCTTCAGAGTATACAGAACCTGATTCAGAGGAATTTGTAGCCCGGCTTCAAACAATATCTGAACAGATAATCGAAAAAAACAAAGGTACAGAATTACAAAGTATTACAAAAATAACTACAATCGAAGATGAAGGTACAACAATAACATTGACTTATAATGTTGGCAAAAGCATTACTGTTACTGTATCGGCAAGCTTAACAATAATTACCATAAACCTTGACCAGAATTGGAATATTATAAGTGAATCTGTTACAGATTTACATAAAGATTATTTCCAATACATTGTTGGATTCGGGTTGGCGTTTCTTTTGTCGGGGATATTAGTTTTTATGCTAGTTGCTGGAA
>JGI24705J35276_12238287_pt1 | contig 18545 bp, 22 predicted proteins | sample TergutNt197P4_FD_35276 | JGI IMG/M metagenome (IMG submission 35276) | reverse complement strand
AAATCTGAAGATTTGAACACTTTTCTCCGTCCCCAGGTGTTCACTCACGTCTGCCACGAGAACCCTTCCTACTGGCAACTCATTCCTCTTTCGATTCTCTTGTCATTAATCTATTTACTGCGTCAATTGGAGTTAATCCATTATATAACACATCATATACTGCTTCAGTAATTGGCATTTCAATATTATATTTTTTAGATAATTTATATGCTACTTCTATATTATCTATACTTTCTATTGTCATACCAATTTGTTTTTTTGCCTCTTCTATTGTATATCCTTTTCCTATAAGCTCTCCTGCTCTTCTATTTCTACTATGCCCACTTCCACATGTTACTATTAAATCTCCTAATCCAGTTAACCCATAAAATGTTTTTTGCTGTCCTCCCATTGCAACACCGAGTCTTGTTATTTCAACCAATCCTCTTGTTACTAATGCTGCAAAAGTGTTGTCTCCGAGCTCTAAGCCTACAGCTATCCCTGCACAAAAAGCTATTATGTTTTTAAGTGCACTTCCAATCTCAACACCTTTTATATCTTTTGAGCTATACATTCTAATAATATTGCTTTTAAATGTATTTAATATTAATTCTCTAACTTCTTCATGTTCAGATGCAATTACTAAAGCAGTTGGAATATTTACACTTACTTCTTCTGCATGACTTGGTCCGAGACAAAATTCCAAACTTAACATTTGGCAATTCTTCTTTTATAATTTCATCTAAGGTTAGTTGTGTGTCTGCTTCAAATCCTTTAGAACACATAATAAGCATCTGATTATCTTTAACGTATTCTTTATATTTTTTTACTGTATCTCTCACAAATTTTGATGGTGTTACATGCAATATTATTTCTGCATCTTTTAACGTCTCTTCAAAACTTGTTGTACAAAAAATATTATCGGGTATTGTTACTTTTGGTAAATACATAGATTTTTTTTCATTATTAATCTGATTTTTTTCATTTTCATCAAATGACCACATAACTATGTTGTTTCCTCTTCCTGCCAAATACATTCCTAATGCAACTCCCCAGCTTCCACTACCAATTATAGCAATTTTCTTCATTCGTCTTCTCCCTCTTTTTCTTTTTTGCTGAAATTTAATCTGTTTTCATTCCCATCCATAATTCTTTTTATATTAGCTCTATGATTAAATATAACTAATCCTGCAAGAAAAATTCCAAACAGTATATAATTTCCTTCTACTAAATAATTTTCCCTAATAAATAGAGTTAATACAGCAAATAATATTGCTCCCGATACCGACCCTAACGAAACCATTCTTGTAAGTCCCATTAATATTAATGCAAATGTTAAACAGATAAATGCTATTTGCCAGTTAAGTAAAAGCATCACTCCCAAACTTGTTGCAACTCCTTTTCCTCCTCTAAAATTAAAAAACACAGGAAAAGTATGACCAAGTACTACAAACAATGCTGCTATTTGAACAAGTATTGCTGGATCTGTACTTTTTTTAGCTATCACTCCTGCAAGCAATGCTATTAATACTGATGCAACTCCTTTTAACGCATCACATACAAGTGTTGCTATTGCAGCTTCTTTCCCTACTGTTCTCAATACATTTGTTGCACCTGAACTTTTGCTCCCCTCTTCTCTTACATCAACTCCCGAAAAATGCTTTCCTATTATTACCCCAAAGTTTATACTACCAATTAGGTAGGCTACTATTGCCATTACTACATAGTTTACCATTTTATTTTTCCTCCTTCTTGAGTTAATGAAAAACTTCGTTTTTGATTAACTCTTATTTTACTTATTTTTGATTAATCTTTTTTTATTTTTCCTCATCTTTTTCCCTAACAATCAATCTTACCGGTGTTCCTTCCAGCCCAAAATTATTTCTAAAACAATTTATTAAATATCTTTGGTATGAGAAATGAAACAATTCCTTATTATTTACAAATATAACAAATGTTGGTGGTTTTGTACTCGCTTGTGTTCCATACAATATTTTTAGTCTTCTTCCTTTATCTGTTGGTGGTTGTGTAACTGCTATAGCTTCATTTATTACTTCATTTATTATTGCTGTAGAAACTCTAAAAGAATTTTGTTCATTCACTTTGTTTATCATTTCAAATAATTTATCTACTCTTTGCCCTGTTTTCGCTGAAATAAATATTATAGGTGCATATGTTGCATAACTTAATTTATTGTACACATCTTTTTTATATTTTTCAAGTGTGCCTGTTTCTTTACTAACTTCGTCCCATTTATTTACAACTATTATTATTCCTTTTCCATTCTCATGTGCTTCACCTAAGATTTTTGCATCTTGGTCTGTTACACCTTCATTTGCATCTATTAAAACCAAACATACATCTGACCTCTCTATTGCAAAAAGTGTTCTCATTACACTAAATTTTTCGATTGATTCATCCACTTTAGATTTTCTTCTTATTCCTGCTGTATCTATAAATACATATTTACCAAATTCGTTTTCATATTCAGAATCTATTGCATCTCTGGTTGTGCCCGCTATATCGCTCACTATGCTTCTCTCTTCAGATAATATTTTATTTAACAAAGAAGATTTCCCTACATTTGGTTTTCCAATTATTGCAACTTTTATTCTATTATCTTCTTCAGCCACATCTTTTTCTTCTGGTAATTTATTATATATTTCGTCTAATAAATCTCCAATCCCCAAAGCATTTGCAGCAGATATTGACATTGGGTCTCCTAACCCTAAATTATAGAACTCATAGATTTCTGCTGGCGGTCCTCCGAAATTATCTGATTTGTTGCATGCTAAAATAATAGGTTTCATAGATTTCTTTAAAAGCATTGCAATTTCTTTATCGTCTGCTGTTACACCTTGTTTTATATCTGTTATAAATAATATAACATCTGCCATACTTATAGCAATATTTGCCTGCTCTTTTATTCGAGAATTAATTACATCTTCTGATTCTGTGTCTATTCCACCTGTATCTATTAATGTAAATTCTCTATCTTTCCAAGTAGCATTTGCATATACCCTATCTCTTGTAACACCTGGTGTGTTTTCCACAATCGAAATTCTTTTACCTACTATATAATTAAATAATCTGGACTTACCTACATTTGGTTTTCCAATTATTGCAACTATCGGCCTCATTCCTGTTCCTCCTACAAGTATACAAAAGGGACGTAGCAATTTGTATACTTTAGTATACAAATTGCTACGTCCCTTTTGTATACTTTCTTGTTATATAAATCAAATACCCCACAAACCCAATTAGAGATACAACTGCAGATATTTTCATTAGTTCGCTTCCTTCATATGTAACTTCCAGTTCAACTTCTTCGCTTTTGTTAATCTCTACTCCTAAAAAACCTTGTTCTGTTTCAAATGTATTTGTTATCATTCCATCTGTTTTAACCACATATCCTGGATAGAAAATATATGGAAGTTCAAGGATTGCACCTTCTTCAAAAGTTTTAATTTTCGCCTTCATTTTTGAGCCATCTTTTTCTATTTCATCAATTATTGCTCTTCCATCTAAAGTATAAATATGATTTTCTCTTGTTGCTATGTAAAATCTATCTTCATATGCATTTACAGGAAGGAAGTACCCCTGCTCTGTTCCTGGTATTGTTTCCATTTCTTTACCAGACATAAAACCCAGGTTCCATTCCTCAATTTCAGTTATATTTTCCGCATATGGCACAAATGATTTTAATGCAACAACATATGTTAAACATATTAAAACACATATTAATAAATCTTTAAAATTGTACTCTTCTATTACATGTTCCATATTTATAGCACAAACAAAGGTAATGAAAAATCCGTGCAAATTGAAGCATACTAAACGGATATTCAATCATGCTGTTTGGTATAAACTTCCAAGGAAAATATTTTGTAGACATCCAAATACACAAAAAGCCTAATATCAAACAGAAAAAATATTCTCTTTTATTTTCTTCTAGTTTCCTAATTGTCATTATTGTTAATACTAGCATAAGTATTATGTGTGGTCCTAATTCAAATATATATTTTTCACTACGTCCGAGTTGCAAAAATGCTTTTAATGTTTAAAGCATTTTCACTGGCTTCAAAATTTCCGGCTTCATATATTTGATAATTAGAAATATATTTTGTTTCAAGCATTGGTATCCAGAAAAAACTTGTAATTATTAATATAAAAAGCAAATCTATAATCAATACTTTTATCTCTTTTAATTTGTTAATATTAATTATTAAATATATTACCGTAAAAACCGCTGTTATAATCGCAGACATATTGTGTGTTAAGATAAGCCCAATTGCTCCAAATGTTAACCAATAGTGCTTTCCAGTATTATTAAATATACTATACAACCCCAAAAACACCATTGGAATAAAAATAAATGAAACAAATTCTCCGAGTTGCATTTCTTATATATAAGTCTGTAATGTGGTATGGAAAAGTTAAATAAATAGTGCCAGCCAAAACAGATATATTGCTGTTTCTAGTCACCTGTTTAACAAATTTATACATAAAAATTCCAGATAAAATTAAACATATATACACAAAGAATTTATATGATAATATAAATGACTTAAAAATTAAGCTAAATAATATAATTCCATAAGTTGACAATGGCCCATAAAACAGGTTCCAAGAATACCCAAACCCATTTGTAAAGTCAGATATTACATTTGAAAAAAAAGCACCATTTTTAAAATCCAAATATGTTCCATATGCTCTTGCAATATGATGTATTCCGTTATCTTGGTATACATCTAGATTTTTACTTAACATAGGTATAGCTATTACAGTTGCTATAAATATTAGAATTAAATAATCTTTTAAATTTATTTTATTTACTACTTTTTTCATATCTTCTGTCTGATTATATCACTTAAGTATTAATTTATCAACAAAAAAAGACGTATACACGTCTATTTTTTCTCTTCTTTTTTTGCTATTACTTCTTTTCCTTTATAATATCCACAGTTAGAACATACTGTATGTGGCTTAACTGGTTCGTGACAATGTGAACATGTTCCTAATCTTTCTTCTTCCAGCTTCCAAGTTGATCTTTTTGCTCCTGTTCTAGCTTTAGACCATCTTCTTTTTGGTTGTGCCATTTTTTCTCCCTCCATATCCGCTTTTTCTTCAAATTACCTAATTAGTATACACTGATTCCCCTCATTTGTCAAGCAAAAACGTGCATATTAGGCATTTGATTTTATATTTTTTGTATATACCAACTTATCTTCATTCATATAAAATTCGTAATTATCGAAAGGATTTGCATTTATTAGAATATTTTTTGTCTTAATAGAGCTAACTAACTTGTAAGCAATCTCTGAATTTTCAGTAAATATAACAAAATAATCGTTTAATCCATGCTGGTTAACATGCTTTATAGTTGTTTCAATATCCGTATTGTCAAAATATTTTATAGCTATTGAGTTTCTGTATGCATATTTGTCAATTTCAAGCAAAATACTTTTAAAGCTATTACCCTCCACAAAAATATTCATATTTCCATATTCATTGCATATAGTAGGAACATTTAGTGTTTTATGTATATTCTTAAAACCATTTTTATTTCCAATATACAGCAACAAATCAAAATGTTTTTGATTCACACTTAAACTCGCCTCAGAAAAATTACTTTCTAATAAGGCAATTTTTTCTGCATATTTTATTTCTTTTACTACAATATTTATTCCTTCAATCAACAAACCATTTATATGCAAGAAATTATCTGTACAAAAAATAACATTGTTGTGAGTTCTTAGTGCAATAATAATAAGTTTTAATGTTATGTATGGATTGCCATTGTATATTACACAGATATTGCCATACCCATCAACAATCTTTTTTGCAGTAAACATCGGAAGAAAATCTTTATTGTTTTTATAATTTTTAATAATGGTTATTAATTTATCGAATTCTATTTTAGCATTGTTATTTTCATTATCTTTTTCAATACTTCTTTCAAAATTATTTTTATTGTCAGAAATAAATTTAGAATATGAATCTAATATTTTATTAATTACATTAGCATTAAATTTATAACTGTTTATATTAGACAATGCTTTTATACCACTAAAATTACCCAAATTACTCACCTCTTGTTTTCTCTTTATTTTTATAATATTGTTCTTTTATTTCATCAATGTACACTTTTGCTTCATCAATATACCTTTTATTAGGCTTTAGATGTTCTTGAGCATCATCGCTTAATTTACAAACTGCCTCCAATGTGTTTCTTGCAAAATTCACACTATGTATTACTACTTTTACTTGGTCCATCTCTTTTATAACTCTTTTTCTCTTCGATTGTGAATTATTTTCATTTAAGAAATATGCCGCCTGTTGATATGGCATAACAAACATTGAATTATTCGCTTCAAATTTTTCCAATAGCACCAATCCATATTTTCGTACAGAAATAACTTTGTATCTGTTTAGAGAAGTATAATTGCCGTTGTCGTCAATGCTTTCAATAATTGGCACATTATTAATGTCTGGTATGTCTAACAATGTTTTAAGCATATCTTCTTCTAATTCAAAGTCTATGTTAGACTTCTTTTTACTAACAGCTTTTATTATACTACCAGTATGTGAAGTGTTTATATCTTCTGGTTGTGCAAGTAATCTTATTACTTTTGTTTTATCTAGTTTATCATAAAATTCATTTGCAGATATAACATCTTTTAGTCTGTTATAGCTTTCTTCATCTATAGTCCCTTGTTTTCTTAAATTATTTAATCCCTCAAAATCTATTAAATAATTTGAAAACAACTCTTCAATTCTTTCTATTTTAGAATCTTTGTTTATGTAAAGAGCCAAATCATCTTCTATTTCAATAAGTTCTATTAAATTCTTCAATGTATCTAATTGTATTGTATCAGTTTCTAAATATACTTTCATTATATTTTCAAAACTTATTTTTTCTTCTATTAAAGCATCTGTCAATTCTTGTTCTGATAAAACTTTCAATGCTTCTACAGATAAATTCTTTTCAATCAATTTTAATATTCTTTCATTAGAGATATGTTTTTTTATAAAATCTGCCCCTATTATATTATCATTAAATAATCTAATCGATGTTTCTTCATCTAATTGAACTCCGTTCAGCGCCTCTTCGTTTAGATGTCCCTTCACATTATCTTTATTTAATAATTTCAGTTTATAAAAATCGAATAAGTTATTTTTAAACTCAGTATCAGCCTCAGCTAAGATTTCTAAATCCTCAGTTAAATTAGAGAAATAATTTTGAGCAGTATTATTATCTAACTCATTAATTATATTTTCATTAAACAGCTGTACAAATTTAATGTTTAGCTTGCCTCTGTTTTTCATATCTAGCAATACTTCAGCATTATAGAATTCCAAAAACTCTTTTTTTGAAATTACCTTCTCAGGGCAAGTTATCTCTAAACTTTTATTTATGCTTAGCTCAATAATTTTTTCTGCTGGGACATGTCCTTTTTGTGATAAAAGCATTATATCTTTTCCACTTAAACTTTTTCCATACTCATTTAATATTTCTATATATGTAATCCCAAGTCCATTTTTATATTCATCAAGTAATTTGCATATATGTGTTATATCTAAAGAAAAAATATCCGATTTTTGTATTTTTGAATATTGTATTATTTTTTCAACTGGTACAATTTTATTAGGCAATATATTTTTAAGTATAAACTCTTTAGGAGAATGTGCAAAAAGTTTTTTTAATTCATTTCTATCTTCACGTTCATCAGATTTCGATACTTTTGAAAAATAATCCTGTAACCTCGCTTGCCCCATTACTTTGTAAAATTGTTCATCATTAAGAAACCCGCCCAAAAGATTTGTAATATCCTCATCACCTATACTCTCAAGCACTCCATCTTCATAAAGTTTATCAAAATCAAGCAATCCTTTATCTCCATAGGTTTTAATAAATATATAATTAAAATGCTCCAAAATAGATGTAGCTTTAACATGTTTAAGTTTTCCATCTTCTGTAATTTCCGTATCTTTACGTCCTATCAGTACCTTGTCTTGAAGCCTTAAAAATATTTCTTTTAATTCATCATTTTGTTCTAACATACTTTTTAATTCTTCCATATTTGTTTTCATCAAATCTACAAATCTGGTTTTTCTTAAATCTGAAATCTGAGTATAATAATTATTAATAGTCATATATATCAAGTTTTCCATAATATATCCAGCAAATAGCGATTTTTCTTCACTCTCCCTTGCTAAGTATTTTATTTCATCTCCATATTGATCAAACAACTTAATAATTTCGTCTTTTGTAGGTCTTTTACCAAAATAAAATTCTTTTATATTATTAAGTGGTTTACAATAATACTCATCTAGTAATTCTCCATACACCTCATCCAACTCTTTGCTCTTTACAACATTTAGCTCTGTACCACCTATAGCATTTTGAGGTTCTTGAATTTGAGGAAATAAATAAATTTTAACTTTTTCTCCATCTACAACCTCATTTATTACCCTTAAATTACCATTCTTAAATGCAGGAAGTATAACATCTGTATAAATCTTATGTCTATTTTCATTTATTACATAAACTCTTTTAGAAATATCCATAAAACTCTCCTTTTAACCAATATCTATGTATTTCCATTACACTTCTATTATACCACAATATTATGTAAATTGTCAATTTTTGGAGATTTTTTAAGTATAATTGTACTCTAAATATCATAAAATTATTATAGAGCAAAAACGGTCATTTTTCAATGTTTGGCTAAATATTTTAAATGGAGTGAATTTCTTTGTTTTTTAAAACTATACATATAAAAAGAATATATGTTGTTTCAATATTTGTGTTTTTATTGTCGGTATCACTATATATACTGTTTTATAGCACTTTTCCTGTTACATCAGATGCTAAAACCACTTATATAAAATGGGTGGATTTTTCTCCTACATACACAGTCTTAGATAGGACATCCAAACTTGATATTGAATCTCATACCAAAGATTTAGATGTAAAATTAAACTGGGTAGAATTAATATCATATCTTGCCTGCAAATATGGGAATGATTTTAAACAGTTTAGACAAAAAGACCTAGATGATGTTGTACAAAAATTAAGAAATGGAGAAAAAATCGAGAATTTAACAAGCAATTTTAAAAACTATTCATATTATTTTGAATCTTATGATTCTGTTTTAAATGGGTTTATTGGAGATTATAAAATACAAAACAAAGAAAATCCAGAAATATTTGAAGACAAATATGGCATTAAAGCATTTTTGCCAATTGCAAAAAATTATTCATACACTCATTATAGAGACTTTGGTTCTTCCAGGTCTTATGGTTTTAAAAGAAAACATCTTGGCAATGATTTATTAGGAAATGTTGGTACACCTATAATCGCAGTTGAGTCTGGTGTAATTGAAGCAATTGGCTGGAATCAATATGGTGGCTGGCGAATTGGGATAAGAAGTTTTGATAAAAAAAGATATTACTATTATGCACATTTAAGAAAAAATCATCCATATGCAGAAGATATATATGAAGGCAGGATAGTAACTGCAGGAGATGTTATAGGGTATCTTGGAATGACTGGTTACAGTTCAAAGGAGAATACCAACAATATTAATACTCCTCATTTACATTTTGGTATACAGCTAATATTTGATGAAGTTCAAAAAGATGGTGTAAATCAGATTTGGATTGATGTATATAATATTGTTGAATTTTTAAACAAAAATAAATCTGAAGTTTTTATGCAAAACCAAAACACCAAAGATTACGAGAGAAAATATGAATTAATAGACCCAAACATAAATGAGTAATAAAACGAGTCAAATCTCTATGTTCTTCAAGTCTCTTTTCGCAGGCTCATTTATGGCATTTCCCAAATAATCAAACCTAGAGCCATGGCATGGGCAGTCCCACGATTTTTCTAGATTATTCCATGTAAGTTCACACCCGCAAATGCCCACAATATGGCTTAACCGAAAAAATCTCTCCAAATTCACTTTTGTATACTCCTACTTTTACTCCTTTATATAATACAATTCCTCCGCCATTATTCTCTATATCTTCAAACTCTTCATCTGGAACATTAAATCTGCTTAAAATTAACGATTTTACTGTTTGTTTTAGATTGTTTCCAAGCTCTTCTTTATTATTTATTGGCTCAAGTTTAGCAGAAAAAATATTTTCATACTCATTAGGTATTCCTTGTATTTTATCAGATATAATCTGGGCCGAAATATGGCTAGTTGTCATTCCCCATTTTTTAAACCCTGTTGCCATAAAAACGTTTGGCATTAGTTTTGAGAACTCACCAATATATGGAATTTTGTTTAATGTTATAGCGTCCTCTGTACACCACTTATATAAAACTCTAATGTCTTTATATATCGTTTTTATATAATTTTCCAAATCTATATATGCACTTTCAACATTTGCAGATTTATCTCCTGTTTTATGGTCTCCTCCTGCCACCAACAATATGTCTTTATTATTGAATTTAGCTGTTCTAAGTGAAATTTCCGGACTTTCATTAGATATATACATTCCATCAAATAGTTTCTCTTTTGTTTCAACAGCTATTATATATGACCTGTCCTGATACATTTTTAAAAAATGAAAACCTGGAAAATTTATTATTGGATAATGTGTGGCAATCACAACATATTTTGCATTAATTATATGTTCTTCAGTTATAACATTATAACTATTACTATTTTTCTTAACATCTATAACCTTTGAATCTTCATACAATTTGCAATTCTTGTTCTCCAAATAATTTAATATAGAAACCAAATATTTCAACGGATGAAATTTAGCTTGATTTTTAAATTTAATAGCTCCGCAAAATATCAATTGGAGCCTCAACTTTATCTACAAATTCAGCATCAAATCCAAGTGATTTCACATTGTCTACTTCTTTTCTAATTTTCTGTAACTCAGATTCCACTTTTGTATAAACATAAGCATCTTGTTCTTCAAAATCACATTCTATATTTTCTTTTTCTATTATATTTTTTACTAATTTTATTGCAGATTCATTTGCGTCTAAATATTTTTTCGCAAACTCTTTAGAAAAATTATTAATTAAATAATTATAAAACAACCCATGTTGACTTGTTAATTTTGCAGTGGTATTAGCTGTCACTCCCATGCACATTTCACCTTTATCTATTATAGTTACATCTAGCCCATTATCAATAAGCATATATGCTGTTAATATTCCTACCATTCCACCGCCAACAACACATACATCTGTATTGGTATCTTTATCTAATTTAGGATACTTCTTTTTTTCTACAGATTCTTGCCAATAAGATTTCATCTTCATCACCTAAATCTAGTTTTACCATTTTTTCAAAAATAAATCAAAAACGTGCCAATGGGAACTCCCATTAGCACGTTTTTTAATTATTGACGATTACGTTTGTGCATCCATATATCTGGCAATAGCATCTGCAGCCTGTGAGTAACCAGCATTTTCTTGAATCTGCTTGAACTCATCAATGTCTTTATACCAGTATACCCCTGTATATGGAAAACATCTTGGATTCCATTTTCCGGTCTGAACAATGACCTCAAATATCTCCCAAAGTTGGATGCAAACCCTGGCAGTCGTTTCTGGGTATTCAACCCAAAAACCATCTGAAGAATTAGGATCTTCCGTATAATACCGGATTGCATCTTCTGAAGATTCAAATGCCGACCCAACAAAAATCACTTCAACATCATTGATGGAAACCTTGCCTTGCACGATATCTTTTACACAAAGATTTAACGATGTTCCTATCATAAATTCCTCCCTAATTATTTTGGAATTCCATTAATTAAATTTCACAACAAATATATTATACAACACTTTATGTAAAATTGCAAGTGTTTATCTATAAAATGGTCTATTGTTTACTTTATCTGTATATCTTTCACATATTTCTTTTTCAGTATCTATTGTCATATATACACAATTTCCTTTATAAAGCTCAGATTGCCCACCTTGTATAACCGTTGTATTCCCCAGTTTTGCCTGCCATATCCCGCTCATGCCTGGTGATTCATGTATGTGTCCATGCAAGCTCATAAATGGTTGTTTTTTCTCTAAAAACTTATATATTGCCATTGAGCCCACAGACAACCCTCTTCCGGTTATTCCTAAATTTAGGTTTTGTGGTGGCATATGGAATACATATATACATTTTTTCCCACTTTCTGGCTCTGGAAGCTCTTTTAATATATCTTCCATGTTTCTTAAATGCCTTTTTGCAAAATTCTCCCAATCATCTATAAAATATATTTGTCCATTTATTAGCATCTGTGGTTGTCCCAATTGTTTTTGTATTTCAAATCCTTTTTCTATAGCAACATTGTTTTTTCTTCCAAAAGGATGGTCTAAAACTGTAGACAGTCCAATAAAAGAACAATCTTCTATTGAATGTTGGCTTTTATCTATGTTAAATACATTTGGAAAAGAAGAACAAAGATTGTCAAAGTCTTTATCCACTGGCTCAAAGTCGTCATTGCCAAGTATACATAAGCAGTTTATGTTTTTCTCCTGTAACTTTTTAAAATATTCTTTTAAATATCCATTTACAAATCCTTTTTGCAGTTCATATGTTATATTTATTTTAGGAAGAAGGTCTCCACCTAAAACTATATTATTATAGTTACCTTTCAATGCGACTTGTAGTAACTTTTCATATTTTTCTTCATCTCCATGTATGTCGGAAGAATATATAAATCTCATAGCAAAATACCTCCTCTTGGTAGCTGTATTATACACCATTTTTTATATTTATACAATATTAATAGCATTGGCTCTTATCATTTTATATTATTTAAACAAATCTGTGCTTAAATATTTTTCACCTCTGTCTGGGAATATTACAACAACTACTCCGAGTTTCAATTTTTTCAATTATTTTAAGTGCAGCCAGCATTGTAGCTCCGCTACTCATTCCCGCAAATATACCCTCTTCTTTTACAATTCTTCTTGTAATTTCAAAAGCTTCTTCACTTTCTACCAATATGCTTTCATCTATTTCATTTATATCATATAATTCAGGAACTATTGCTTCTTCCATATTTTTTAACCCTTGAATATAATGTCCTTTTACCGGATGAGCTTCCACTATTTTTATTTTTGGGTTCTTTTCTTTCAGTTTTTTCCCCACACCCATTATTGTACCAGAAGTCCCAATTGCTGAAACAAAATGGGTAACTCTCCCTTCTGTCTGTTCCCAAATCTCTTCAGCTGTATTTGCATAATGAGCTAATTTATTATATACATTAGAATACTGGTCTGGATTAAAATATTTGTCTGGATATTTTTTTATTAGTTTTCTTGTTTCTATTATTGCTCCATCTGTTCCAAGTTTAGCATCTGTTAAAATAACTTCTGCTCCAAAAGCTTTAATTGTTTTTTGTCTCTCAATTGAAACACCAGAGCTCATTACTATATGAACTTTATATCCTTTTATAGCCCCAATCATTGCCAGTCCTATTCCAGTATTACCAGATGTTGCTTCAATTATTATCTTATCCTTTGTAAGCTTACCTTCATTCTCTGCCTGTTCTATCATTTTTAATGCTATTCTATCTTTTATGCTTCCACCTGGATTAAATCCTTCTAGTTTTGCATAAAGTTCTACTCCTTTTTTTGTGTTAATATTGTTTATTTTAACCATTGGTGTATTCCCAATAGTTTCAAGTATATTATTATACATTTTATGTCACCTCATATATTATTTTATTCTTATAATCGTCATAGTTTCCCATAAACTCATATATTTTCTTATTATTAATCTCAATTATTTTTCCTGCCAATTTATTTGCAAAATATCTATCATGTGTTACAAATATTATTGTTCCTTTGTATTCTTTCAAAGTATCTTCCAATGTCTCTCTTGTATTAATATCTATATGATTTGTTGGCTCATCTAGCACTATACAATTAACATCTTGTTCCATTAAACATGCCAATTTTAATTTAACCCTTTCTCCTCCACTTAAGTTACCTACTTTTTTAAATACATTTTCTCCATTAAACATAAACCTTGCCAGTTTAGACCTCTTCTGTGTTTCTGTCCCTTTGCAATATTCTCCAAAAATACTTAATATTGTATTTTGCTCATTTTCAAAACTTATTTTTTGCGGTATATATCCAATATTAACATTACTTCCAATTATTATTTCTCCTATATTAGGTTTAATTTCTCCCAATATCGTTTTTATTAATGTTGATTTACCAGAACCGTTTTTCCCAAGCAAACACACTTTATCCCCATAATAAATATTCATGTTTGCATTATTTAATAAAACACGATTTCCCAATACAATTTCTAAATCCTTTATACCTATTACATTTTTTCCAGACCTGTTTTTTATTTCAAAATTTAATGGAATTGCTTTTTCTGTTATTGGTCTTTGAGTTACATCCAATTTTTCTAATCGCTTTTGAATACTAAATGCTCGCTTAAAAAACATCTCATTACCAGCTCTAGTTCCGAATTCTCTTAATTTTTTAATCGACTCTTCCATCGCTTTAATTTGCTTTTGTTGATTTTTATAATTCTCAAATTGAGACATTACTCGCTTCTCATCTTCTTTTAAAAAATATGAATAGTTACCATAGTACAACTCACCAACACCATTTTCTATCAATAACGTTTTAGTTGCAACTTTATCAATAAAATATCTATCGTGTGATATTATTATTACTGTTCCATTATACTTTTTAATAAATCCCTCTAGCCATTCTGTGGCTTGAACATCCAAATGGTTTGTCGGCTCATCCAGTAACAATATGTCTGGCTTACTATATAAAACTCTGGCAATATTAACAATCGTTTTTTCTCCACCACTTAACATATTATAGCTTTTTTCCAACATCTCTTTTGAAATTTTACATCCAGTGCATATCTTGTTAAATGACTCTTCTAGTTCATATCCTCCACCTGCAATATATTCATTTTGTATTCTCTCATACTGTTTCAATAGTTTACTTATTTCGCAATTTGAGTTTTCCATTTCTTTTGCAATATCTAACATCTTTTTTTCTAAGTTCATTAGTTCTTTTTGTCCAGTTTTTATTACATCATTTACATTAACTTCATCTTCTATTATTTCTTCAGTTTGTTTTAAATACCCAACTGTTGCATTATTTCTTATTGTAACCAATCCAGAATCTGCTGTTTCAATATTTGCCAATATATTTAGTATTGTTGTTTTACCTGAGCCATTTTTCCCTATTATAGCCAATCTATCTCCACTAATAACTTCAAATGATAAACCATTTAAAATATCTTTATATCCAAAATTCTTTTTTACATTATTAAATCCTATCTCTAACATTTACAAATACCTCCTTTTTGTTAATTAGGTAAGAAAAAAACATGCTTAAGTTTTAATATTACCTAAACATGTTTCGTATTTGTAAACTTTATATAAATTCGGTTTATGTTATAGATAATATAAATTTTCGCATGACAAATAAACCTACGTTACATCCTGTAGCTTTTCTCACATTTATTAAGTTTGGAAAACTTTCAAATATTGTTTCTTTCATAATTTCCGCCCTCCAAAGAACGAATCTGTAATAATTATACCATGTAAATCCAGAAAACGCAATGGTTTTAAGTTATATATTCCTTTATTTTTTCAATTACTTCATTGTCATTATTTTTATATATTATTGCATTTATGCCAATTTTTTCAGCATTTACAACATCCATCTCATTATTATCTCCGATATGTAGCATTTCTTCAGACTTTATATCTAATTCTAACAACACTTTTTCAAATATCTCAGAAGTCTTGCCACCACTATTAAAATCATCTACACATGAATAGGTTTTTTCAAAAATATTTTTCTTACCGCCCAATTCATAATCAATAAATAAATTTGTTGTAGTTGAGATTATTATTTTAGGTAATTCAATTGTAGTTATAAATTCAAATAACTTTATATTTAATTCTGGCTTTACTTGCATTTTATCAAGTTCAAAAACAGTATCAAAATTTAATTTATTAGACCAATATTTATCGTTATAATATTTAATATCATAAATACCTATCTCTTTAAAGTATTCTTTTAAAGTTTTTTTCGCTTCTTCTAAAGATATATTATTTAAAATCGCATATTTCTGTGGTAATATTTCTATCCAAAAATTATCTGAAAACTTAGAGTCTGATAAGGTGCCTTGTAAATCGAAACTTAAATATTTAATCATTTTTACCACCTATCTTAACTAATGAGAAAACGTCATAATCTTGCAGATCCTGTCTACCTTTCAAATATTCAAGTTCAGTAATATATACAAGTGATGTAATTTTTCCACCGCATCTTTCAATTAGATTAATTGCACATTTTGTAGCGCCACTGCCTGCCATAATATCATATATAATTATAACTTTATCATTTTCATTTATTAAATCTGACTTAATTTGATATTCGCTCGTTCCATATTCTTTATTAAATGTTTCACTATAAAAGTCACTTGGTATTAAATTTGGTTTTCTTATTAATACTAGTGGTTTATTTAATTCATGAGCAATAATAGCTCCAATGGTAAAACCTTTAGATTCTATTGCTACTATTTTATTAAATTCTTTATTATGAAGAAACTTTTTTATATCTTTAATAGCGCTGTTTCTTGCTTCCACATCATTAAGCAGATAAGTAAAATCCCAAAATGTTATATCTTTCTTTGGAAAATCTTTATAGCTTTTAATGTATTCTCTATAATTCATATTTTCTCCTATTCTTCAATTAATATTGCTCTTGACGGTGCTGCATCAATACCTGTAACTTTTATAGGTAAACAAATCAATTTATATGTTCTTTCTAACGCATCTTTTAATCTCAAATTATCTAATGCAATAATGTTCTGTTCCATAAATATTCTGTGAACTTCTGTATTGCCATTTCTTTCAAAACTTTGATAGTCAAATCCTATTAACTTTATGCCTAAATCTCTTAAAAATTTCGCTGCCTCAATCGATAATGCAACATGAGTTGGGTTGTATTTTTCCATTACATCATACGAGTTTTTTGTTTTAAGTAATACTCTGTCAGAAGTTATATTATGCTTTTTTAAATCATTAACTTCAATAATGTTATCTACATCTGTTAAATCTATTACTTGGCTTTCACCTATTAAAATATCAAATGGCACTTCGTCACTTTTCCATTTATCATTAAACAAATAATAAGGGGCATCTATATGTGTTCCCGCATGTGCTCCGAAATCAAGCCAGGTGAAGTTAACAGGCGCCTCTGGTATTCTGGCAAGTGGCATTAGCTTTGGCTGGTTATCATCTACCCATACTATTGTCTTTTCATTTAATTCCATTGAAATATCAATTATTTTCATTTTTCACCTCCAAAATATTGTCTATACTTTTTAGCCAACTGTTTCTATTTTCAATAAGCATAACAATTATATCATGTAAAATACTATTTCTATATTTAAGATATTCTTCTTTAATATTATCCATATTTTTTTTAATTTCTTCTTCTATCATTACAAATCCGTTCCAATAATCTAAATGGAACTTAACCGGCATTGGCGACCAAGCAGGAGCATATATCTCGAATACCTGATCTAACAAATCGTAGTATAATGTATTACCATTGATTTGCTTTTCTATATATTTAATCATGTATCTTTTTATATCATCATTTGTAATATAATTTCTAACTTGTTCTTCATTAAAAGTATTTTTTAGTTTCCTCAGAATATCATTATTATTAATTAGCTTTTCTAACAATTCATAAAACTCTTCACAATTTAAATTGCTATTTTGTTTTTCTAATAGTTTGTCCAGATATATTTTTTCAAAATTATTTTTATCAACAAAGTAATAGTATCCAATTAAATCAATTCGGTTCTCAAAAGGATATGCGCCTTTTCTATAACATTCCAGTTCATTACTATTATCATATATTGTAAAAGCAATTTTTTCATATTTCTCTGGATTATCTAAAAACATACAAAAAGCTGACAATTTAAATACTGGATTATTTGTGAACAATCTAACAATACAATTAAAGTTTCTAATTATAGTTCCTGCATTTATATATTCATCAAAAAGCAAAAACGGGCTATTAAATACATTGCCTAGATTAGTTCCATCTAATATTCTTTGAAATAAATAAACTTTACTTATATTATATATATAATTATCTATTATACTATCGTATATTGTAAATTGCTTTTGTTCTATAAACTCTGAAAATTTAAATGTTCGACACTCATCTTCCAGCCATTTCTGTCTTGTTAAACACATATTGTTAATATCTAATGTTTCTTGTAATTCGTCTTCATCTAAATATGTCTTAAACCAATTAAATAAATCAAAATCTAAATCTCTTGGTATTTTTATTTGATGAAATTTAATATCACTGTTTTTATATTTTTCTAATTTCTTTATTATGTTCAATAATGGGGAAGTACCACTTTCAATTATAACTATATTGTCATAATTGCTATTAATAAATTTATTTAATATTTTTATAGATAAATCTACACTTTCGATATCATTCATATACCTGAATTTTTCATTAAATAACGGGTGTGTAAAAGAGCTGATGTTATCAA
>JGI24705J35276_12238289_pt1 | contig 18627 bp, 17 predicted proteins | sample TergutNt197P4_FD_35276 | JGI IMG/M metagenome (IMG submission 35276) | reverse complement strand
AAGGCCAACTGGCACTTCACAACGTCAACAGCGCGAGTCAAACTCAAGCACCTGTACCCTTCAATCTGACTGAATCAGGCGACTAGGCACGATTGCGGCCAATCTGCTGCCCGGCGATCCGGTGTGGCTCGGCCTGATCGCGCCGCCGTCGAGTGCGAAAACCGAAATCCTCAATTCGGTGTCTCGATTGCCTTTTGTCATGCACGCCGCCACGCTGACGGTCCCAGCCCTGTTGTCCGGTACGCCAGGAAAGGAGAAGGCGGCAGGGGCGAAGGGCGGCTTGCTGCGGAAGATCGGCGATTTCGGCGTCATGGTGCTGAAAGATTTTGGCTCGGTCTTGTCGATGCGGCCCGACCAGAAGAACGAAGTTCTCGGGGCGTTGCGCGAAATCTTCGATGGCGCGTGGACCCGCCACGTCGGCAGCGAGGGTGGTCGCGCATTGTCGTGGACCGGCAAGATGGGCCTGATTTTCGGCTGCACCGAAGCCTACGACGAACATCACGGCGTGATCGGTTCGCTTGGCGATCGCTTCCTTCTGTATCGGCTTCGTCCTGACTATGCTGGCCAGTTGAAGAAGGCGCTCGATCATCGCGGCAAAACCACAAAGATCATGCGTGATGAACTCGCCGCCGCTGTGGCATCGCTGTTTGCGGTCGAACTGAAAGAGCCGCCTGAGATGAACGCTGACGAAATCGAGCATCTGGAAAGCGTCTGCGGACTTGCCATCCATCTGCGCGCCCATGTTGGGCGCAATCGCCACTATCGCGATATTGAAACCGTGCACGACCCGGAAGGCCCAGCCCGCCTCGGCTTGTGCCTGGAGCGGCTGTTTTGTGGACTGGTCGCCATCGGAGTGAGCCGCACTATGGCACTGCGCATCGTCGAAAATGTCGCGCTGGCCTCCTGTCCGCAAGACCGCTACACCGCCTTCAATCTCTTGAGTGAAACGCCGAAGCCTACGCGCGACATCGCCGAAGCCATGAAACTGCCGACCAACACTGCCCGGCGCGTGCTGGAGGATATCACCGCCCAAGGGTTGGCGGTAAGAACCCGCGAGAAGAAAGCGGGCTCCGGCGACGACGATGATGCCGACCTGTTTGTCGTCGACAAGGGCAAATGGCAAAACAAGAAGAAGGTCGCGAAGGCTGACCTTTGGGCCGTGCATAAGGACTGGGCGGCATGGTCCGCGAGCAGCACTGGCTGATTCAGCGATACACAGCACAAAAGGGGGCTCGGTGAACGTGATTTCCGCTCATACCATGCCGTTCTGTCAGTTTCGCTTTTTGCTAAGCAATTGAAAGATCTGAGAGACTTCGTACCCGCAATATCTCTCTACGTATTTCGGATTCTTTTAATACATACCCTATGTATATTGCGGGTACGTTGGACCTGCGCTTATTTGGCTTGACGAAAGAGCTACGTCTGCTTTCTTTCACCGTTATGCCCGGCGCGTTTGGATTGCTCGACGGCTGGCATGTGCACGACGTGCAGCCAGAAAGGCTCACGAACGCGCACCCATGCCTTGACTGCTTCCGGCTCGCACAAGACGGCGTGCTTTGCGAAGGCGCATCAGGGGTCATGGGGACAGGGCACAGAGAGTATCAGATCGCCGCACACGAGGGCGGGATTCTGATTGCCGGAACCTTCATCTCCATGCGGTCGCACCCCCTCAATGGGCGCAATTTCGTTTGCCCGCGATGCGGCAGGGGCTGTTACCGAATTTACGAAATCGATGGCTGGGCTTGCCGGACGTGTCACAGGCTCGACTACAGTTCCCGGCACAGGAACCGCACGGTTCCCGGCCTTAGCAGGCTGACCTTTCTCCGCCGCTCAATCGGCGAAGCCGCGACACCCTTTAGCCTGATCGCGCCCCGCTCCTTGCGCGCCCGGAAGTTCTGGCGGATCGTGCGAGAAATCAGATGGCTTGAGGCCGGTCTCGTCAAACATGCCCAAATCGACGTTTGCGAAGCGCTGGAACGTCGGATTAGACGAAAGCCGGGCAGTTAGTCAGCCAGCACGCGCTGCACGGTGCCAACACCGATCCCCAACGCCTTGGCAATCTTGATCATGCCGTAACCTTCCTCGCGAAGTTCCCGGATTTTGGCTTCAACGCTTGCACCAATCGGCCGCCGCCCCAGCTTCTTGCCCTTAGCCTTGGCTCGTTCCAAGCCTGATTTGACGCGTTCGCGGATCATGGCGCGTTCAAACTCAGCGAAAACGCCGCACATGCCGAACATTGCTTGCCCGCTTGGCGTCGTCGTGTCGAGATGCTGTTTATGCAGGTAGAGACCGCAGTCAACCGCCTGTAGTTCCGCAAGGAAGCTGACAAGGTGTTGCAGGCTGCGTCCCAGCCGGTCAACCGACCATGCGGCAACCATGTCGACCCTGCGGGCCGTTACAGCTTTCAGCATGCAGTCAAAGGCCGGGCGCTGGTCGCGGCCCTTCGCGCCAGAGATCCCGTGATCCTCAAAAACTTCGATGACCTTCCAGCCTGCACGCTTGGCAACCGCTTCAAGTTCCCGCTTCTGATTTTCAACAGTTTGGCCGTTAGTTGAAACTCGAATGTAAAGGGCGGCTCTCTTCATTGCAATTGATCCTGCCATACGAAAAACACTTGTTTTCTGAATACCAAGTCGCGGGCGAATTTGTCAATCATTTCAAGAAGCGCGCCACTCAATTGCAGCCGGGTTTTCTGTATAGGCGGGAGAGCACAAGCCCCATCTACTTCTGATTAAGAGAATCTGCCGCATTCCGAGACTCTGATTTCGCGAATCGCCCGGCGGGTTCCTTCCGTGGGCGTGAGAAGTTCCCCGGCGGCCCTCACGCGGCACCCTTCCACTCGATATCCCAACTTTCGACCCGGGTGCACTCGGGGGGCGTCGATCACAAGGGGGACAAGGGAACCGTCTCTATTCCCGACACGAAATCCCGCGCAGGCCGTTTTGCGCTCTCTCAAAAGGCCGTAGTATCAAGTGAGTGCAGGTTGAAAGGGGACGGCGTCATCAAGGCCGCGAAGCAAGCGGCGAATGGGAGCCGACCCATGGGGATGGAAAATCTTAGCGACCTGATCGCCGAAATCCGCCAAGCGCGTGACGATCTCGGCGGAATGCTGGATACCCGCGATAACCGCTTTACCAAGCGCTTTGAAGCCATCGAGTCATCGATCAACAATCTCTACCTCAAGACGAGCAGACCCGGCCGTGAACGCGTCTCTGATGATGCAGACGAGCGCAAAGACGCGCACGACCTTTGCATCATCAAGCATGATCTTCAGCAACCGAAGAACGATGGTACGCAGCCTGGATATGAGCCGTCGTCTCAAGAGATTGACGACGCGCTAACTGCGCGCAAGGCGATGAACAGTCTCCTTCGTCACGGTAATCTCGACCGTCTCGACAATCTCGAAAAGAAAAGCCTGACCAGCTTTAGTTTCGGCTCAAATCAATATATCTTGCCGCCTCAGTGGTCGTCGAGAATCCTGACATGCCTCACTGATATGACTGATGTGAGTGGCTTGATGGGACAGGAGCAATGCTCAGGCGGCTCTTTGAAATTTTTCATTGACAACGCCAGAATGGCGGACGCTGCGTGGGCGTGCGAAGCCTCCTGTTTTCCAAATAATCCGCAGCCGGACTTGGCCGAAGGCTTAGGCGAGCTAGAAATTAAATGTGAGAGCCTACGGCACGTTATTTGCGCTGGCTCCGATCTTCTCCAGGACGCAAGCTTTGATATTGAAAGCTGGATTTTCCGCAAAGCCGCGACTGGCTTCAGAAACACGATCAACAAAGCGGTGATGATAGGCGACGGTCTCGGCAAGCCGCTGGGTATTCTCAATCCTCAAAGCGGCATTCCGATTTGCGACGTGTCGCCGAATACGACGCTCGGTCAATTTTCGTGGCAAGATTGTGTAGCGCTCAAAATGGAAATTCCGATGGAATGGCAAGCCAACGGTTCTTTCTTAATGAATGCCCGCTCCTTTGGGCTGTTGATCTCGATGAGTGACGCCATCGGACGGCCCTTGTTCGGTCAACTGCCGTCAGGTATAGCCGGCTTCATGCTCGCGGGATCTCCGATCAACATCGTCACTTGGATGCCTGACGTTGGCGCCGGTTCGACGCCGATCGCGTTTGGCGATTGGAAACGAACATACGCAATCGTTAATCGTAAGGCGACGACAATGCTCACCGACCCATTTTCAGCCGGTTTTTGTACTTTATATAAATTTGAAGCTCGAATTGGCGGAAATACCACCTGTCCAAATGCAGCGCGTTTAATGCGAATTATGTGACTGTCATGAATGCGACCGACAACCTTTCGCTCTTCGATGCGATGGATTATACCGCGGACATGTTGCGAGCGACCAATCGCGACTATTACCCGGCGGACGATCAACTTGTTTTCCGCAGACTGCAAAAGCAGCGCGTGCCCGACCTTACCCGTGAGGAGTTTCAAACTCTGTTTGCCGAGTGGCAAGAACGGTACGCTGCGCGAACGAAAATCGAGCTTGAGCGCGCGAAGGCCAACCTGATGGCGATTGCCGAGGAACACGCGAAGCACGCTCCACCGGCCCCGCCGTTCAAATGCGTTTGCGGTGCCGAGACCAAGGACCCACTTGATCCGGGGTTCATGGCTGTTCATCAACCGCATTTCCAAGCGGCAAGCGAAGAGAGCGGACGCAGGCGAGGTGAAAAACGGAGTTCATGACCGATCCTACCGACATTGGTGACCCGGAGCGCGAGGATGAGATCGTTCAAGCGGTGGCCGATGGCCTATCGGCAACAAAGGCAGCACAGCAATTCGGCGTTGGTGTCAACAAAGTCCGCGAGTTGATTAAACGTGCTACTGACGCACTGGCGGATGGCGAAACGCTGCGCCGAGAATGGATGCTGGAGGATCGCAGGCTTCGCTCCATCGGTTTGCTGTTCTATGACAAGGCTAGGCGGGAGGGAAATCCCGCAGACGCCATGATCTTCATCAAGGCTAACGAAAGGCGCTCTGTAATGAACGGCGCCAATGCGCCGACCTCGTATCAGATTCATCTTATGAACGAAGTCGCGCCGATTCACAACAAATCAAGTACTGTACAAGTCCGTGCCGCACTGGACAACGTCATGGGCATTACGCCGCGCGAGCGAGAGTTGCTCGACAAACAGCAACATCCCCTTATCGGCGAGGCGCCCTTGACTGATGCGGAGGTGTCAGAGCTGAAACAACTCACCGTCGAGCGCGAGGCCAAAAGCCCGAGTCACGCTCCTTGACAACGATGATTCAATCCTGAGCCTCTCTCGGTGGCTATCGATTCTGTGCACGATCGCCTCAACGGGACCGTTTTACCGGCCTTCGCGAGGAACACGACAAGGGCTGTCGCGTCTGTTCCTTAGCCGCCTGTGCGCAACTTCCCGCCGTGTCTTGCGGTCTCAAACCTTGCCGCTAATCTTCCTTTGCCGCGCTTTCTTTCCATCCATTCCGAAGCCCGGCGAAGGGCTGCCGCGACACACCAGGCAAACGGCGGCAGCCCTTTCTTTGCGCGTAAGTGATTAGGCTAGTCAGGGGCAAGGTTATGGACACAGACGATGATCTCAAAGAATTCTTAGATCAGGAATTGTCGATACTCAGCATGAGAATGGCGTCTTTGCTCAAACACGGCCTTATGGTGAATGCAGATGGCCGGTGGACCAGCGATGGTCTTGCCAAATACTATTCTGATGGGAGTGTTGACCTCTTTGAAAACCTTCTTGTTGCTGCGTTGGAGAAGGCCGCGAAACTCAAGAGCAAAGAAGCCGCAGTAGGAACGGTGAATCCTTATATCGCTCGCGCGATTGAAAGCATCGTAAATGCGATGCCCCGAGAGAGCACAAAAACCGGAAAGACCATCAACGACGAGGAACTCGCGGGCATTCGGCGAAGGCTGGAAGAGTCACGCAACGAGATATATTATCACCTCATCCGTGGTAATCCGATCAGGAAGGCCACCCAATTGGGCGGCCCGCCGACAATCGCGAGTACCGTCCGCGTCAACAAGCCTTCCCTTGAAATGGCCGCCTTAGCCGTCATCGCCTGCATCGAAGAACGTTTGCAGCGACTGAACGAAAGCCGCCCGAATAGCGACGAAGCTATAAAGGAAAGAGACGACGAAAGAGACGAGTTACAGAACCTCAGAGATCGAATTGTCGACTTTCTCAAAGCTCTGTCCGACGCCAGCACACCCGACAAGCCACTCGCGAAAGCCACGCTGTCGGTCAAGGACGGCATCAAGCAGTACTGGGCGAAGAATTATGAGTCGATCATCAGCAAAACAGGCAAGCTTGCGGTAGCTGTGCCAAGCCTTGCTTTGCTGCAACAATTTGGTGCCCTGAATTGGGAGACAACTTTGCTTGTGGGCGGCATCGTTGAAGGCAAGACGTTTATCGATGCCATCAAAACGGTGAAGGGAATCGGGTGCGACAAGACGACCTTGCCATCCAGCAAAGACGACCCTACATAACATCCGCGCGAGCCAGCCGCTTTTGGTTGATCTCCTTTTACCGACTCGGCAATGCGCGAGGTAGTAGCGCAACGTTCAAAGCATCGCGCAAATTCGTTCAACGCTGCCCCACCATCCTGTCACATAGCGCGCGCAGACTTTCAGCATGCCGAGACGGCAAACGAAATCCTCACTCTCGTTCGCCGCTTGAGGCTCGTGGCTGGCTGCACCCCGAGTCAACCTGCCATGAAACTGCGCAAACTGTGTGCCCACAGCATCGCGCGAGGGCTGCTGCTGTCTTGAGCCAACAGCAGCCCTTTTTTGCGCGCTCGCGCTTAATCCTTCATCCATCATTTGCGCGTAAGACAAACCACAGCGACGTCGCATACCCCGCCAATCGTCGCTGTATGCAAAAAGGGCTGCCAGCCTTCCCATAGCCACTGGCAGCCCTTTTCATTGCCGTTCACGACGAAGCCGAAGGTTCCTTCACCGCATTCGCGGAAGCTTTCATCAACATCGGCACAATCGAGCCTTCAGCGATGCCGCACACAAGGCCAATCGCGAACCCAGCCAATCTATTCGAGTGCAGATCGACCGTTTTGCCAAGCGCCCCGATCTGCAGCCATTCGAACAACAACAAGGCAAACAACACATAGCCGACGATCGCTGTATAGGAAAAGCGCAGCCAGGGTGAAAAATCATAGGCGTCGAACTGCTTGACGGTTTCGAAAGTCATATTTCTGTTTCTTACAAACCCAATAAAGAGAACTCCAAGCGCTGCGCCTGGATGGAGAAGCAGCCCATTTAGAATCGCAACCCAGTGATCATTCAGATCGATCTGATCTTTGTAAACCTCAGAGAGGTATTGCATCATCAAAACTAAGCCAAATGTTATCACCACAATGACGAAGCTAGAGGCCATAAGCGTCGCCAAATATCTTGACCGGTGCCCTCTCATTGCCGTGATCATGTCGGCTCGTACTAAACGTAGTGCCAAGGCGCCATTTTTCGCGTTTGGATCAGGTCCATCAAGACCATCCTGAGCGCATTTCTCAAGCCTGTCTCGCAGCGTCATAAATTGGTTGTCTTTGATCAGCATCCTTCGAAGCGCGGAAAGAGTTTCCACGCAATCATCACGCAGCGTTTCAACGGCTTCATCCGGCGGTGCTTGGTCGTCCACCGCGCGCAAAATTTCAAATTCACAGCCATCATGTCGTTTCGGCCGAGACCATGTTCCTTTCGGGTCTGTCCAATACCCGCCTTGCGACCCACTATGCTTCGATTGGGGGCCGATTATCATCACACTCTTGAAATGGCGAGGCATGGCGATCACTACCAACGATGTCTAATGTAGAATGAGAATTCGATGTCGAAGCTACCATGTCTCTTTCGACCAGCGAGTCCTTTCCTTTGTCGTGTTGTATTTCACTATTGACGCAAGAATGTTCAACGCTTCCATACGATCGCTCTTGCCTGTGGCCGCACCGCGCCGCTGTCCCTTATCCGCCACGCCTTGCGGATTTTTGTTTTCTGCCACCAATTTCCATCTTGTCGCGCTTCGCCGATTCGCTACCCTGCCGCGCAGGGAGTGAAAGCCATGCCGCATTCAGCCAAGCGTGTGCGTATCCTTGCGTTGATCGACCAATCCACCCCGCCACGAACCATCATCGAACAGGCCACCAAGCCGGACACTGACTGCAACGCCATCCGTTGTGCAATGCAGGCGACAAGACAGAACGTCGCCAAGCAATGGGACGATGAGCTTATCTGGCAGGTCACCCGGCTGCGCGCCTGGCTGTCCGACGAGCAGCCCAGCGACTTGCCGATCATGATAGCCACAGCAGCAGACTTTCTTGCAAACATAGCTGTGAAATAGTCGAATAATTATTGCTTCGTCGCACGGTCCTCGTACAGTAACTCAGCCGAAAGTGATTTGGTCGAGTACGGCACACCCCCCCAACATGACGTGAAAGTGCCACGCGATGACTTTGCTCGTCGACAATCTGAACAAGGCGATTGCCACCCTTGGCGGCGTGATCGGTCAGGCGGTGACCAGCCTGAAAGAGCAGCAAGAGATCGAGCACTCGATTTCCCGCCTGAACTTCCTCGCTGACAGCCTGAAGGCGGTGCTGCCACCTGAGCCGCCTGCTGCATTGCCGCAAGCGATCGAAGCGACGGCAACACAAGATCATACCTTGCCGCCACTTGAAGCTGAAACGCCGCTTCCTGACGTTGCCGCAGCTGCGGCCCCGCTGCAGCCGAACACTTGGACGCCACCGCCCGGCTATGAAGCCGGCGAGATCGAGGCGAAGCAAGAGAAGGCTTGCGCCTGTGAAGCCACGGCAACAGCAAGCCAGGACACCGCCGCCTTGACGTCACCCGACGTTGCCGACGCCCCAGCCGACCCCACCGCTGCGACCCTGATCATGGAAACCGGCACGGCTCCACCCCCAAATTTAGCTGACCATCCCGCAAGTCGTGCAAGCCGAGGCGCTTGCAGCTTCTTTACGATTAGCGCGTAAACTTGCCCGTATTTGGTGACAGTGGTAATTGGCTGCCGCCACGTTCACAACGCCGCCACATTCATCACCGAGACTTTAACGCGGAGTTCTGTAAGGAAGTGACGGCATCACATGGAACGTTTGTAAAGAATGACAAGCTTGCACCAAGCTACCTCTCGAACGGCTTACTGTTATGCTGAACTTGATATCTTTCGTTACGGGTTCAGGAGAACGGTGATGCCCCTTCCGGCGATAACACCTCCGGAGCCGCAGATTGATCGGCAAACTGTGAGGGTCCTAAATCGTCTTTATGCGGGTCTCATTCGAGCAGCGTATGAGACCAAGATTTATGAAACGCATCTGAAGGAATTTTTGCGGAAAGGTACTAAAGACGAAGATGATGTTGGGCGAGGTGTGTTCCTAGCCTATCGCATCGCATTCTATTATGAATTGCGTTATAGTTTTGAACAACTCGTCCTAGACGTTGATAGTGATAGAGTATGGAACGACGGCTTTAGAGTGAGACTGCGTGATTTGGAACGTAGATGCAATGCAGGAGCTGATGGGCTGCATCCTCTCCCCCTTGAAACTACGAAAGCGATTCGACTCGAGGTCGAGAGCGGCTACAAATTTAAGGATTTGTGGGGTTTTGACCGTACGACGTTCTACGGCTTTTTATTAAGGGGGAACAACTAAGATGGTGATCCCCAAGAAGCAGTCAGAGTCTGGTGAACCACCCATACAGGAGCCGGTTTCTCGCGAAAAAATCTCCGACCGCCCTGAGTGTATCGGTGTCTTTGTGCCTATCAAGAGAAAGTCATCGCGGAAGATATCCAAGAATAATTACAGGCCGAGCGACAGAGAGCCGTTCATGAACGAATGGCAAAGGATGTATTTCGCTCACAAACTCCTTCTTAGGAAATTGGATATAATCGAGGGATCGCTGGCGGTGGCAAGGGATCGTCAGAACTATCTCATTGCTGAAATCGATTTCGCTCTGCAACGGATTGAAAATGGCACCTACGGCTATTGCGAGGAGACCGGCAAGCGGATTTCGCTAGAGCGGCTTGAAGCCTACCCGACTGCAAGAAGGCTTTCTATGGAAGCGCAGGAATTGCTGGAAGCGGCGCTTTCAACGAAGATCGATGCTGTTCCGCAGGACATAGAGGACCGGCTTGAGAAGGCTAACCGTGACAACGAGATACGGAAAAAGCGCAAAGAGCTGCGTGGCCACAACGTGCTGTTTCCAGATTTTGAGCCAACCTCTGGCTGGCTGAACGATCCGCCAGATCTTGATACTGATCACGTTTCCGCCATCCCCAACATTCCGCCGTAATCCGACCGCCTGATACCATCGGCCTCGCGCCGCAGGCGACGGAAGCCCCAGCCGTATCCCTGCCGCGCAAGGCAGGTGCACGGGCAAGGGCTACCGATGGCCCTACGGCAGCCCGATTTTTCAAGCTTCATAATAATGCGCGAAATCTCCAAGCCAATCAGGACCCAACGAACCAGTGGCTCTGGTAACGCGATTATGGGTCGGTTTGTTAGGCGGCCAGCGGCAAGGTTTTCGCAGGCGCGCAAATGCCTGGGAGTCAAAAAGAAAGGGCGAGTTGCCTCACCCTTTCCAAAAACCACGTCTGTTTTTTGAGGCGATGCCATGTCATGCTGGCCGTGACTCGCCTTGCGTTGTCTAACGTGAACCGGCCCGTCTTTCACTCGCCGTCTGGGTTCTGCCGCCTTGGCTTTACCGCTCTTGGCTCCGGTGGTGCGGGAGACCGCTCGCGGTCCACGCTTGGCAATGTAGTCTGAAGAGGCGAGCCGTCAATCTTGTCGTGCGACACAATGATTTGACCGGCTGAGATAGACCTGTCCGGAACCGACTCCTCTCGGCACTGCCCTTGCGCTCATTTCCTAATTGTGCGCGGCCAGTTTGTGAGAACGAACCTCAGCGATTCCAACTCGGCCTTGTTGACGATTTCGCAACGCTGCCAAGCGACAGGCTCAATCAGCTTCCGGATTTCACGTTCGACACAATCGCGGAGATCGTTCGGGTCCATCGCGTCAAGCTCCCAACAGCGACGCCCATGGTTTGCGACGAACCACTTGTAGCGCGGGTCTTTGTGCTTGTCGGATGCCGGGAAAGAGGGAAGTCCTCGCGTCTGGGTGGGAGTCAGGGCAATCCGCTTCAGTTTGATATGATCGCCGCCACACTTGGCGAACCGCGCGGGCAAGTCAACTTCGGACATATACAACCCACTCGGATCGAGGTCTCCAACGTAGAGCACGACCAGATCGCGACCGTCGTCGTCTTCGGCGACGTCATGGGCTGTTGTGGCACCGCAAAAACCATGCACCGGGAGAAAGCCGACAGCATAGTGATCAAGTACCGGGGCGAGCACGCCGCGCACGGTGCCCTTCTCGGACCAGACTTGGACCCGATGGGGTTGCTGGTCCCAGAAATCCCGGTGATAGGATTCAGCTACGCAGTTGGCGTAGTCGTCGGGGTCGGCCCATGTTGGCACACGCTCGATGGCGCGGGTCTCATCAACGATCCACTCCCACGGAATGATGCCGTGCTCGCGCGCTTCCCTGAGCAGGCGGTAGACGCGTTGCATTTCTGATTTTGCCATTGACGCAATGAGGCCCAGAACGAACATCTTGTAAGCCACGCCGCGCCCGGTGATGGGCTGGCAGCCTCGGTGATGACGCGCATCGCTTCGATCAGATCGAGGGACCGCCGCGCCATGCCCCGACCCTTTTTGATACCTGTTTCAAAATACTGGGGCATAGTTCCCTTTTTCCTTGCTCTAGTCGGATTGGACCGATTCCCTGACCGTTTTAGCGTCCGGGCCGTTCCCTCCGCGCTCCGTTCGTGGTATTGAACACGTTAGGAATTTCGCTTTAGCGAGTTATTTTTCTTGTCCTAAGACGTTATACGTCATAACGTAAGAAATGGAAAGGGCATCATGGCCACCGAAACAAGACCGGGAGCTATGGCGGTGATCAGGATTCAGGGCACGGTGTTCGGAACTGAAGCTTTTGTCAGAGTCATGGGGATGCCAGCCACGACATGGCGGCAGCGCGTGTTCAACAATGAAACCGCATTGGCGTTCGGGTTCCCCAAGCCTGCCATTCCGGCAGTGTTCGGACCGCTCGACGTTTGCATGACCGGGACCGTCAATACAGCGACCTATCACCACAAGGTTGAAATGAAGGAAGTCGCGCGCTTGGTGCGCGAGAAGTGGCGCGAGTTGACGCTGGCGATTGCAAGAGCCGAACGCGATCTTTGGGAGAAGCCCGGCGTGTTGAGAGTGCCTGCCGTGCCTACTACTAGCCAACAGTTTTTCGCGATCAGTTCGACAGCCGACAAGAAGAAGGTTTTCGCTGGCGTTGGCACGATGCTGGAAGCAATCAATCAGGTTGATGGGCAAGACAGGACGACCTTCATGCTGCCTTTCCAGGCGGTCGTTCGCACTGCATACGAGATGGCGGAGGAGGCCAAGGTTGAGTTTCCGTCGCGCCTGTGTCCCGACCCCGACGACGCTAAGGCGTGGGGCGATTGGATCGAGGCCATTGAGGATTTTCGCGATGTCGCCGGGATGATGAGGGCTAAGGCGCGAGCCAAGAAGCGCAAGGTGACGGCCTAAGCGGAGAAAGGTGCGCGTCCCATGGGGCGCAATGACAGTGGAGACGAGAAGCGGCGGACGCGAGGGCCTTGTTTGGTAAACAAGACCGACATGGACCGTGCGACGGTCTACGCGCACGCGCTAGGCTTCAAAGTCACTGGCTTCAAATTTTCACGAGGCGAGATCGGTATCACTGTTGAAGACGCCAACGGGGCTGTTCGGGAGATCGACCTCAGTCGCTACGACGAAACCGAAGCTTTGAGAAAGGCAATTGAGAACGATAATGGCGACGATTGATTTGAAGTACGCTGTCTGTGTCGAGAATAAAAGGCGCTCCGGCTGGCGGCGATGGTATTTCCGCGTGCGCAACCCGCGCATCAACATCCCGTTGCGCGGCGAGCCGGGCACTGCCGACTTCATGGACGATTACAGCGCGGCGAGGGCTGCACTTGAATCGCACGGCAGGGCCAAGCCTACGGGCGAGGAGTTGACTGCACCGGGCACGGTGAAGGCGTTAGTGATCTCCTACTATGCGAGCAATGGCGAGTGGAAAGACAAATTCGCGCCGGACACTCGCGACACCCGCAAGCGCATCATCGACAAGTTCGTTGAGAAGTACGGCACCACTGCTGTTCGCGCGTTCACGCCGCCGATGATTTTGAAGATCATCGACAAGCGCTGCAAGACGCCATCGACCCGGCGCAACTGGGTCACGACCATCAAGCATCTCTTCGGCCACGCGGTACCGACGATGCGGAAAGACAATCCGTTCAATGCAATCGACCGCGCCAAGGTTGCAGCGATGCCGAAGGGTAACGACGGGCACCATAGCTGGACCGAAGCGCAGGTTTCGACCTATCGCGGGTTTTGGCCCCTCGGCACCAAGGAGCGGTTGACGATGGAATTCGCCTATGAAGCGGTATCACGCCGCGGCGAGGTGGTGAACCTAGGGCCGCAGCATCTGTATACCGGAAAGAAGGGCGAGCGGCGGATTTGCATCAAGCGGACCCACGGCTCGGAGGACGTCGATTTCGAAATCTCCGACATGCTGGCTGCCGCCATTGATGCCATGCCCAGGCGCGAACCGGTGAATGGCGTGATGCCGCTCACCTTTCTCGCCACCTCGACCGGCAAGGCGCGCAGCAAGAAGGCGCTCGGCAGTGATTTTGCGCGCTGGTGTCGCGCGGTGGGCCTGCCGGACGAGTGCCGGATGCATGGCCTAAAAAAGAGCGGCATGTCCCGCGATGCTGAGGATGGTCAGACGGATCACGAGTTGCAGGCGAAGTCGGGCCACAAGACGGCGGCCATGGTCCACCACTATACCAAGGCTGCGCGCAAGAAGAAGCTGGCTGACAGCGGTGCAGCGAAGTCGAAAGCGGCGCGGGCGGCGGAGAAAGCGGAGGCGGCGAATCAGGCCGGTCCGTCGCTGAGGATCGTCAAGGGAGACGGCGCGGCATGAACGAACGCGAACAAATTACACAAACAAAAAGGGCCCATTACACAAACATCGAAAAAACATGAATAATATCAAGGGAGAAAATCAAATGTGGCGATCCCGGCAGGACTCGAACCTGCAACCCGCGGAGTAGAAATCCGCTACTCTATCCAGTTGAGCTACGGGACCGTCCGGCCTTAACCTATGGCCTGTCGACCATCTAAGCCAAGATGCCTTGGTAAACCAATGCATCTTTGCAATATGAGAAATCCGCGCGTTCGCCAAGTCTCATCCGAAGTCTGATCCGAACCATTGTCTGACCCGAACCATTTCCCCGTAGCACCTCGACGTTCTGTGAATTGGTTCCACCGCCTCGAGTCCGTCATCTTTCTGCGCAATTCACACCTTGCGCGTGTGCGTTGTTCGTCTGCTACAATCTTATCGAAGATTTGGGGAGCTCCACATGATCGGTTTGGTTCGCGCTGCGACACTTTGTGCGACGCTTGTCCTTGGCGTCGCATTTTGTTCGGCCACGGCCACGGCCGGGGCGGCGAACAAGGCGTTCAAACGCGATGACCTTGCCGATTCCGCAATCAAGCTCGAGGCCCAGATCAAGAGCGAGGTGAGGGCGGCGGGTAACAGCGCGACGCTCAGGACCGATGCCGATGCCGCCTTCAGGCGCAACGATTTCCGCACCGGTCTGTCGATCCTTGGTCAAATCGCGGCCACCACACCTGACGATGCCGGCAACTGGCTGCGTTTAGCCCGTACCATCTTACGGGTCGCGCCGAAGAACCCGAGTGAACAGACAGTTCTTCTGGAGCGCGCATCCACTGCTGCCTACATCGCCTATCAGCGCGCCGGCAATACAGGGGCAGAGGCTGACGCGCTCGCGGTGCTGGGCAAGTCATTGGCGGAGCGCAAGCTGTGGCGGCCGGCGCTGGATGCATTGCGGCTGTCGCTTGACCTGAGCGAGGTCGCCGACGTCCGCGGCCAATACGAGAAGATGCGCGATGAGCACGGCTTCCGGCTCCTCGATTATAGTGTCGATTCCGACTCTGCGACTCCACGGGTCTGTTTCCAGTTCTCCGAGGAATTGGCCAAACGCACTGATTTCGGTCCGTATCTTGCGCTGGCTGGCCAGGACAAGCCGGCTTTGTCGGCCGAAGATAAGCAACTCTGCGTCGACGGGTTGAAGCACGGCGAACATTACAACGTCAATTTGCGCGCCGGCCTGCCTTCCACAGTGAAGGAAACCCTGCCGAAATCGGCTGAGTTCAATATCTACGTCCGTGACCGGAAGCCCTTCGTGCGCTTCACCAGCCGCGCCTATGTGTTGCCGCGGACCGGCCAGCGCGGCATTCCCGTGGTCAGCGTCAATACGCCCTCGGTTTCAATCAAGGTGTTCCGGATCGGCGACCGCAACCTGATCAACACCGTGGTCGGCAGCGACTTCCAGACGTCGCTGAGCCGCTACGACAATCCCGGCGAACAGCGCGGCGTCAAGGTCTGGTCCGGCGAGCTTGCGACCGCGATGACGCTGAACCAGGATGTCACCACCGCGTTCCCGGTTGACCAGGCACTCGGCGATCTGCAACCTGGCGTCTATGCAATGACGGCCACGACCAAGGGGCCAGGATCAGGGTCAGGCAGCGATGACGACGACTACCAGCTCGCGACCCAATGGTTCATCGTTTCCGATCTTGGGGTGGCAGCCTATTCCGGCAACGACGGTATTCATGTCTTCATCAACTCGCTGGCCTCGACAGATCCGGTTGCGAACGCCGAGTTGCGGCTGATTGCCCGCAACAACGAGATTCTCGCCACCCGCAAGACCGACGGCAGCGGACACGTGCTGTTCGAGACAGGTCTGGCACGCGGCCAGGGCGGTCTGTCACCAGCGCTGTTGACGGTCTCGACTGAGAAGGCGGACTATGCATTTCTCAGCCTGAAGACCAGCGCGTTCGATCTCTCCGATCGCGGTGTGGCGGGGCGGGTGGTGCCCGCTGGCGCAGACGCCTTTGTCTATGCCGAGCGTGGCGTCTATCGCTCCAATGAGACAGTGTACCTTACGGCGTTGTTGCGCGACGGGCTGGGCAATGCTGTCTCCGGCACGCCACTGACGCTGGTGATTGAACGCCCTGACGGCGTCGAATTTCGCCGCGCCGTGCTCGCGGATCAAGGAGCGGGCGGGCGCACGCTGTCCTTGCCTCTGAACTCCGCCGTTCCGACCGGAACCTGGCGGGTGCGGGCGTTCACCGACCCGAAGGGCGCGTCAATCGGCGAAACCACTTTCATGGTCGAGGATTACGTCCCCGATCGGATTGAATTCGACCTCACCTCCAAGGACAAACTCATCAAAGCCAACGCTCCAGTGCAGCTCAAGGTTGATGGTCACTTCCTCTACGGTGCGCCGGCCTCCGGTCTGAAGCTCGAAGGAGACATGCTGGTTGCGCCCGCAGCCGAGCGTCCGGGCTTCCCCGGTTATCAGTTTGGCGTGGCGGATGCCGAGACTTCCAGCAACGAGCGCACGCCGCTTGAGGACCTGCCGGAGTCTGATGGCAATGGCGCGGCAACCTTTCCGGTGACACTTGACAAAGAACCACCGTCAACGCGTCCGCAGGAGGTGCAGATATTCGTTCGCATGGCGGAGACGGGGGGACGCGCCGTCGAGCGTAATATCGTGCTGCCGGTGGCGCCCGCTAATGCCATGATTGGCGTCAAGCCCCTGTTTGCCGACAAGAATGTGGCCGAAGGCGACAAGGCCAATTTTGACGTCGTGTTCGTCGCCCCAGACGGCAAGCAACTCGCCCACGACGGTCTGCGCTATGAGCTGTTGAAGATCGAGTCCCGCTACCAGTGGTATCGGCAGAACAACTCTTGGGATTACGAGCCCGTCAAATCGACGATCCGCGTCGCCGACGGCGATCTCACCGTCGCGTCCGACAAGCCTTCACATATCACCCTGTCGCCGAAGCCGGGCCGCTACCGCCTGGACGTGAAGTCGAGCGATCCCGATGGCCCTGTTACCTCAGTGCAGTTCGATGTCGGCTGGTATTCCGACGGCAGCGCCGACACGCCGGACCTGCTGGAAACGTCGATCGACAAGCCGCAATACCAGTCCGGCGATACGATGACGGTCTCGGTCAATGCGCGCACCGCCGGCAAGCTTACCCTCAACGTGCTGGGCGACCGGCTGCTGACGACGCGGACCGTCGATATCAAGGAAGGCACTGCGCAGGTCAAGATAGAGGTCGGCAAGGACTGGGGCACCGGTGCCTATGTGGTCGCGACGCTGCGCCGTCCGCTCGATGTGGCGGCACAGAGAATGCCGGGCAGGGCTATCGGACTGAGGTGGTTCGGTATCGACAAAGAGACACGGACGCTCGCGGTCAAGCTGTCGCCGCCGTCACTGATCCGCCCGAACGCGATGCTGAAGATACCGGTCAAGCTCGACGGGCTCAACCCGGGTGAAGACGCCAAGATCGTCGTCGCGGCAGTCGACGTCGGCATTCTCAACCTGACCAACTACAAGCCGCCCGCGCCGGACGATTATTATCTCGGCCAGCGCCGCCTGACCTCGGAGATCCGCGACCTCTACGGCCAGTTGATTGACGGCATGCAGGGCACCCGCGGACAGATCAGGTCCGGCGGCGATGCCGGTGCTGCCGAGGTGCATGGTTCCCCGCCGACGCAAAAGCCGCTCGCGCTTTATTCCGGCATTGTCACGGTTGCCGCGAACGGTACCGCGGAGGTCAGCTTTGACATTCCGGAATTTGCCGGTACGGCGCGGGTGATGGCCATCGCCTGGACGGCGGCAAAACTCGGCCGCGCGACGACTGACGTTGTGATCCGCGATCCCGTGGTGGTGACCGCAACGCTGCCGCGTTTTCTGCTCAATGGCGATCACGGCACGGTCAATCTGGAGATCGATAACGTCGAAGGCGCACCTGGCGACTACACCGTCAACGTCAAGACTGCAGGCCCCGTGAAAATGTCGGGCAATCCTGCGACGACGCTCAAGCTCGCCGAGAAGCAGCGCAACTCGCTGGCGCTGGCGCTTGATGCCACGGCGGCTGGCCAGGCCACGCTCGATGTCGATATCAAGGGACCAAGTGGGATCAACCTTGCGCGCCATTATGCGCTCGACGTCAAGCCTGCAACGCAGGTTCTGGCGCGCCGCTCGATCCGGACGCTCGCGAAAGGCGAAAGCCTGACGCTCACGCCGGAAATCTTCTCGGATCTGGTGCCAGGCACCAGCGGCGTCTCAATCTCGGCGAGTCTTTCTGCCGCGCTCGATGCTGCGACCATCCTGAAAGCGCTCGACCGTTACCCCTATGGCTGCTCGGAGCAGATCACGAGCCGGGCCATGCCGTTGCTCTATGTCAATGAGCTTGCCTCCGGTGCGCATCTCGCGATGGACACCGAGGTTGACCAGCGCATCCGGGACGCGATTGAGCGGCTGCTGGCGCGGCAAGGCTCGAACGGCTCCTTTGGCCTGTGGTCGACGGGTGGCGACGACGCATGGCTCGATGCCTACGTCATGGACTTCCTGACGCGCGCCCGAGAGAAGGGCTTTGCGGTGCCCGATGTGCTGTTCAA
>JGI24705J35276_12238290_pt1 | contig 18659 bp, 14 predicted proteins | sample TergutNt197P4_FD_35276 | JGI IMG/M metagenome (IMG submission 35276) | reverse complement strand
ACCGCTTCGCCATCGCGAATTGGGCGAGTTTCCCGTTACGTTTTATCACCCCTGGGCGAGCGCGGAAAATTGGCTGGTGTTTTCTGGCCGGGATGCGCTTTGTCTCGATGTCGCATCGCTGCTGGCGGGCACGACGGCGAACAGCGACGGCGAGTTCGTCAAGCACTGGGCCATTCCCATGAGCGAGCCGGGACGGCCGCTACTTTTTGTCGAGGATCTTCCCAGGGTCCACTTCGTCTATGAGCGCTACGATGGACTGGTCGAATGGTGGTGGCTGGAAAAGAGCAGCCTGAGCATCACCTGTTCGTATTGGACCAATCCGTTGCGAGAAAGCGAGGCCGGGGATGCTGTGGTGTCGGTGAACCACATCGTCTGGGAATCCACCAGCTCAATGTCGCCCATTCACCGCACGGGAGCGACCCGAGATCAGGAACTCAAAATGATCGCAGAAGTGCCTTTGGGGCAGGCACCGCTTGTATCAATGCAACCAGCGGCTTCGCGTGAAGCGGTCTGCTGGCGCGCATCTGTCCGTGAGCACGGCGTGAACTGGTTCGCAAAGCATCTCCTCTCGAAAGAGCCGGTCCAATTCCAGGTGAGTTTCCTCGGTGCGGAATGGGTTCATGCCCATCCGCATTTGCATGAACCGTTCACCACAGTATTCGACAACCTCGGCAGATTGCTGGTGATCAATGTCAAGGAGGGCACCGTCTTGATGAAGACGGTATGAGACCGACGTTGACCCACGCGTTTCTTCATCTGACACTTGACCTCATTGCTTCGGCCAATGCGTCCCGCACAGTGCCTTGGCAGGCTCGCCCGTGTGGGAAGGCGCGGGGCATTGCGGATCAGTCCGGATTAGTCCGGGTCAGTCCGGATCATTGCGGATCATTCCGCTCGAAAAATCCACGATCCTCGAACAGAGACACGAACAGTGTTCTATTCAGGGTGGCGGATCGAGATGTCGGATGAAGCGGTTGCAGTGCAAAATCAGTCAATCCGGGTGGGACTGATCCGGGCGGGCATCGGCGTGGCCCAAAGCATCGCGCTCTACCTGCTTGTCAACGCGGCTCAGACAAAGACATGGCCTTCCACCAACGGGGCGCTGTTCTCTGCTTTGGTGCCGGTCTTCCTGTTCGCGCCGCCGGTCGCTGTCTTGGGCCTGTCCGATTTGCGTCCACGGCGATTGATCGGCTGGACGCTTACCATGGCCGTGATCGGCGCGGCGCTCGGCTGGTACAGTCTTGCGCCCTATCAGTCGTGGACAGGTTTTTTCTTATTCCTTGTCGCCTTCGGTCTCGGCACGTTCATTGCTCATTGTCTGGTCGTTGCCGGAAACGTCGATCGCGGTTTTGTCGCGAGCTACGCCACCTACTTCGACATCTCCTGGAAATGCGGCGTTCAGCTGGCCCTCGCAGCAGCATTCACTGTCGCGCTCCGGCTGTTGTTTGACCTTGGCGGAGGATTGTTCGATCTCATCAATATCCATGCCTACGGACGAATCATCAGAGAGAGCTGGTTCTGGATTCCGGTCACGACACTTGCGGCCATTGGTGCGGTGCACGCAACCGATGTGCGCACTGGGATCGTGCGGAGCGTGCAAAAGCTGAGCTGCAATCTGCTCTCCTGGCTATTGCCGCCGTTAGCACTGATCTGCGCGGCCTTTCTGCTGAGCCTCGCGTTCACGGGGCTGGAGCCGTTGTGGAATACGCGGATGGCTTCGACGATCCTCTTGGCAGCCGCCGCCAGCCTCATCCTGCTGATCAACGCCGTCTATCAGGACGGAGCGCGCGCTGAGGACGGCGGCAAGGCACGCGTGATCGCTTTGCCGCTACGTCTGGCGATCCAGATTGCCTCCGTGAGCCTCGTGCCGCTGGCGGGGCTGGCGGCTTACGGCATCTTCTTGCGCGTCGATCAACACGGTTGGAGCAACTATCGTGTCATTGCCGCAACGGGCGCCTTGGTCGCTGCTTGTCATGCGCTGGGCTATGCCCTGGCCGCGACCCGGTGGAAAACGCAATTCCGCCCAATCGAAGCCACCAATGTCGCAACAGCGCTTGTTTTCATTGTCGTCCTGATCAGCCTGCTCACGCCGGTCGCGGACCCCACACGCATTACCGTTGCAAGTCAGATTGCACGGCTCAAGTCAGGAAAGATTTTGCCCGAAGCCTTCAACTATGCCTTCCTGCGCTTCGACACGGGACGCTACGGCAAGGAAGCCCTGCAAAAGCTCGCGGAGGGAGATTCAACATCAGTTGTGGCAACGCGAGCACGCAACGCATTGATGATAAAGCATCGCTACGAGCTTCCACCGGAGCACGTTGCCAGGGCGGCTGACGCGGCTGACCGCAAAGCACAGATCAAGGTGTTGTACCCCTCCGGCGCCAGCCTGCCGCAAGGCTTCCTGGACCAGGACTTTAGTTATCGCAGAATACCGGGCTGCCTTCTCAAAGTCGGGGCAACTCCATGCGATGCGGCAATCATCGACCTTAACAGGGACTCGGTGCCCGAGATCATCCTGACTGACGTAAGTACCCGCTGGTACGTATTCGGCGAGACCGATAAGGGATGGAGCTACCGTGGCTTTTTCAGGAGCAACACCTGGGGTTTCAATGAAGCCCTCAGGACCGGAAAGTTCGAGATTGTCCCTCCGATCTACGGAGACATAAAGATCGGCGAGAAGCGGTTTCACCTGGACCTGGAAGAGCAGGAATGATCGAAGCAATCGACACCCCAGGGACTGGCGCCGACACGCACAGCATCAGCTGGCACTGGCTCAAATGCATTCCCGATGACAGTCGCTCGCCGCGTCGTCGCGACCCGCGAACAAGCACTCGCGCGGGGCATTGCGGATCCGTCCGGGTCATTGCGGATCCTCGAACAAAGACACGAACAGTGTTCAAGCTGGTGGATCGAGATGTCGGATGAAGCGGTTGCAGTGCAAAGTCTGTCAATCCGGGTGGGACTGATCCGCACGGGCATCGGCGTGGCCCAAAGCATCGCGCTCTACCTGCTTTTCAACGCGGCTCAGACAAAGACATGGCCTTTCACCAACGGGGCGCTGTTCTCTGCTTTGGTGCCGGTCTTCCTGTTCGCGCCGCCGGTCGCTGTCTTGGGCCTGTCCGATTTGCGCCCACGGCGATTGATTGGCTGGACGCTGACCATTGCCGTGATCGGCGTCGCCAACCTTGAAGGGGTTATGGTACTACGTTGACGAAGGGGCTCCTCCACTTCTGGCGGGCTATCTTCTCACGTTTTCCAGAAAAATTGCGAGTTTCAAAATTCAGGCAGATCCAGCGTCAGAATTTTGAGACGCAGGTACTCCAACGAAGCCTGGCACAATTTTGCTCTCAGATCTGCAAGCCCACCTTGTGACTATGTTGTCCTTCCGATCTACGGAGACATAAAGATCGGCGAGAAGCGGTTTCGCCTGGACCTGGAAGAGCAGGAATGATCAAAGCAATCGACACGCCAGGATCTGGCGCCGACACGGGTCCAATCTCAATGGTCAACAGGTGACAATTTCGGTTAAACCCGCCCGGCAATGACGAGTGAGAGGCGCAGCGATAATTGACGACGCCTTGGTCCGAGGCCATGCGCGCTCGAAACGAGTGAATGGAGACAATCATGCCGGAAGCAGGCGAGACTGCGAGCACTCCCGTGCTCGAAATCACTGGCGCCCGTGCCACCATCCGCCTCAACCGACCGAGGCATCTCAACCGCCTTCAGGCCGAGGACCTTGACGAGCTGCTAAAACTGTTCGACCAGATCGAGGCGGCCCCCGCGATCCGCGTGCTGGTGTTGACCGGCACCGGTCGCGCCTTCTCGGCCGGTTACGATCTCAATTCGGTGGCCGAGCGTGCCGTGAGTGAGACGGAGCAACAAAGCGCGGGCTCGGCCTTCGAAGTGATTGTCAACCGGCTGGAGGATCTCGGCGTGCCCACGATCTGCCGCTTGAACGGCGGCGTCTATGGCGGCTCAACCGACCTCGCCCTTGCCTGCGATTTCCGCATTGGCGTGGACACCGCCGAGATGTTCATGCCGGCGGCGCGGCTGGGCCTGCACTACTACACGAGCGGCATCAAGCGTTACGTCTCGCGACTCGGCGTCGACAATGCCAAGATGCTATTCCTGACCGCGAGGAAGATCAGCGCGCCGGAACTGCTGCGCATCGGCTATCTCACCGCCATGGTGTCCGAAGAGGGTCTCGATGGGGAAGTCGACAAGCTTGCCACAATTCTCGCTGGCAACGCGCCGATTGCGATGCGCGGCATGAAGCGAACGATCAACGAGTTCGCCCGCGGCGAACTCGACGAGGAAGCCGCCGACCGTCGCCACCGCGAGAGTATGCGCGGTGACGAGGTCAAGGAAGGCATTCAGGCGTTTGCGGACAAACGAGCGCCAAAATTCTGAGCTTTGCCAATACTGCGTTCGCCAAGACTGCGGCGACGATATTTCCTTTGACCTTCGATCGAGTAAGGTCAGCAATATTGAAAGTAGGGTGTAAGTCCATGCAAATTGTCTCTAAACTCAGCCGCCGTCGAACGCTGCTCCTGTTGACCAGCGCAATGATTCCTGCAGCCGCATACGCAGATGAATTGTCAGCCCAAATCTCTCCGACCCCGACGCCCACCCCAACCCCTTCTTTGCCGGGGGGCTTCAGGCTGCCAACTCCCGTCACGCCGCCATCCTCCACTCCGGTTTCAAACGCGGCGCCCCCCGTTTCGTCGCTTGGGCCCATCGATAAGACCAAGGCCTACTTCATGTTCTTTCAGCGGAACATTGATCTCGTCTCCGCCAAGGCGCTACGCACCGACCTCGTTGCTTTGGTTGAGGGCGGCGTAACCGACATTACCCTCATCATTAATTCACCGGGCGGATTGCTGGCTCCGTCGTTGCAGCTATACAGTCTCATCCGATCGTTGCCCGTGAAAATCAAGACACATGGCCAGGGCATTGTGGCATCTGCGGCCAACCTTTTGATGCTGGCCGGAGAAGAGCGGACAGCTGACAAAGTCACGAGATTCTTTTTTCATCCGTCGCAAAGCCCGATTATAGGCACGTTCAATAGCGTGCAGTTTGACGACCAGTTGCTCGTCATGCGCGAGTACGAGAACATGCTCGCCGAAATTTACAGGGAGCGCACCAAGATCCCGGAAGCTGATATTGATCGCTTCAAACACGGAAGCGTCCCTTATGACGCTGCCAAGGCTCTGGAGTATGGCGTGATCCACAAGATTCACCCTCTGGAAATACCGAGCCAGAAGGCCAAGCTGGTTTTTGCCGATTAGAGCACTTGCCGATCATATTGGATCGGCAAGACTTCGGCGCAAAATGCTCCAGCAGCGGCGCGACGGACGGAAGTCTGAGTCGTCGCACACCAACTCAATCAGAGGAGCCAACCCTTGTGATGCGTCTCACTCGCCGCACGCGGCGGCGTGCTGGGCTGCCATTTCAACGTCGGCGGCCGTAATCCGCTGGAAGGCCGGACGTGAGGCGATGCTCTCGGCATAGCGAACGAACGCATCCTTCCTGGGCACGACTCCGAACATCATTGTCCAGCCAAGGGCCACCCCCCAGAGAATGTCGGCCGCGGTCATGCGTTCACCGAGCAGGTAGGGTCCCTTGGAAAGCTGCGATTCCAGGACGCCAAGCATGGAGTCGTAGTCGGAATACGGCGATGATTTAGCCGGCGCCGGTTCGCGTTTCATGAATCTGTCCATCACCGCAGGTTCGAAGGCCGAACCGTAATAGGCGATCCAACGGAGATAAGGGCCGCGTCTGGCATCATCGAGCGCAGGCGCCAGGCCCGCTTGCGGAAACAGGTCGGCGAGATAGATGTAGATCGCCACCTGCTCTGTCACCACTGCCTCGCCGTGACGGATCGCGGGCACCTTGCCCAGTGGATTAATAGCGAGATAGGCCGGCTGCCGCTGCTCGCCAGCTTTCAGATTGAGGACGTGGAGATCGTAGGGAGCTCCGAGTTCTTCCAGCAATACGCGCGTGCCGGTCGCGCGGGTCTGCGGCGAATAATAGAGGGTGATGCGGTCAGCATTATTCATCGGTTTTCCTCTCAATGCTCGGGTTGACGATGGTCCACAAAATTGGCGGGAATTTGAGCTGTCAGCGATACCTCAAGCTTGACGAAAGCATCCATGGACGACGGCCTTTGCTATAGCTCTGCACCGTACAGCGCCTCCCCACGAATCTGGTAGCCGTCTGCATTGAACGTCATCATCTCGCAGGAACGGCGTCGGATGCCGTTGAGGTTGGATTCGTAAACGACGTTCAGCTCGCGCCGTTCAGGATCCCAACTTGCATAGTCCAACGTGAACTCGAGCGTGGAAATTCGCTCAAGCGCGGCCCGCCAGTACTTGGACAGTTCGGACTTTCCTCGGATCACTGGAGATCCGGCATATTTGGAGGCTACGGGACTAACAAACACTGCGTCATCTACGAAATGACTAAGCACGCTGTCGGCGTCTCGCCGGTTCCACGCTGCCACCCAGTTGCGCGCGAAATCCATCATTGCCTCGCGCGTTAGCGCCGTTGACTGTGTATTCATGTTCTCCCCACTCGCATCAAACTTCTCGGCCGATATCACGGCGTCACTCTGCCGATGCTTCGATCATGAGGATGTCCAGCATGAAGGAGCCATCATCCTCGATCGCGAAATGTGCTTTGGTCTCGGCCGAGGCCGCCTGCTGAAGCGCTCGGATTGCGCGCACATTCTCGGGTGGCGTGCGCATGCGCGCCGTCCAGACAGGAAAGTCCATGCGCAATCGCCAGGTCCGGCATGCCGTTAGCGCAAAGCCGGAGCGGCCGAGCGCGGCCAGCCACTCGGCTGCGCTGTAGTCGCGAACATGCGACGTGTCGCGTAGGAGCTCCACCGCCTGAAGATGCGTATCCAGCAAGGGCAAGCCCGGCGAATAGGCGTCAATGAAGACAGCTTTCGCGCCGGTCCGCATTACCCGTCGCGCCTCTTGCACGCCGGCGCGGAAGTCCCGCCAATGATGCGCCGAGTAGCGGCAAGCCACAAAATCGAAATAGCCGTCATCGAATGGGAGACGCTCCGCGGGCGCCTCGACTGTTCTAACGTTGGCGAAGCCCTTTTCGCGTGCCGTCGCGCTCACTGCGGCCAGCATCTCCGAGGAGAGATCGACGGCCGTCACCTGCTCGGCATGCCGGGCCATCAAGTATGAGACGTGGCCTCCGCCGGCACCGAGATCGAGCGCCTGCTTCGGGCGTTGTAGCCGTGCGATCTCCTCCAAAGCATCGAGATCGGCACCCTGGGCGTGAACCGCGCTTTCAACATACGCTCGGGCGCGTGGCCCAAACTGCGCCTCGATAATCTCGTCATGGGCCTTGTGCATCGTTGGCTCCTCCATTGACTGACCAGAATGACCGACCATCACACGGTTACAATTTAGAATGTTATCCTATTATGATCAGTCCCAGCCTATGGACCATTGCGACCTGCTGTGATTGCGCTAACGACAGCACTTTCTGTCATTTTCGCATTGAGTCCGCTCGCCCACCACCCTATTACATAGAACAATATATCCTATTAGAATAGCGCCCATGCTGGTCGAACCTCAACAACGACGCTTACTCGGTGATTTCGTACGCGCCCATCGGGGGCGCCTGCGTCCCCCTGCAGACGCGGGACGGCGTCGAACCCCAGGACTCCGACGCGAGGAACTTGCCGCTCTCGCCGGCATCAGTGTGACGTGGTGCGCCTGGATCGAACAGGGTCGTCCGGTACAAGCTTCCGCCGGGGCGCTGGGACGCTTGGCGCGGGCATTGTCGCTCACGCGCGCCGAGAGAGCCTACCTGTTTGAGCTTGCGGGGCGCCTGGATCCTCACATTCAAGGCGACAACGCGAAGGATGCCCCGGCCTCGCTGACCGCCGCAGTGAGCGCAACGGCCTATCCGGCGTATGGCCTGGACCGGCTTTGGAATGCCTGCTGTTGGAATGAGGCGGCTTCAGATCTCTTCCGAGGTTGGCTCGACCACGACAATCAGCGCAACCTGCTGCGCTTCGTCTTTCTGGAGGAGAGCGCCCGCACTCTCATCCCGGATTGGCAGGACAGGGCGCGGCGGTTGCTGGCCGAGTTTCGTGCCGATTTCGGGCATACATTTCGCGATGCGCATGTTGCGACGTTCATCGACGCACTCAAGGCGGAGAGCTCGCTGTTTGCCCGGACGTGGCAGAACCAGGACGTCCGGCACCGTGCCGGTGGCTTGCGCAAGTTCAACCATCCTCGGGACGGGACGCTTGATTTCGAGCAGCATACGTTCAGCCTGTCTGAACGACCCGACTATAAGCTCGTCCTGCTCACACCTTGCCAGCGTCGATAGCGACTGTTGATGGCCGCGCTAATTCAGATCCTGAGTCACCCACCCAAACACACGGGCTAGTCGTCCAGGAATGTCACAGCCTCCGCGATACTGGCTCGCGAGGTGCGATAGCTGTTGGCCTTGTGGGCGTGGTCGGCATAGCCGAACGAGATGCCACAAACCACGCGGCGGTCATCAGGCAGATTGAAGTGGCGGCGAACCAGCCCGCAATGATTTGCGAATGCTGCCTGCGGAACGGTACCGAGCCCCAGTGCCTGGGCAGCGAGCATAAAGTTGGCAACATAGGCGCCGCAATCGATCGCACCATAGATGCCGAGCGGCTCGTTGGTGTGGATGATCGCGACATGCGGCGCGCCGAAGAAGTTGTAATTTTCGAGCAGCTGCCTTGCGTAGGCTGCCCTGTCGCCGCGGGGAATACCAAGCGCGTCGTAGAGCTGATAGCCGCTCTCGCGGCGGCGCTGCAAATAAACGCCGACATATTCGCGAGGCGGCATGAAATCGTAGTCCTCCTCGGCGCCGGAAGCGGCCTCCGCGTAGATGATCTTGCCGAAGCGCTCTTTGGCCTTGCCACTTGCGATCAGCACCTGCCAGGGCTGACCGTTGCACCATGAGGCGGTGCGCTGCGCCGCTTTCAGCACGCGTGTGATGGTCTCACGGTCAACCTCCCGCGGCAGAAAGGCGCGAACGGAGTGCCGTTCGTTCAAGAGTTCTTCGAGCACTCCGATACGATCTTCGATCGTGTACCGCGCGTTTGTCTTTGCATCCATGAACAGCCCCAGCTCGGGATCTTGTTGAAGTAAGATCCTCGTCAATAATATTGCGTAGGACCTCATCGGCCTTGCCGTCAATGGTGGTCGATTTGACCTGGCGATTTGACCTGGCGAAGGCGTCGCCCTAAAATTTGCCGCAGATTCGAGCCCCTGCGGGACGTTGTGCGGCGTCTCGCAATTGCCGACTTCTCTTGCTGGCCAAGTCTCTCATCCGCAACTGTGAGACATAAGCCACACTAGCGCTTTGATTTTGCTAGTGTCCTTTCGTCTCCGAATGACCGTGCAGACGTGCGACAAAATTGGCCAGCTATTCCCGTTGCGCACTTGCGCAACGGAGACGGGACACCAGCGTGAAAAATTTTGCCGATCTGACTGAGCGCGAAATAATGGCAGTGGCCATTGCCTCGGAAGAGGAGGATAGCCGGATCTACATGGTCTTCGCGGAGGACCTCAAGGACCGCTATCCGGACTCGGCAAAGCTGTTTGAGGAGATGGCCGAGGAGGAGCGCGGCCATCGCCATATGCTGCTCGAACTGTACGAGCAGCGATTCGGGCCGAATCTGCCACCCATCCGCCGCGAGGACGTGAGGGGTTTCCTGCGTCGTCGTCCGATCTGGCTGACGAAGAATCTGCCGCTCGACACCATTCGCAAGGAAGTCGAGACAATGGAGTTGCAGGCCGGACGGTTCTACGCCAGAGCCGCCGAACAGGCACAAGATGTCGGTGTCCGCCGATTGCTGGGCGACCTTGCGGAAGCAGAGAGAAGCCACGAGAAGACCGCGACACGCCTGACCGACCGGATCCTCAACGCTGACGTGCGCGCCGAGGAGGATCGTACCAGTCACCGCATGTTCGTCCTTCAATATGTTCAACCGGGTCTCGCCGGTTTGATGGACGGATCGGTCTCGACTTTGGCGCCGCTGTTCGCCGCCGCCTTCGCCACCCATCAGAACTGGCCGACCTTCCTGGTCGGGCTTGCTGCCTCGATTGGCGCCGGCATCAGCATGGGTTTCGCAGAAGCCTTGTCCGACGACGGTTCGCTCACCGGCCGCGGGTCCCCGTGGCTGCGCGGCACGACTTGCGGTTTGATGACAACGCTGGGTGGGCTCGGCCACACCGTACCTTATCTCGTGCCTGACACCTGGAAGAACGCGTTCTGGATCGCGACAGTGATCGCCTGTGTGGTTGTATTCTTTGAACTGTGGGCGATCGCCTATATCCGCGCACGCTACATGGACACCCCATTCCTGCAGGCGGTGTTCCAGATCGTACTGGGTGGCGTCATCGTGCTCGGCGTCGGCATACTGATTGGAGCAGCTTAGAGACGATCCGGGCCGCGAGCGCGAAGCAGTGGCGCGGAGATCATGTGATCGCTCTGGACGCGCAGCCTAAAGCACTTGCCGATCAAGCTGATCGGCAAGTGCTTTAGTTCTTGTTTTGTCGCATTTTGTTGCGCCGAAACTGTTTTCCACTTCGGCGCAAATGCTCCAGGCAGCTTTCGCGGGCTTTGCCCACGCATCTGCTGCTTAGCTCGTTGGCAGCCCGACACGGGCTGCCAACGGTGCCACTCAGTGGTGGCGATGGTGGCGGTGATGGCGATGAATGCGGGGCCCGACAGCCGGACGCAAGTCAACATCAACAATCCCCGCGGCTGCGTTCAGGCCGGTCTGGCCCTGCAAGCTGAGCGGCTGCAGTGAGAATGCATTCTGCGATCCGCCAACGAGGAGATTGGCGCCGACGCCGACACCAACCGTCGCATTGGCACCGACACCGCCAAAATGCCCGGCCAGAGCGCCGCGGCCAACATAAACGCTCGGCGCATGAACAGCCCAGGCGAGGCCTGTCTGCTGGGTCATGCCGACATCAAGGCCGAAACGATGAACGGTAGCCACGTAGGGGTCGACACGTCCGTTGACGCTACGGAATTCACAGCGAAGCTGCGTTGCCGAAGTTACGACCATACCGACATTCTGTCCGCCTTCGCATTCCAGGACACCAGCCTGAACGCCCTGCTGGGCGTTGGCAGAAGTGAATGAGGCGACAAGCGTGGCAGCGGCGAGGCCAAGAAGGACTTTGAAGCGCATATTTGTTAATCTCCAGGGATTGGATTTATAAACACATGTAGGCAGTCGGAATCATGTCGCGAAAGCCATGTCAAGGACAAGACTTTTTTTAGAGAGCAGCCAAGCGAGTTTTGCGGGATCACCAATAGATACCGCTACAGTGTACTCACCCCCGTGGGAGGGGTTTACTCCCTGATCTCACATGCGAATCACAGGACTCGTCTGATGAGACCTGGGCCGAGAGGCGCCGCCCAGCCGAAGCTTGCCGCTCCGGTTGGCCGGGCCAGAAAAATTACCAAGCGACCCTGACACCGGCCCGGCCGCCAAGGCTATGGCCGGGCTGGCTGAGGGCGACGTTGTAGTCAGCGATACCGAAGACGCTGACTTTGCGCGTCAGCTGGCCGGAGAGACCGAGCCCGAGCTGCGCCCAGGTGCCGCCAAGACCCGCCCCGAACGAGGTCGGGAAGTTACCCTCCAACGTGCTGAAGGTGGTTTGGGCATTATTCCCGAACTGGTGCCAGATGTTGGCCTCGGTCCAGGTGGTTACCGTGCGGCCGTCATTGGTGAGCCAGCCCTTGGCGAAGCGACCTCCCAACCGGCCATAGACCTCGTCGGTCGCACCAAAGCTGATCCGGCCAAACTGGTCGGCCCCGCCATCAATGCTGGTGCGCTGATAGATGATCTGGCCTTGCGGGATCAGGCTGTAGCTGTCGCCAAGCGCGATCTGGTAACCAGCCTCGGCCGATGCCGTGATGCCCCAGCCCTGGGTGTGGAAGTTCACACCGGCCACCGAAGCGGTGCGGATGTTGTCGTACCAGTTGCCCTGCAGTACCAGGTCGGTGTACCAGCCGTGCGGATCGCGGTGGGTCCAGTAAGCGCCGAGCCCATAGGCATCCAGGCCGAGCCGGCCGGCAAGCCCGCCACTGGCGCTCATGACATCACTTTGCGCCGTGGCCACGCCAACATAGAGGCCGGCGCTGTCACGCGCGCTGCGGTAGAGGTCCGCGCCCGCTTGGAAGCCACCGTAGTTAAATGAGTATGCAGGCCCGGCACTGCCGAAGCCGCCATTGTTGCCGACGCCGCCGCCAGCCGCGCCGGTTTCGCCGAACACCCGGCCCCACAGCAGGGTGTTGCACTCGACTTTCGTGCGCCGCGCCTTGGTGTAGAGATCCGACTTCCGGATTTCCACATCATCGCCGCAGTATTGGGCGGCACCGAAATTGCCGTTACCAGGATCACCATAGCGGCTCGAGTAGGTGCCGAGCATGGCAAGGCCGAGCCGGGATGCCAGCTCCGGCACCACGGTGTCGAGCGGCACTTCAGCACGGGTGCCAGTCGAGCGCAGGTACCAGTTGCCATCCGCCACGTCAGCCTCGACCCCGTTGTGGAATAGACCGTACTCGAAGGCACCAGCCGCGACCCGGCCGTTCAGTGCGAACACGCCATCGGCAGAGGCGCCCTTGTTCAGCACCTCAACCACCGCGATGCCGTCGCCGACAGTCTGAGCGCCCAAGCCCCCAGCATTGTTAACCACGACGCGGGTGGGCGCCGAGCCGAGCTGGGTGGAGTCGACCACCAACATGTCAGACTGCGAGTTGGCGCCGCCTTCGTTGAGCACGGTGTTGACCCGCAACGTGCCCCCGTTGGCCACGAACACGCCGCCACCGTCCTGGCCTGCGGTCTGACCGCCGGAGATCACCAGCACGTCGCCAGCCGCCGGATTGGCGGTGAGATCGATGACGCCGAAGTTGTTGAAGGTCTGCACGCCGAGGATCTGCCCCTGTACCGGACCATTAACGGCCATGGCGTTGAGGGGATTGTTGACCGTGGCGTTGGAGACGCTGCCGGGCGCGAGCGGCAGGTACTGGCCAGCCGAATTCACCGACGCTCCAGGTGCGCCAAGCAGCGCGATGGTGCCGGTGTTGTTGATGACGTTTGAGCCCGAGGTGCCGAAATTGGCAACCGCGACGCCAAGCGTGCCGGTCGTCGCGTTGAAGTTGCGCAGGTTCCACAAGCCGGCATTGTTCATCGTATTGATATCGCTGCCGAGCGTTACGTAGCCGTTGATTATGCCGCCGACGTTATTGTTGATGGTCAGCGGCCCGGTTGCCAGCGCACTCGAATCAATCGCGAGATCATTCAAGGCGCCGATCGTGCCAGTATTGTCGATCTGTGGGTCAACGATGCCGCCGATCGCGATGCCGGCAGTCCCTCCGAAAATAACGCCCGAATTGGTGATATGGAGGTCGGTGCCATTGGCGGCAGTTGCCACGACAGCCTCGGCCTCACCGGAAATCATCGATCCGGAGTTATTGATCGTGATGCTGCCGGACCTCGTCTGCGCAATAATGGCTTCGGCCTTATCGGAAGTCACTGATCCGCTATTGCTGATCGTGATGGCGCCGAAGCCCGTTTGCGCATCAATGCCGTTGGATTTGACTGTCATCGGGTTCAACGGATCCGACGAATCTACAGCCAGATCCCCGTGCGCCACGATCGTACCCGTGTTGGTAACCACGACTCCGTTTTGGGGTGTTCCACCCTTTTTCTGGACGAAAATACCTGACCCACCGTCACCAAACGTTTCCAGCGTCGCATCATTGGTGACGGTCACACTGCCGGCAAATCCCGCGACGGATGTGCTCTGCGCCATGATGGCGTCGCCAAATTTGCCGAAGGCCGTGATGTTGCCGCCTGCCAGGTTGTTGACGGTGATATTTCCCGAACTTCCCGTGCCCGCCGAATATGACCACGCATAAATGCCGTTGCTGGGGTCCGTATTTTTCGTCGCAAAATTGCCCGCAGCATTCTCGCGGTCGCCCACAGTGCTCGTGACCGTGATGGCGCCGCTATTTACAACAAGCACATTGCCCGCATTGGCTGTCGGGCTCAAGGCGACGGCACCATTCACGTAACGCGAGTCCGCGAAAGAACCGTTGGTTGAAGCCGCCTCGATGCCGTTGCTGGTCGGGCCATTGGTCGTGATGTTTCCCGAATTGTTGACATACACGCCAACTCCCTGGGGGTTCGCGCTCACGTTCCCACCCTGGACGATGGCGCGAATACCGTCGGCCAGCGGCCCGAAAGTATTGATCGTGGCGCTCGTGCTTTGGATAGCCACGGTGCCTTCCGAACCATATGACGATGCCAGAATGCCGGCGTTTGCACTCCCTAACGGGTCCCCAGTCCACCCACCTCCGTACCACGAATTATCCACGGTGATTGTGAGGTTCGAGCTGACGCCCTTGATCAACACCGTGCCGCCATTGCCAGGATTGGTGCAAGCTGCAGGTGCCCCCTGACAGAGCGAGTCGACGAAAAGCCCGTTGCCGCCATTGACGAAGATGGAAGACCCGGGATTAAGGTTTGACATATCCAGTGTAGCAGTGCCGGCGCGCACCGTCGTTTCGATGGCGTCGTTCTGGCTCGGACTGCCAGTATTGTTAATCTTTTCGATACCGGCGGTGTTGACGAGAACGTTGATCTGACCGGTAATGGTGGTGGTCGCATCCCCCTTCCCGCGCACGTTTGTCAGGATTCCCCCACCATTCCCTGGAGTCGTTGGCTGGCCCGTTATCGGATCGAATTGACCGATAATAATGCTGTTCGTCCCCGACATCGTCAGGGTGCCTGAACCTGTCGTGCTACTATTAGGGGCATCTACGACAAGGTTGATCCCAAGGGACGAGCCGTTTTGCTTCTGGTTTATGATCGTCGTATCAACGACCGTGATCGACCCGATACCGCCACCGGTCACAGTCGCGGAAATTCCGTTTCTTACTGCGCCGCCTTCCGGTTCGAAGATCGTTACCCCCGTGACTTGCACCGTCGCGTTACCGGCACTTGTAGCTGCCGCAGCATTGAATATTCCATCAGCGGGCTGATTAGCGGGAACGGTGCCCGACTGGCGGCATCCCACCTCGGTATTGCCAAACCCTGAACCACCAGTGGACTTGTTAGGGACAGCATTGACGGCACCAGTAACTGGATCAGTGCCGATGCCCGGGGAGCTTGAGTTAACTATAACCAGGCAATCAGCAGCCTGAGCGCTGCCCCCACCCAAAGCGACCAACATACCCGTCATCGCCGCGACCGATACCCCTGAGAGGAGCCGTGGCCGTGCACCGGATGACGTGCCGGTTATGCTATTTCCCAACATAAAAGTCTCCAACACGCGCAGCTGCGGTCGTTACCGCACACAAGTTTGTTCGGGAGAGGTTTTTACGCAGTACAACACAACCACTTTGCGAAACCTGGGAGGCTCCGCGCTCGTCGGCGAAAGCAACTCAACGATTAAGGCCCCGTCGCTCGTGGGCTGATAAGCCATTGAGCGTAGATGCGCCAGTCGTAGCTGTCAGATGGTTAACAGGAAGTTACCAGAATCCGCCGCCCCCACGTGATCATCACAGCGAATCACTATGAATGAGTTAAATTAGCACATTGCACCGAAATCCCATATTTTTCGGGCCGGTCCGGCGTCTTCGTCCCTTTTTTGTGGCATTTGAGTGCGGCGGGCCGAATGCACCAGAAGCGTGGCCACTCACCTCTCAGTCCCGCTCGTCGCGCCCGCTGCAAAAGAACGGGGAGAGGCTCGCCTGAATCCAACCAAGCCTGGAGACGGACTGTACACCAACGGGATTCACGGTGCCGAAACATCTTCAGATCATGGTCCCTGGTAACGCAAGACCGGATGGTGGACTTGTCATGAAGCCGAACAGATCAGCTCTTGAAGTTCGAGGGTTAACGAAGCGTTTCGACCGCCTGGCCGTCGATTGCCTCGACCTCACCATCCATGCCGGCGAATTTTACACACTCGTTGGACCCAATGGCGCCGGAAAGACCACCACTCTGCGGATGGTCGCCGGCCTGTTGCGGCCGGACGCGGGCTCGGTTGCGATCTTCGGCATTGACGCGCTGGCCGACCCCGTCGCCGCCAAACAGGTGATGGCATGGGTTTCGGACGAGCCCCTGATCTATGACAAGCTGACTCCGCTCGAATATCTCGAATTCATCGCCGGTCTCTGGGGCATCGATCCCGCCATCTCCGAGCCAGCGGCGCGGGAGATCTTGGACTCGCTCGGGCTCGAGCCGCATCGTGACGAGCGCTGCGAGGGCTTTTCCAAGGGCATGCGCCAGAAGGTCGCGCTCGCGGGCGCGCTGATCCACGATCCCAGCCTCATTATTCTCGATGAGCCGCTCACGGGGCTGGACGCCATCTCGGCCCGCCACGTCAAGGGATTGCTGACCGACCGGGTCCGCACTGGCTGCACCGTGATCATGACCACGCACATTCTGGAGGTTGCCGAGCGCATGGCCGACCGCATCGGCGTCATCGCCGCAGGCCAGCTCGTTGCCGAAGGCACGCTCGGCGAGTTGCGTCAGCAGAATGGCCACACCGATACCAGCCTGGAGGACCTGTTCATCACGCTGGTCGAACACAAGGCCGCCGCATGAGTTCGACGACAGCGATTTCATGGTTTGCCCGGCATGAGCTTCGGCTCACGGGACGCGAATGGCTTGCGATGATGGCCGGCGGACGGCGCAAGCGAAAGCGCGGCGCTGTGGTCATCGGCCTGGCCATCTTCGTGAGCGTGCTCCATTTGCTGGCCTGGCTGGTTGTCGGCCGGTTTTCCGATCTTCGGCTGCCGCTGGATAAGTCCTCGCTGATCGTCATCTCAGCAACAATCTTCCTGGCCTGGGCCTTGATGCTGTCGCAAGCGATCGAATCGGTGACCAGGGTGTTTTACGCCCGCGCCGACCTCGATCTCATCATGTCCTCGCCGGCCAGGCTCGCCAATGTTTTCTCGGTGCGGATCGCAGCTATCGCGCTCACAGTCACCTCGATGGCGCTGCTGTTGGCAACGCCTTTCATCGACGTGCTCGTAATCGGCGGCGGCCCGAGGTGGTTTGCGGCCTTCGGCGTTGCTGTCGCCATGGGCCTTTCGGCCGTGGCGATTGCGATCGCCATCACGATCCTGTTGTTCCGGCTGATGGGCCCGGCGCGGACGCGCTTCATAGCCCAAATCCTGGCCGCGGTCATCGGCGCGGGCTTCGTGATCACGCTGCAGATAGCTGCGATCATGTCCTACGGCACGCTGTCGCGCTTTGCGGTGCTGACCTCCGATGCCGTGGCGGCCTACTTGCCTGATGTTGGCAGCGTGCTGTGGTGGCCTGCGCGAGCCATCATGGGCGACAGCGAGGCCCTGCTGCTTCTCTTTGCGCTTGGTCTTGTACTGCTGGGCGGCGTGATGGCGATCCTCTCGGAGCGCTTTGCAGATACCGCGATCAATGCAGCCGCTTATGGCGCATCGGCTCGCCGAACCACGCGAACGCACCGGTTCCGCACGGGTTCAAGCCAGCAAGCCTTGCGGCGTAAGGAATTCATGCTGTTATGGCGCGATCCCTGGCTGATCTCGCAGACGCTGATGCAGCTCCTTTATCTCGCGCCCCCGGCGCTCATGTTGTGGCGCAGCTTTTCCGACAGTTCTGCAGCACTGATAGTGATCACGCCGGTACTCGTGATGGCGTCCGGACAGCTCGCGGGTGGTCTCGCCTGGCTGACGATCTCGGGCGAAGACGCCGCTGACCTCGTTGCGACCGCACCAATGGCATCCCCACGCATCGTCCGCGCCAAGATCGAGGTGGTGCTGATCGCAATCGCGGTGGTCTTCACCCCATTGGTCGCGGCCCTCGCCCTTGCTTCGCCGCGGCAGGCGGCGATCACTGCCGGAGCGATTGTGATCAGTGCTGCCTCCGCCACAGCGATCCAGCTCTGGTTCCGGGTGCAGGCGAAGCGCAGCCAGTTCCGCCGTCGCCAGACCTCCTCGCGCCTTGCGACCTTCGCCGAAGCCTTCTCCTCGATCGGATGGGCAGCGACAGCCACACTCATGCTTGCGCTTCCCCCCGCCGCCATTTTCAGCGCCCTGATCACTGCGAGTCTGCTTGCCACAACCAGGAAGTTCAGCCCGCGGAGGGAGTGAGCGTGGGTACCGATCGTCCACGACCGCTCGTTGGTGACGTCATCCAGACAACGCGGCATGCGTGTTTTGCCGGAGTGGAGACCAGTTGCACCATTACTTCATTGCGGCCCAGGTGCACCTATTCGCGACATGCTTTGGTCACCGAATAGACATTGACCTGCCCCCAGTCTGGACGCAGAGTCGAAAGATCCGAGGTTGCGAAGTCGGGAGGAGAAATCCATGGCCGGCACGCGCGAATATTCCAGCGATCCATCACGTCGTACTGTCGTGGGCGCAGGCGGCGCACTTCTCGGAGCCAATTTCCTGTTATCGCCTGCAAAGGCCGCTCTGGCTCAACTAAAGCTACCGGATAGGGCGCCTGAGGCGCCGCCGCAGGGCTACAACATTCTTTTCGTCCTGGTTGACCAAGAGCACTTTTTCGACAAATGGCCGTTTCCGGTTCCGGGCCGTGAATATCTGAAGTCGAACGGCACCACTTTCCTCAATCA
>JGI24705J35276_12238291_pt1 | contig 18710 bp, 12 predicted proteins | sample TergutNt197P4_FD_35276 | JGI IMG/M metagenome (IMG submission 35276) | reverse complement strand
CCGGCAGGGGCCGCCGTTCTCCATCGGCGCGGCGGCCCTTTCATTTTTCGGTCGCGTGTGCAGCTCCTGTAACAACCTTGCCTTGAATCCTCCTGCATTGCAGTCTAACCAATTCGGAACGATGTAAGGGAGCCGTAGGTGCATCGAGAGCTTGTTTTGCGGGCTGTAACACGGGCAATTTGCCTATGTTTTTTCGTTATAACATTTGCGAGCACATCGTCAGCGCAGCAAGAAGCCAGATCGGATTGTGTTGACGCTGACAGCGCAAGCGGTTTTTTTGGCGTAACTGTTAACAACGATAAGCCTGTTATCGTGTCCCGGTTTCAAGCTGGACCAGTGAATTCCGCTAGTCCAGAGGAAGCACGAAGCCATTTCGCGCATGAGATCGTTCTTTCTCAGATTCTCGCAACTGAGTTGACCTCAATCGACGAGAGTTGCCAGCTCATGTCCGGCGTTGATTCTACCTCGGAAATGCATTTCGGCGCGTTCCCGTTCATCACAACGAAAGTGGATGGCGCAGCGGTTTCATTCGTCACCAAACCGCAAAGTGCTTGCCAACTGAGGCACTGTGCTCAAATTTTATCGACCATTTTAAGAGACGACCTTCCGACCAAAAGCAATTTTGACGAAACGATAAAGAACATCGTAGCAAATATTGAAGACCGAAACAAAATCTACCCGGATGTACCGTCTCTTGGTCTTGAGCGAGCGAAGATCGAAGCCTATCGATCTCTCTATTCCGCTGGCAGCCCGGAGCGTATCAGAGCCGACCTCAGCGCTGACGATTACTTTGCACTTCGTTTCAATGAATTCTCCGAATGGTACAAACGCTTTTTAACGCAAGCAAAACAAACAAAGGGCACATCATCTGGCGCGGCGGTCCAGCCTGCCTGTACTCCAGAACATCCGGCCACAATAAAGCAACTTGAGATCAGGGTTGCCGAACGAGATCATGAAGCCATTTTACTGATTGATCGTACCTATACGTTTGATGGACCTGCCGGAATAGCGAACGACGAATTACGAGCCCTCTGCCATCCCCATGACCATCCCCATGACGGACAATCGGTTAGCTTTTTGCCGCCTCGCTTAAAGAACGGCGTTCTCTGCGCCCGCAGCTACATCGGTTCTGACTATTGGCTCATCGTACATTCAACCAGACCGCCCGTCGCGACAGCATCAGAAATGATGAATATTGCGGAAGGCATCGCAAAGGCACTCGGCGAGAAATCCTGTTCCAGAATCATTTTGGTAAAATTCGTCAAACAAGATTGAACATTCGTAGGAGATAAGGGGCACTATGGCGCAATATACGAATCAAACCACTTTCCAAGTGAAGGAAAAAGTGGGGTCGCAGGAAGTTTCAAAAGATATCCAAGTGGCGTTTTCCTACACTTCAATGGAACTGTTCCAGATAAGGCGTCCGTTGATCTTCCCTGCATACCTGACGACTCGCTGAAACAAATCAAACAGAAGCTTATCGACTGGATTGAACGTCAAATTCTTGCAGCCTTGACCCAAATGGGAACGCTCACAGAAATCGATGATATGACCCGAAATTCCTTCACCACGTTAGCCAAGCTAATGCCTCCTCAGCTAATCGACGCTGCTTTAGCGAAGGCTTGTGCGATATCTTATAGGCATCTGCCATCAACCTCGTTCATAAGGGCTTCGGTCGAAAACGGACATGCCACCGCTGACCTTCGGTTGTTTCGTCCTGAAGGAAGAAAGCCGTATCAGCGATCAACATTTCGGCATCAACGTTCAACGTAAGCATAAGACGAAACCGGCACCGCACTGTTCGCCCCCTCAGGCCCGATGCGATGCCGTTTCAGTCATGCCTCAAGCTTTGGTGGAGGCATTGAGGCTGGCGTTTCTTATCCAGCGCGAAGGGCTTGTGCTTGCGCGCGGCTTACGGCCGGAGCTTTGGCGCGGCCGGGAGGTTGTCGGCTTTCTCTGGAGCCGTTCAACCGACTCGTTCGTGCCGGCGGCGACACGAATTGCGGAATCCTCCACCTGCCCTGCAGGTCCCGATCCCGCATCCGCGGTCAAGCGGCGCAATGGGCAGGTGCTGACAACGCTAATTGCGCCCTACAGCCCTTGACTAAGATTTGCGACACAATGGGCAACAACAGCACAATGGAAAACGTGTCGAAAACCAATTATCAAGGCGGCTCATAAGCCTTGCGCTTTAATCAATTTTAGCCCCGTGTTCTACGTAAGCATAGTCAAAGAGTTGCTGTAATGTCCGTGACAGATGCATCCCTCGAAAAATTGCCCGCGCGTATTCCTCTTCTCGTCAAAATCGGCTTCACCGCCTTCATGGCTGTACTGGTGCCGGTTTATACCTACTGGTACGGCCCAACGAACTTTCTCTATTTCTGCGACGTGAGCTTGATCCTCACCTTGGTCGGGATCTGGACTGAAAGCGCCCTCCTCATTTCCATGTGTGCGGTTGGAATTCTAGCGCCGCAAGTACTATGGGTCGTCGACTTTCTTTCCAATCTTGTCGGGTTTCCGCTCACTGGAATGACCAATTACATGTTCATCTCGGAGAACTCGTTTTTTCTGCGGTTCTTGTCTGGCTTTCACGGCTGGTTGCCATTCTTGCTCCTGTACCTCGTCTGGAGGCTGGGCTACGAGCAGCGAGCGCTTGTCGCCTGGACTGTGTTGGCGTGGGTATTGTTGTTGATCTGCTACTTTGTGATGCCAGGGCCGCGGCCAGACGCTGGCATGACACCGGTCAACATCAACTACGTCTTCGGCATGAGCGATGCGGTCCCGCAGAGCTTCGTACCGCCGCTGGTGTGGCTCGCCAGCCTGATGATCGGTCTCCCCCTTCTTGCCTTTGCGCCGACCCACCTCGTGATGCGGCGCTTCGCGCCGCAGGCAAATGCCCGCGGATCAGTGCTCGTAACGTGATTGAACCGGCGCGTAGCGCGGCGCATTGCGCTATAAGTCCGGGATACTGCCTTGAAGGACGGTTTCGCGTGTAGCGGGAGGTTTGATGCGCCCGACCCTGCTCAATCCGCTGTTTGCCCCGGTCACGACCCTTGCCGGCGTCGGGCCGAAGCAGGACAAGCTGCTGCGCTATCTGCTCGACCGCAACGAGACGCCACGGGTGGTCGATCTGTTGTTGCATTTGCCCAGCAACGTCATCGATCGCCGGGCAAGGCCGAAGGTCCGCGACGCCGTCCCGGGCACCGTGGTGACACTGGAAGTGACTGTCGACCGACACCGGCCGCCGCCGGCGCACAATGCGCGTGCGCCTTACCTGGTCTATGCCAGCGACGACACCGGTGACGTGGTGCTGACCTTCTTCCGCGCCAAGCCCGGCCAGGTCGAGAAGCTGCTGCCGGTCGGCGCCAAGCGTTTTGTCTCCGGCACACTGCAAATGTATGACGGTATGCCGCAGATCGTGCACCCCGATCGCGTCTTGGACGAGCAAAGCATTGCAACGCTTTCAGGTATCGAGCCGGTCTATCCGCTCACGCAAGGGTTGGCGCTCGGCTCGCTGCGGCGCGCAGTGGCGCTGGCGCTGCAAAAGCTGCCCGAATTGCCGGAATGGATCAGTCCGGACGTGTTGCGCCGATGCCATTTTCCGTCGGTCGCGGAAGCCTTGAGGCGCGTGCATCAGCCGGTCGAACTCACGGACATATTGCCCGACCATCCGTTCTGGTCGAGGCTCGCCTTCGACGAATTGCTGGCCGGGCAATTGGCGCTCGCGCTGGTGCGCGCACAATTGCGCCGGCCGGCAGGCGATCGTAACGCCGGCGACGGCCATCTGCGCAATAAGATCATCGATGCCCTGCCCTATGCATTGACGCCTTCTCAACGCGACGCCGCCGCGGCAATCGCCGAAGACTTGCGTCAGCCAATCCGCATGCTGAGGCTGCTGCAGGGCGACGTCGGCTCCGGCAAGACCGTGGTGGCGCTGCTTGCGGCTGCTGCCGTCGCCGAGGTCGGCAAGCAGGCGGCGTTGATGGCGCCGACCGAGATCCTGGCACGCCAGCATATCAAGACGATCGCACCGCTTGCCGAACGCGCTGGCCTGCGGGCCGCGATCCTCACCGGTCGCGAGAAAGGCAGGGAGCGGCGCGATATTCTCGCCCGCCTTGCGGAAGGCGAGATCGATCTTCTGGTCGGCACTCACGCGCTGATCCAGGACGACGTCGCCTTCAAGGCGCTTGCGCTGGCAGTCGTCGACGAGCAGCATCGCTTCGGTGTCCGCGAGCGGCTCGCTCTCACCTCGAAGGGCGAAGCGGTGGACGTGCTGGTGCTGAGCGCAACGCCGATCCCGCGCACTTTGGTGCTCACTTATTTCGGCGACATGGATATCTCCGAGTTGCGCGAGAAACCTGCTGGTCGCCAGCCGATCGATACGAGGGCGGTGCCGATGAGCCGCATCGCCGAGGTGGTCGACGGCGTCGAGCGGGCGCTCAAGTCCGGCAAGCTGGTCTACTGGATATGCCCGCTGGTGGAGGAGTCCGAGGCCGAGGGCACCGAGCATCTGACCAACGCCACGGAGCGCTTCGAGAGCCTGCAGAAGCGCTTCGGCGAGCGTGTCGGCCTGGTCCACGGGCAAATGAAGGGCACAGAGAAGGATCGCGTGATGGCGCAGTTCGCCGCCCACGAGATCGGCCTCCTGGTCGCCACCACCGTCGTCGAAGTCGGAGTCGACGTTCCAGCCGCCAGCATCATGGTGATCGAGAACGCCGAGCGCTTTGGACTTGCTCAACTGCATCAATTGCGCGGCCGTATCGGACGCAGCTCAGAAGCATCGACGTGCCTCCTGCTCTACCGCGAACCTCTCGGCGAAATGTCTAAGGCGCGTCTGCGCGTGATCCGCGAGACCACCGACGGCTTTCGGATCGCAGAGGAGGATCTGAAGCTTCGCGGGGAAGGCGACGTATTGGGAGTGCGCCAGAGCGGCCTACCGGGCTATCGCATCGCCCGTTCCGAGGTGCATGCCCAACTCATCACCCAGGCCCGCGACGAGGCGCTGCGCATCCTGAAGGACAATCCGAAGCTCGGGGGTCCGCGCGGCGAAACGCTGCGCTGCCTGCTCTATTTGTTCGAACGCGATGAAGCGATCCCCTTGATCGGCGCGGGTTAGGTGTCCTTCTGTCTGATGCTGGCCGCAAACGCCTTCAAGAGCGCAGCATCCGCTCCCACACCCTTGGCATCGTCGGCGATGTGATCGAACAGCCGAGCCAATCCTTCATAGATCAGAGCCGCCGGATGATCTGGTCCGAGAAAGCCAGAGATCTCACGCATCTCTGCAACCCAGCGATAGGCCTTCGGAATCATATCTGGAAGCGCAATCGATACTCGCGCCAGAATGGCTGGCTGGCTCAGCGCGAGTTCGTCCCGCAGCGCGTCTGCCGCACCCGCCCGCGTCGCGGCCAGCACCATCGCGGCACCAATTCCGGTAAGGCCCTTGGCGATCCCGGCGTAGGACATTTTCAGCGCGGAAGCCGCGCCGACCGGACCATCAATGATCCGCAGGTCAAGTCCTAACTGCTTCAGCACAGTGACATCCGGCGCATACTCGCCGGACAAGTAGATAGCTGGCCCCTTACTGCCGGGTTTGGGCGGAAAACCAATAATCCCGCCGTCGACAAAGCGAGCACCGGAAGCGGCGATGAGCTTTTCAACTTGGTGCACGGTGTCCACATTGATCGCGTTGCAATCGACGACTACCGGCTTCTTCTGCTGCTTGACGATCGATGCCGCCAGGCGCTGGGCCAGCGCAATCGCCTCGGCGGGCGGCACGATCGACAGGATGATATTGGCAGCGGCAATGTCAGCGTCATTGGCTGCAACCATGCCGGCTTCCACCGCCCGTCTCGCGGTTGCTTCGCTGCGGCCAGCCAGCGACGTCAGTACGCAAGCGCCATGTTCACTCAGTCGGCGCGCCACCGCACTACCCATTGCCCCGGGCGCCAGGACCGCGATGCTGGTGATCATGGTGAACTCCAGTTCGAATTTAGAGCCGCACCCCTCTTCGCCTGGAATGGTAGCAGAATGAGACGATCACGACGGGAGTACTGGTCATCTCGCGCTGGAATAACGGAGCCTCACTCCACCTTTGCGGGTTCTGGCTTTATCGATGCGTTGGCGATGCGCGCAGCGTTGGCCATTCCAGCGAGGGCGGCAGCCTTCTTCGAGTCGGCCGAGCCCGGCTGTACCACGCCAGCCGACATGATCAGCGTGGCGGCGTCCTCAGCGCTCATCTCGACTTCGACGATCTTGCTCTTCGGCACGTAGAAGAAGAAGCCGGTGGTCGGGTTGGGCGAGCACGGCAGAAACACCGAGATGTGCTCTTCCTCCCCCGGCAGGCTCCTGGAAACTTCGGCGCTTGGCGATTGTGAGATCAGGACGATCGACCACATGCCGGGCGAGGGAAACTCGACGAGCCCCACGCGGCGGAGACTCGAGCCTTTTCCGGAGAAAAGTGTCTCGAAGACCTGTTTCAGGCCACGATAGATCGCGCGCACCGCCGGAATCCGGCCGACGAACCTCTCGCCGAGATCGACCAGTGTGCGGCCGATCAAGTTTGCGGCGAGAAAGCCAAGTAGCGTGAGCGCGACCACGGCGACGATCAGCCCGGATCCCGGCACGCTGAATGGCAAATAGGTTTCCGGCCGATAGTCGGCGGGGACGAGGGGACGGACCAGTCCGTCGACCCAGGTAACGAACCACCAGATCAGGTAGAAGGTGATCGCGATTGGACCCGCAACGACGAGACCGGTGAGAAAATAGTTCCGAAATCTGCCCATGAGGCCGGTATGCGGTTCCGGCGGCGGTTCAGCCGGAGGCATGAGCGGAGAAGTATCGTCGGTCATTCGGGTTCCACGTCGGTCGCAACATTCTAGCTATGATCTTCTAGCAGATTTTTGAAGACCACGAAGCGACCGAACGGATTCGCGCCGCCCATCCCCGACTATTCGACGGTCACCGACTTGGCGAGATTGCGCGGCTGGTCGACGTCGGTGCCCATCACCACGGCGGTATGGTAGGCCAGCAGTTGCACCGGAACGGCGTAGACCATCGGGGTGAAGGTCGCCGCCATGTCGGGAAGTACGATGGTGACGAGGGAATCGACGGTAGCTTCCTCCGCACCTTTGGCGTCAGTCATCAGGATGATGTTGCCGCCGCGCGCCGCGACCTCCTGCATGTTTGAGACGGTTTTTTCGAACACGCGGTCGAATGGGGCGATCACGACGACCGGCATGTGCTCGTCGATCAGCGCGATCGGCCCATGTTTCAGCTCGCCCGCAGCATAGGCTTCGGCGTGGATATAGGAGATTTCCTTCAGTTTCAGCGCGCCCTCCAGCGCCAGCGGAAAACTCGTGCCGCGACCGAGATAGAGCACATCGCTCGATTTGGCGATCCTGTGCGCGAGCTTCTCGATCTGCGGCTCGGCGGCCAGTGCCACCGCCATCAGGCGCGGAATTTCGACCAGCCCCTGCACCAGCTTGGCTTCATCGGTATCGGACAATTCGCCGCGCGCCTTGCCGGCTGCGACGGCGAGCGCAGCGAGCACCATGAGCTGGCAGGTGAAGGCCTTGGTCGAAGCAACGCCGATCTCTGGACCGGCCAAAGTCTGCAACACGGTTTCGCTTTCGCGGGCGATCGTCGAGGTCGGCACGTTGACCACGGAGACGGTGTGCACCCCTTGCTCCTTGGCGTAGCGAAGGGCGGCAAGCGTGTCGGCGGTCTCGCCCGATTGCGAGATGAAGATCGCGAGATCTCCTTTCCGCAGCGGCGCCTCGCGGTAGCGGAATTCGGAAGCGACATCGAGTTCGACCGGGATGCGGGAGAGCCGTTCAAACCAGTATTTGGCAACATAGCCGGCATAGCTCGCGGTCCCGCACGCGGTGATCGATATCCGCTGGATATTCTTGAAGTCGAACGGCAGCGCGACCGGCAGCGCGACCCGTTGAGCCGCGATGTCGATACAGCGCGCCATCGTATGACCCACCACCTCAGGCTGCTCGTGGATTTCCTTGGCCATGAAGTGGCGGTAGTTGGCCTTGTCCACCAGAAAGGACGACGCACCCGACTTCAGCACCTCGCGCTGCACGATTGCGCCGCTTGCATCGTAGATTTCGCCGGATGCTCGCGACAGTACCGCGCAGTCGCCGTCCTCAAGATAGCTGATCGTGTCGGTGAAGGGTGCCAGCGCAATCGCGTCCGAGCCCAGATACATCTCGCCATCGCCATAGCCGATAGCGAGCGGCGAGCCCTTGCGGGCACCGATGATAAGGTCGCCATGGCCCCTGAACAGGAACGCCAGCGCAAAGGCGCCGCGCAGCCGCGGCAGCGAAGCCTGCACAGCCTCTTGCGGCGAAGAGCCCTTAAGCAGATAGGAGTTAACGAGATGCGCCACGACTTCGGAGTCGGTTTCGCTTGCAAACTTTGCGCCCTGCTTCTCCAGCTCACCCCTCAGCTCGCGAAAATTCTCGATGATGCCGTTATGCACGACAGCGACGTTTTCGGTCGCATGCGGATGCGCATTATGCTCGGTCGGCTTGCCGTGGGTGGCCCAGCGTGTATGCCCGATGCCCGTCACGCCCTTCAATGGATCGGCGCGCAAACGTGCTTCCAGGTTCTTCAGCTTGCCTTCAGCGCGGCGGCGCTCAAGATGGTCGCCCTCCAGCGTCGCAACGCCGGCGGAGTCGTAGCCGCGATATTCCAACCGCTTGAGCGAGTCCACCAACTGCTCCGCGACAGGAGCGCGCCCGAGAATGCCGACAATACCGCACATGCGGATCATATCCTTCGAGTAGTCGAGAGATGATCTTTACGAAGCTCCGAGTTCTAACGAAATTCGGCGCCTTCGAGGTTTCAATAATTATTGATAATTATTGCAGAATTCGACTTAAGTCGTCATCCGACCTTAGGAGTCTTGTTTCGCGTCTTCAGGTCACGATAGCGCGCTGCACCGCCTTCGCGGATCGTCTGCTGGGTACGCTCCAGTGCCATCGCGTCGTCGGGCACGTCACGGGTGATAACCGAACCCGAGCCGATATAGGCGCCGTTACCGATCTTCACCGGCGCAACCAGCGAGGAATTGGTGCCTACGAAGGCACCTGTCCCTATCGTCGTCCGGTGTTTGCCGTAGCCGTCATAGTTGCAGGTGATGGTACCGGCGCCGATATTGGACTTTGCGCCAACGATCGCGTCGCCAATGTAAGAGAGATGGTTGACCTTCACGCCAGCTTCCAGCGTCGAGGCCTTCGTCTCGACGAAATTGCCGATGCGCGCGCCGTCGCCAAGCGACGTGCCTGGCCGCATCCGCGCATAGGGACCGACAGACGTATTCTTTCCGATTGAACTTTGCACGATGTGCGTGAAGGAGTGGATCACCGCGCCGTCGTCAATCGAGACGCCAGGACCGATCACCACGAAGGGTTCGATCGTCACATCGTTGCCGAAGGTAGTATCGGCGGCAAGATAAACCGTGTCCGGCGCAACCATCGTAACGCCGGCCTCGAGCGCGGCCTTGCGGAGCCGCGCCTGCATCACTGCTTCCGCTTCGGCAAGCTGCGTCTTGTTGTTGATTCCGCGCACTTCATCCTCGCTGGTTTCAATCACGACGGCATCCAGCCCCTGGCCGCGGACGATACCCACTGCGTCGGTCAAATAATATTCGCCTTTCGAATTGGCATTGCCGATCTTGTCCAGGATGGCGAGCGCCCGTCGACCATCGATCGCCATGACACCGGCATTGCAGAGCGCGATTTTACGCTCCTCCGCACTGGCATCAGCGTGCTCGCGTATCGTGATCAGGCGGTCACCCTCGACGAGGAGTCTGCCGTAACCGGTCGGATCGGCGGCGCGAAATCCGAGGACGGCAATCGCGGCGCCCTGCTTCAAGGGCGCGCGCAGGCGCTGGAAAGTCTCTGCCGAGATCAACGGCGTATCGCCGAAAGCTATCAGGAGATCGTCGGCCCCACGGGCAATCGCCTCGCGCGTAGCGAGCACGGCATGAGCGGTTCCCAGACGTTCCCGCTGAATGAACGTGTCGGCATCGGGCCTCAAGCGTTTCGCCTCGTCAGCGACCGCTTGGTGATCGGGGCCCACGACGACTGCAAGTGATGCGCCCACCTCCTTCGGCGAGGCCGCGAGCACATGCGCCAGCAGCGACTGGCCAGCAACTGGGTGCAGCACCTTGGGCAGGCCCGATCGCATGCGGGTGCCCTCGCCCGCGGCAAGCACGATCGTGAGACTGGAGCGAGCGGTCATCCTGAATTCCCTGGGGTTTGCCGGCGGAATCCACGTCACCGCCTATTCCTCCGCCGTCATAGAGGCGTTTGGGCTCCCTCGCAAACGCCCGCCAGATTATTTCCCGTCAGAAGTCTCCCAGGCTGATCCGGCCCTCCTCTGCACGGCTCGGGAGAAAAGCCTTGGCCGGAAACCCTAATTCTGTCAGAGGATTAGTAATCCTTCCTCGCCCGGCTTGGCAGTGACTATCTGTCCGGTTGCCCGCCCCCGCATTCCCGACCATATTGCGCCCATGAAAAAGATCCCGTTCCGACTCACCCCCTACCAGGTCCAGTTCCTGCTGATCGTCGGCTTTGTCACGGTCGGCTATGCGCTTTACCTGCGCTACCTCGCCATCGAGTTCTCCCAGGTCGCTCTTGCCTGCGACGCTGGCCAGCGGACCATGATCTGCAGGGCGCGCTCCCTCTCGACTGCCCTTTTCACGAATTCGGTATTTGGCATCGTCGCACTGGTCATTGCGACGCTGCATGTGCTGCGGCCGTCCATCGTCTTACTGACGCTTGGAATAATCGCAGCGGGACTCGGAATCGTGCTCTACAACATCGTCCTGTCGGGCATTGCAATCGGATTGCTTATTCTGGGATTTGCTCGGCCCGCGCCCGCCACAGCGTAATGGCCAGCAGCAGATAGATCACGCAGGTCCATATCGCCTGCCAATTGCGGCTGCCTTCGTTGAATAGCGTGTAGGCGGCGGAGATTGCCAGCAGGCCCGCAAACACCGCCTCGGCAACCGGGCGCACACCTTGCTGCGGCCGGTTCAGCGTGGTCAGGATTGCGAATGGCACGACCGCCATGGTCAACGAAGCGAAGGGGAAGTCCCGGTAGCGCGGATCAAATATAAAGCCGAGCGCAGTCTCAGCAGCAATCAGCGTGGTCACCGCCAGCGTCAGGCCGAGCAGAATCGTCACGAAGGCTCGCCACTTGCCGTCGCGCGGACCGATGAGATCGAGGAAGGTCGGCAGGCCCCGTCCCGCCATCAGCGCCTTGGCGCAGAGCAATGGCGAGGCTATGGCCGCCGCGAGCAGCGCACCCCATTGCAGCCAGCCACCAAAACCGTAGCTTTCGTAGTACATCTTGTCGGCCGCAATGCCGAGCAGGATGCCTGCGGTGGTCGCCGCGGTGCCAACACCCAGCCACGATGACAGGCGCGGCGTCCAGGGGCGCCTCCGTAGCGTCAGAAGTGCGGTTGCGAAGACCAGCACGCTCAACGCCATGCCCGCTCCCATGTACCACTTCCAGCGCGGAAAGTTGCTGATCGGCTGCCCTGGAGGATACTTCAGGCGGTGCATTGAATCGAAAAAGCCCCAATAGCCGCCGACCGTGCCCTCGAGACGGCGCTTCCACGGCTGGTCATAGGCCTCGATCAGGTTGACACGGAAGTTCTGCTCTTTCGCGAGTTTGAGGATCTCCGAGACCACACGCGCCTGATTGGTACGCGACGGTAACGCGCCCTCGCGCATCCTCCCCTCGCTCGGCCAACCGGTTTCCCCAATCAGGATTTCCTTGTCCGGAAAGGCTACCGCAACCCGCTGGCGGATCGAGTTGACGTGGTCTGCGGCTGATTTCGCCCGGATCGGAATATCTTCCCAATAGGGCAAGATATGAATGGTGACGAAATCGACCGCATCGTAGATTTGGCGGTTCTGCAGCCAAAACTCCCAGACGTCGGCATAGGTAACGGGAACTGTCACCTGCGCTTTGACCGAACGGATGATCGCCACCAGGTCCGACGCCGTCATCTCGCCGCGCAACAGCACCTCATTGCCGACGACTAGCGACGAGATGGTGTCAGGATAGTCTTTGGCCAGCCGCAGCGCGACAGCAATCTGGGCGAGATTTTTGACCCGGTCGCTACCCAGCCAGATTCCTTGAATCACCTTCAGGCCGACCTTGGCCGCAATGCCGGGGACCTGATCAAGCCCGTGCTCGATCGAATAGGTCCGCACGCAATTGGTGATTTCCTTGAGTTGCCTTAGGTCCTGCTCAATCTGGTCCGCCTCGATCCGGGTCTTTTCGACCAGCGGCGACTGGTCGCCACGGAAGGGCGCATAGGAGACGCATTGCAACTTGGAGGTGGGATCAATCGGCGCGCGCGCCAGCGTTATTGGCATGGCCAGCCACCACCACGCCGCAGCAATGGCACACAACGACATCAGCAACAGCGCCAGGGGTGCACGAAGAGAAATTGGTTCCGTCCTCCATCCGAGGCTCGTCGATTACCTGCTCGTTGACCATCTGCCAAGGGGGGCCTCCGGCTTGCGGGACAACGCTCCGCCCATCGGCGCCTGCTGCCCTTCCGCCATTCGCATAAGCTTGGCGAGTTTGCTGGACAAAACACGAAATTCACGTCATGGGATTCCGTGTGATGTTTCCGCCGCATTGGAGACCCATTTGGGCGCCATCACACCCGCGCGTCCGCGCTCTCTGCGGCGATCAGTTAGCGAATTGGTGAATTTATGGGTCGACGGCTTCAGTTTCGAAATGCGGTTCTGCGGCACCTTGCCGCCCCCTCTCTCGCGATCCTGCTCGGCATCGGCAGCGCCGCTGCCCAGAGTGGGGATTTGCACCCCCAGGACCAGGGCAAGCCCGCCGCAACAGCGCCGACAGATGCTGCGAAAAACGGGGGGCAGAACCAGCGCAAGACGGACGAATACGCCCAGGCCGCACAAGTCATTAACGGGCCAGCCGGCAACCGCGAATGCGTCTGGATCGGGCGTCGGATCGTTGGGCTCATCTTTCGAGATGATCTCGATACCGCATTCCGCCACCTCGAGTTGTACGACCGCTTTGGCTGCCCTGGCGGCCACATTCAGGCGGCCTTCCGCTGTCTCACCCGTTTTGTGGATGAGATCGACGACAAGGTCCCCGAAAAAAGCCTGAACGGCCGAGTTTACGCCTGTTGGATCAACCCAGCGACTGAACCACAGGTTGCAGCGGCGGCGCCCGCGACCAGCGCGTCACCGACGCCGGAGCCGAGCCCTGCCGCTTCCAATAATCCCTCACCCCCACCACCAAAATAGCCCGTCGCTTCAGCAACTGTTCAGGAACGATCAGCGATATCGGCATTGGCACTGCGCATGCCCATAAAACGCCATCGGGCCATACCCATTGTTGATCGGCGTGACAGAGATATGTTCGCGTTTCCGCCGAATTGGTCGGATCTCGGGGTCGGATCCGCCTCCCTTCCATCCAAGCCCCATATGGTTTAGTCGCGATGCGCGCCGTTGTCGCCGTTGTGTTGTTCGTGACCGCACTGCATGCGGGCCTATGGAGCCTTCTCAGGGGGCAGGAACAGGCTCCCGATTTCAAGGGAATCTTACCGAGCATTTCCTACGCCCCCTTTGCTCCCGGCGCCGCCGAAAACATCCCGACCGACGAGAAAGAGGAAATGATCCGCGCCGACCTGAAGGCGCTGTCGTCGATTACACGCGCCATCCGCCTCTACTCGGCAACAGGCGGCGAGGATCTGGTGCCACCGATTGCCAACGAGTTCGGGCTGAAAGTTATGCTCGGCGCCTGGGTCGACAAAGCCAAGAAGGACGGCACGAACTCGGACCGCACCGAGCTTGAGATCGAGTCGGTCATCAAACTCGCCAAGCACAACAGCAACGTCATCGGAATCGTCGTCGGCAACGAAACGCTTTTTCGTGGGGACCAGAAGGCAGAAGACCTGATCAAACTCATTCAAAGGGTCAAACGTCAGGTCAACGTCCCCGTCACGACCGGCGAGATTTTCAGTGAATGGCCAAAGAATCCCAGTCTCGCTTCGTCCGTTGACTTCATAGCCGCCCACATCCTGCCCTACTGGAACGACCAATCGGACAAGCAGGCGGTCGACTATGCGATGAATATTTACCAGGAGCTTCGCAATTTCTTTCCTGGCAAGCGAGTCATGGTTGCCGAATTCGGCTGGCCGAGCGCAGGCTACAACCGAAACGTCGCCAAACCAGGCGTGTTCGAGCAGGCGGTAACGCTGCGCAATTTCGTCAGTCGCGCCGAAGCCATCGGCATGGAATACAACATCATCGAGGGTATTGATCGGCCCTGGAAGTTCTTCGAAGGCGGCGTCGGTCCCTATTGGGGTATTTTCAACAATGCGCGCGAGCCGAAATTCGCCTGGACCGGGCCGGTCGTAAACCCTGACTACTGGAATCTTGCAACGATTGCGCTTCTGGTCGGCATCCTGTTGTCACTGCCGATCCTGCGGCTCGCGCGGCCGACCGCGAGGCAGGCCTTTCTGCTCTCGGCCGCGGCAAACGGTGTCGGCGCCTGGGTGGCGACTGTATTCGCCTATTGGGACGGTCATTATTTTGTCTTTGGCTCAGCCTTCGCGCTGACGTTGGGCATGATCCTGCTGGTGCCGTTGACCCTGATCGCGATGGCCCGGATCGAGGAAATCGCCGTGGTCGCCCTGGGTCGGCCACCCCGCCGTCTTCTGACGAAGAGCAAGGCTGCCACTGACGCAGAAGCCAGCTATCTTCCGAAGGTCTCGATCCACATCCCGGCCTATTTCGAGCCGGTAGACATGCTCAAGCAGACGCTCGATGCTGTGGCGCGGCTAAACTACCCGAATTTCGAGTGCGTTGTTATCATCAACAACACTCCCGACCCTGCCTTCTGGCAACCCATCCAGGATCACTGCCGCACACTTGGCGAGCGCTTCAAGTTCATTCACGCGGAGAAGGTGCAGGGTTTCAAGGCCGGCGCGCTGCGCATCGCTATGGAGCGCACAGCCGTGGATGCCGAGATCATCGGCATTATCGACGCCGATTATGTCGTAGATCCCGATTGGCTGACGGATCTGGTGCCGGCCTTCGCCGACCCGAGCGTTGGTCTGGTGCAGGCGCCGCAGGAGCATCGCGACGGCGACACGTCGATCATGCACTACATCATGAACGGAGAATATGCCGGCTTCTTCGATATCGGCATGGTTGAGCGTAACGAGTTCAACGCCATCATCGTGCACGGCACGATGTGCCTGATCCGCCGTGCCGCGATGGACATGGCGGGCGGCTGGTCGAGCGACACGATCTGCGAGGACAGTGATCTTGGCTTGGCGATCCAGGAACTTGGCTGGACCACCCACTATACCAACCACCGTTACGGCCAGGGCATGCTGCCCGACACCTATGAGGCCTTCAAGAAACAGCGTCATCGCTGGGCCTATGGCGGTGTCCAGATCGTCAAGAAGCACTGGCGGCGGTTCCTGCCCGGCGCGAGCAAGCTCACGCCTGACCAGAGGCGAGAATATTCGCTGGGTTGGCTCAACTGGCTTGGCGCGGAAAGCCTGGGCGTCGTTGTCGCAATCCTGAACCTCATCTGGGTGCCGATTGTCACCTTTGCCGGCATCGCAATCCCGGACAAGATCCTGACGCTGCCGATCATAGCCACATTCATTGTGTCACTCGCGCACTTCTTGTCGATGTATCGGCTGCGCGTGAAGGTGAAGCCGGGCCAGATGCTGGGCGCCATGATCGCGGCGATGTCCGTGCAATGGACGGTGTCGCGCGCAGTCGCGCAGGGGTTCATCACCGAGCATCTGGCGTTTGCTCGAACCTCCAAAGGAGGGCTGTCGCGGATGTCGATCGAGTTCCAGGCCTTCTGGGAAGCCGTGATCGGCGCCTTGCTGCTCATCGGTGCCGGCGTCCTGGTCTACTTTAATCACCTGCAGATCACCGAGATCTACATCTTCGCCGGCGTCCTGGTGCTACAAAGCCTGCCGTTCCTGGCGGCCGTTGCGATCGCGATCCTGGAACTCAGCCGCGCGAATTCCTTCGAGTTCTGGCGTGACAGCGCCGTTCGCGCGGCAGAACTGATCGGCTTGCGCCCTGTGGCACTGCCGGCGCCGACCGCTTCCCCGCAGCAGGTCCCCTCGGAAGTACAAGTACATCGCGAAGCACATTGATGGCGAGGTTATTGTGCTCCCGGGGCGATTGAAAAGAGCTGACTAACGGACGGAAATGGCGTCGGAATCTCCCCTCGCCGTTCTGTCGGTTCGTGGCCCAGCACTATTGACCTGCAACGCCCCACCCCCTACACAACGCGGGCTGGAGCATGAAACTGACAAGCCGTTGCCGCTTGTTTTTTGTCACAGACGGCAAACGTCTGTAGCAACCATGACCGGACACAACGCGAGCGCAATGGCGGCAGTCCTGATGCCGTCGCGCGGGCAGAGTGAGCGCGTAGCTCAGCCGGTAGAGCACGTGACTTTTAATCACGGGGTCCTGGGTTCGAGCCCCAGCGCGCTCACCAAGCAACTTGGAAACAAAATAGCCGCCCCCAATCCAAGGCGGCTTTGGTCCGTGCACACAATAGAAAAGGCCGGCCGTCTTGACCGGCGCACCTACCCGTGGACAACCTCGCCTTCTGGGTGAGTTTAATCTGGACAGCGCGCACAAGAAGAAGACATAATCCAGCCACAATCTGTTGTGGGGACAGAATCATGAGACTCAGTCAGGCGTCTCGGTCGGGGGTTGCCTTGGCAGACCGACAGCTCGCTGTTGCGCTAGTCATCCTTGCCGTGATTTTGGGATACAGTTGCGCGATCTGGTCTGCCCTCAGTCAGCCGACGGCAGACGCAGCGAGGACTTCAGAAGTCGCGATCTCTCGCGCGGATTAAGTCTCAAGTTCAAGCGGCGCATCGGTATTCCCCCAAGCATCCAGCTGATGCGTGGGTGACCGGTCTCGAACTTCTTCTGGAAAGACCGGTCCAGCTCATCTGGGGCGCTCTTAGTGCGTTCCGGCCAGATGTACGAGTCGAAGTGGCCTCTCCGCCCATTGCTTACGGCAATCCGAGCTTCTGGCGGCCGCCTGAGGTCTCCCCACAGTTGCCTCAAGCCTGCTTTGAAATCGTCTGCTGGGATAAAACCATCATCATAGGTATGTCGCAGGAGCAGGCAGAACGCTTCTCGCGGATTTATCCGGATGTGAGGCCGCTCTCATCAACTTGGCGTTGGTTGCCGCCTCTCGCAAACCTGCCGCAAACCAGGCGAGCCTTGCTGTCCGAACCTCTTCCATGGCACTACGTACCGTGGGCTGTCAGTTTGGGCAGTATTTTAGCCTTTGGAAATTTCAGCGCGTCACGCGGACGGGCCCCCGAACGCGGTATCAGGGTAGCATCACATGGCGAAGGTTAGTTTCTACAGCGGCGAGTCGATCCCACTGGAAATGCACAAGGTGCGTATCGTTCAGAGGCTGAACCTGCCTCCGATCGAGGACCGGTTGAAGGCGATTGACGCGGCCGGCAACAATACCTTTCTGCTTCAGACTGCCGACGTCTATCTCGACATGCTCACCGACAGCGGCGTGAACGCGATGAGCGACCAGCAGGTCGCCTCCATGATGGTCGCAGACGACGCCTACGCGGGCAGCGCTACCTATAAGCGCCTGGCCGACAAGCTGCGCGACATCTTTGGCATGGATTATTTCCTGCCCGCCCACCAGGGTCGCGCCTGCGAGAACATCCTGGCCCAGACGCTGGTGAAGCCCGGCTCCATCGTGGCGATGAACTTCCACTTCACCACCACCAAGGCGCACATCACTCTCAACGGTGGCATCGTCGAGGAGCTGGTGTCCGACGCCGGTCTGGAAGTGAACAGCACGCAACCATTCAAGGGCGACATCGACATTGCCAAGCTCGAGGCCTCGATCACGCGACACGGTGTCGACAAGATCGCGTTTGTTCGCGTCGAATCCGGCACCAATCTGATTGGCGGTCAGCCGATCTCGATCGCCAACCTCGCCGAGGTGCGCAAGGTGTGCACCAAATACGGTCTCTTGCTCGTGCTCGATGCCAGTCTCCTCGCCGACAATCTCTATTTCAACAAGACCCGCGAGGAATCCTGCAAGAACCTCAGCATCCGCGAGATTACACGCCGCACCGCCGATCTGTGCGACGTCATCTATTTCTCCGCCCGCAAGCTTGGCTGCGCCCGCGGCGGTGGCATCTGCATCCGCAATGAGGACCTGTATCTGCGCATGCGCGGCCTGGTGCCGCTATATGAAGGCTTCCTCACCTACGGGGGCATGTCGGTGCGCGAGATGGAGGCGCTTACCGTTGGCCTCGAGGAGACAATGGACGAGGAGGTCATCAACCAGGGTCCGCAGTTCATCCGCTTTATGGTCGAGGACCTCCACAAGCGTGGCATCCCTGTGATTACGCCGCCTGGTGGCCTGGGCTGCCACCTCAACGCGATGCAATTCCTCGATCACATTCCGCAGAGCCAGTATCCGGCAGGCGCGCTCGCGGCAGCGATGTACATCGCCGGCGGCGTCCGCGGCATGGAGCGAGGCACCCTGTCTGAGCAGCGTAACCCAGACGGCAGCGAACTCTTTGCCAACATGGAGCTGCTGCGCCTTGCCGTGCCGCGGCGCGTCTTCACGCTGTCGCAGCTCAAATATGCGATCGACCGCATCCA
>JGI24705J35276_12238292_pt1 | contig 18739 bp, 16 predicted proteins | sample TergutNt197P4_FD_35276 | JGI IMG/M metagenome (IMG submission 35276) | reverse complement strand
CAACAGCCATAGAACTCAATACCTGCCGCAACTCATCCATAGGTAAACCGGCTTGTAAAACCAAGCCGCAACTAAGATATAAAGGGGTAGCGCCGCTCATCGATAAATCGTTGACCGTACCGCAAACAGCCAGCCGGCCAATATCGCCGCCCGGGAAAAAACGTGGCTGCACCACAAAGGTATCGGTAGTGAAAGCCAACTGGCTGCCTTCCATGGGGCATACCGCCGAATCGCCCAAAGAGTTCAACAAAGTATTAGAAAAAGCAGGTACAATTACTTCCTCCACCAATTCATGATAAGCCGCCCCGCCGGAACCATGGGCCATGGTTATTGTTTTTTCTTTCATCGATTAATAGCCTCGCTTTTGCTCTTTTTTTCTCTCGCTTTTTCAACGGTTGCGACTCAATTATAATCCACCAAGCGGTTAGTGGTCAAGGAATAATCGAGGCGTCATAATATAAGAAACGCTCTTATATTATGACGCCTCGATTATTTTTCTACTTTTAGTTTTGCTTATCTCATTTCGCCATTTAAGGTATTTACATCAACAATTAAGCTGATAGAACCATCGCCTAAAATAGCGCAACCACCTAAACCACGCATATTATGATTATGCTGCTGTATATATAAAGGCAGCGGCTTGACCACCGCCTGTTGTTCGCCTAAAAGCTTATCGGCAAAAAGGCAATAGGTGTGAGTATCATTGGTTATGCGAATCAGTATACCTTCTTCCGGGTTTTCAGTTTCCGGTACTATATTGAACAGATGATGCAATCTTAGCACAGAATAGCATTCGCCGCGCAGCATGATCATCTCATTACCATCCGGATCTAAAAACACATCTTTGGCTTCCGGTTTAAATGATTCCTGAATGGATAGTATGGGCACAATAAAGGTCAAATCGCCCACAGAAAGCTTCATGCCTTCGATAATAGCCAAGGTAAGAGGTATTTTAATCTGCACTGTCGTGCCTTTACCAGGCGTACTATCAACCAATACGCTACCGCCCACTTTCTCGATATTACTGCGAACCACATCCATGCCCACTCCGCGGCCGGAAAATTCCGTAACTTGCTCATTGGTAGAAAAACCCGGCAGGAAAATATAGGAATACGCCTCTTTATCGGTAATTTCTTCCGGACTTTTGCTGGTTACGCCACGTTCGATGGCTTTTCTCACAATAGATTCCCTATCTAAGCCCCTTCCATCGTCGGATACAGTTATGGTAACATCGCCACCCGTATTACGCGCTTCCAAAGTTACGGTGCCTGCGGGGCGTTTTCCCGCTGCCGTTCGTTCCCCCGGTGGTTCTAAACCATGATCTACAGAATTCCGAATCAAGTGCATCAAAGGATCGGAAAGATGGTCGATAATATTCTTATCTACCTCTGTTTCTTCACCAATAATAGTTAAATTAACCTCACGGCCCACTTTTTTACTCATATCTCGCACAATACGGTGCATTTTATGGAAAGTGGTCGATACAGGCAGCATGCGCACACTCATTACTATATCTTGCAATTCATTGATCAATTTACGTAATTGCTGGCCGGAACGTTCAAAACTTTCCAATTGTAAGCTCACTACTTCTGGATTTTTGGTAACCATAGATTCCGTGGTAACTATCTCCCCCACCAAATCCATCAGTTTATCGATCTTATTAACATTTACACTGATAAAATTCTGCTTGCCCTGTACTTCCTGTGGCGCTTCCTTAACTGTTTCTTCCGCCTTTACGGGAGGCGGCAGCAGCACTGCAGGTAATTCCTCTGAATCTACAGCTAAAGAAATTACACTAAAAGCGGCCAAAAACATGGTGGAATCTAACACAGATTTCAAAGTATCGGGGTTAACGGAGGTTTGCATATAGATTATTAAGCCATGCTCCGCTATTTCGGCTGAAGCGCTTTCATCCATAAGGTTTTCCGGCACATGACAAATACGCCCGCCCAAGCTGTGCAATTCATTGGCTACACCAAAAGCGCGCATATTTTCCATCTGACAGCCTGCTTCAAAAGAAATTTTTATTTTGTAATACGGCGCGTCTGGCGCTGTGTCTTCATCTTCTACCAACGCTTCTTCAGACACATCTTCTGCTTCTTCCGCAGGCGCTACACGATGTGAGATTTTATCCAAATAATCCCCTACCCGTTTCATAACTTCGGTAGGATCGCAATCTGGATTCTGACCTAAGCTGATTTTATCTATATCTGCTTTGATCAAATCTGAAGCGGCAAGTACTATATCAAAAATATTATCCCAGTCGCCGCTTCTGGCCTTTTTTTCGCGAATTTGAGAAAAAAGATCTTCTACTGTATGCGAAATCTTGGTTAGGCCTTCAAAAGACATCATGCCGGATGAGCCCTTGATAGTATGCATGATGCGGAAAACTTCATTTATCTGCTCGTCAGTTAGCCGGTGTTCTTTCTCGCCTTCTAGCAGAATATCTTCCAAAGTTTCCAATAGCTGCTGTGCTTCATATATATAGATATCTATCATGGGGTCTTGATTGCCCATCAAATCACCTCACTTCATAGTTTACACTTTAATATAGACCCGTAAACAAACAAGGTCATTGCAATCACTTTTAACAAAGCTTTTTAATAGCCGCTATAATGCCCTCTTCTTTAAAGGGCTTAACAATAAAACCTTTTGCACCCGATAAAATAGCGTCGCGCACCATGGCTTCTTGCCCCATAGCAGAAACCATCACCACTTTGGCGTTAGAATCGATCTTAAGTATCTCGCGCAGCGCGTCTAAACCGCTCATTTCCGGCATAGTGATATCCATTGTCACTACATCCGGCTTAAGCTCTTTATACCGCTCAACTGCCATCATACCGTTTTCCGCTTCCCCGGCAACCTCATAACCGTTTTTGCTTAGCATATTCTTGATTTGTATCCTCATAAAAGCGGCGTCGTCAACAATCATCACCTTAGCCATCGGCACATCCTCCTATAAAGATTTATTGCATACTATGCATACTATTGGACATCATATTATTTTTTCACCAAACCCTACTGTCCTGATTTTCAGCTTACCGGTATTATTATATAACTCTATGGTACGGCCATGAGAGCCGCCAGTATCGTTACCCACAATAGGCAGTTTAAGAGCATGTAAAGTATTGAGACTTACCATAACATTACGCTCGCCAATTTTTAAAAAATTCTGTGTACCGGCGCCAGAAAACATATGGGCGCCTCCGGCCAGTTTTGCCACCAAGCTATGACGGCTGGCGCCTGCCCGGATCATTCTTTCCAATAACTCGGCTATACCGCTATCCGCAAACTTAAACCGGTTATGATCTGTTTGCCCGGCGTATTCCGGCAGCATTATATGAACCAAACCCCCTATTTTACGAATGGGATCATGCAAAGTAATACCAACACAGGAACCAAGCCCCAGCGTGGTTACTGTATCCATTTCTCTGCCGATTTGGAGATCTGCTATTTTGACAATCAAAGTAGCCATCTATCATAACCCCAGCGATTTCATTAGTATTTTGTAAGACTCAAAATCCGGGATCAGGAAAAAATGCCCGTTCATACTTTTATTCACATCGCTGAATTTTGTTTTCAAAAACAAAACCGAATCTCCAATTTTACCATATTCCACCAGCACAATACTGATTATAGCCCCCACCATATCCACAGCCATTTGCGGAACCGAAGGTGAAACCACCAAACCGGTCATAGCGCTGATGGCGGAAAGGTAAGAACCCACTAAAATATTGGAAATTTCGGTAAGGGCAGATACATCTAGTTCATCTAATGTCAGTTCCTGGCCCTGAGGTTTCTCCCTTTGCAAAGCAATGGAAGTCATTTCGCAGGCATCTTTTAATTCAAGTATCATTAAAATGAATCCGTTTAAATCGCCGCTCATATTAACCAATAAACCTACTACCAAGTTTTCCGGACCATGTAAGATATTGATAATATGATCGAATGGCACCACAGCCACTTCCGGCACGCTCATAGATATTTGCATATTAAGTATTGTAGCCAAAGAAGTGGCTGCATTACCGGCGCCAATATTACCCAGCTCGCGAAAAGTATCTATGCTTTGTTCGCCAATATCCTTCAATTCATGCGGCAAGATTGCCACCTCCTTGCAGTTTTACGCTAAGCGGTTGCTATGCTTAGGCAACTAATTAAACTTTCGTGATTTTCCGCCGATATATTTAGTAAAAGGACAAATTTTTTTATGGTGTTTTATGCAGATTACTTTACCGCAGGTCATAGACGCTACAGAGCCAGCTTTTTCCAATGAAATAAACACCGATGTTTCCCTACAAAAACAAAGCGAGGGGGAAATCATTAAAGCGCGTGTAGTTTTTGCTTCCGCCAACACGGCGCATTTAAAAACTGATGCAGGCGCTTTTATTCGCGCCCGCATAGAAGGAGATGTAATACTTAGCGAAGGCAAAGAGATTTATCTTACTATAATAGAAAAAGCTGATACAACCATAAAACTACGCCTGGAAGAAAGCTTGTCATACCGCAATACGCCAAGCTTTGGCCCTGAAAAATTATCTACACTGCCCTTTGCTATTACCGCTTTGCTAAAACAATTGCAAAATCTTGCCCGGCATTCAATACAAAAACCGGAAGTTTTATTTCGCCTATTAAGCGATTACCCTGCTTTAAATTTGCAGGAGGAAGATATACAACAAACCCTCGCTTTATTGGCAGAAGAGAAAATAAGCATAGCGCCCAAGGAAGCTAAATTTAACGGCGCCAACCTTATCGCTAAAGCCAACCCACAAATAGGAGAAGTGTTGCAAGAGCTAAAAACTCTGCTAACTTTGGAAACAAAATCTACGGCTCATATTATTCCCTCTGCTAAAGAAAATACCACCGCCACTTTTTTGGCGCCTCTTTTTGAATTATTTATGCCACAGCAAACTGCGCAGCCCTCAACGCCAAGCCACAGTTTTTTGCCAAACCTAACATCTCAGGCTTTATCCTTACCGGTATCGCCAGAAATTTTGGCCTCACTTTTGGCAAACACCGTAAGTAAAACACCTAATAATGAAGAAACCGCGCCGCACATTCCTCAAGAAAGCCAAGCGGCACTGCCGACAAAAACTTCCCCGGAGTATCTTATAAGCGGCAATACAGCTATAAATAAAGGTGAAGAATCAGTGCAAAGCATAAAGCAAGAATATACTGTTGTATCGGCCTTAACACCGGCAGAGCGCCAAGAAGCACTATCTATAATCAGCAATTTAGTAACTGAACTTTATGCAAACGGGGATATTGAGCCGAATGCACAAAAGCTCTGCGCTTTTATTGAACATCTTTTTATTAAAGATAGTAAATCGGCACAAGAATTAGCATCTAAACTCTTATTCTTAACACAGGAAATGCAAATACGCTTAGAATTACTGGAAAGAGTGCTCGAGCGCTCTTCTTTACCACAAAAAGAAGCTTTATTGCAACAGACAGGCCGGCTATTACAGCAAAACATTATATTGCAAGAGCAACGGCCGCTCTGTTTGCAATTTCCCCTGTTTTTTGCTAAACAGCCATTTACCGCCGAGCTATATATTTACCGCCGTAAAAAGGCAAAGCAAACAATCGACCCTCATCAGGCCACTGTATTATTGGCTTTAAACACCGAGCACCTGGGGCGTTTAGAAGCTTTGATTCGCTTACGGCAAAAAGATTTAGATATTAAGCTGGAAGTTAGCCGTTTAGAAGCTATAGATTTCATGAAAAAACAAAGCCCTGCCTTAAGTACTTTGCTGGCAAAAGCCGGTTATCGTTTAAATAGCGCCATCGTACAACCCCTAACAAAAAAAACATCTCCGCAAACAGCGGAGCAAGTATTGGAAGAATTTCATCTGCGATCAAAACATCTGGTAGATATACAGGTGTAGTTTTTAGTTGGATAGGGAATATGGAAAAAAATATAAATAATACAAAAGCTGCGGCTTTAAAATACGATCCTGCTCAAGATGATATACCGCTGCTTACCGCCTTTGGGCAAGGTCATCTTGCGGAAAAAATCATCGCTTTAGCCGAACAAGAACGTATACCAATAGTCTACGATGCGGCGCTCGCCGAAATGTTGGGTAAAATGAATGTGGGCGCCGAAATACCGCCCGAGCTTTATGCTGTTGTAGCGCAAATTTTAGTATTTATAAGTGAAAGTGATTCAGCTTATGCGCAAAAAATGCAACCGCTTAAAAGTTAACGCGGCTTTAAACTGCGATATTAGTTCTAAAGGAGACGAATATGAATTATATTGAACCTTTGAACCAAAGTTTGCCCTCAGCGGTTTTGCTTAAAACTGAAGAAGGGAATAATAGCTCTGGCCAAGATGGCGAGGAATTTTCCTCTGTGCTTAATAAGGCTGTAACACGCAATCTTGAAGAAAATGTTATAGCCGACTTAAACAAAGCTGGTTCTTATATTCCCGGTGATTCACTGGGTTATATGCAATCTATGCTGCTAAATGAGGCGCAAAATGGAGAAGTTACCGGTAATGAAATGCTGATCTTCCTGCTTATGTCTATGATGCAGGAGTTTAAAAACAGCGACCTAACACCGCTTATTTCTGCTATGACTGCCTTAATGCCCTCGCAAAACTCAGGGGCTGTTCCTTATATGCCACCTTCACTACCAAACCAAAGCTGGCTTCCTAACACACTGCCGAGTGTTACAAACACCGGTAACCGCAGCCCCCAAACCTTGAATCGGCTAATAAGCCAATTCAAAGTGGAAAGCAATGAACGTTACCGACCAAACCGTAATGGCAATACTTATTGCAATATATTTGTGTGGGATGTAACGCGCGCCCTGGGTTGCGAAATACCACATTATATAGATAAAGAAAGTGGCGATCCGCGTTACTACCCTAATGTTAAGAATGCTTATGAATTAGATGCCAACGGTGTTTGTGACTGGCTGATCAGGCGCGGGGAAGATCAGGGCTGGCGTATGGTAACGGCGGCTGAAGCTCAAAAATATGCTAATGCAGGGTATCCGGTGGTTTCTGCCTGGCAAAATAAAAGCGGCGGCGCCGGACATGTACAAATTGTCTGCCCCTCTAAAGACGGAGAATATAACCAGTCACTTGGTGTAACGGTAGCTCAAGCAGGCATACGAAATTATTCATATGCTCATATCAAAGAGACCATGAGCGTAGATAAAATACCGCAAACCCGCTATTATGTTCATGCTTAGCTTTCAATTATTTAATAAAAAATATTCCGGGGGGCTTAAATGAACCCAAACACCGATTTTTATCAACTACTGCAAGTGAACCTTAACGCAAAGAAAGAGGATATTATTTCCGCCTACCGGCGCCTTTCTAAGCTTTATCACCCCGATATAAGCGGCTTGCCCCAAGCTCAAGAGCGGATGGCCCAAATCAATATAGCTTATGATACGCTAAGTAACGATACAAAACGGCAAGCATATAATAATACCTTGAACAAAGAAAACGAATCTGTAGAATTGGCAGCCGCAGAAGCAAAAGAAATAATTAATAAGTATTTTACTGCTTTACTTAAATGTGATTATCAAAAAGCCTTTCATTTACTAGATATTGGCGACCGGCTGCGGGTTGGGGTAAGGGCTTTTACTGAATGGCGAAAAGCCGTGCATAATTTATATGAAATATTGGAGTTCAAAATTCATCAAGGCCAATATATTGCCGGTTTAGTACTGGAAAACACTCATTATAACACCGCTATTAAATTTATAATAGATGTATGGGAAAAAGATCATAGCTGTGGAAGAATAGAAAGCTATTCCCTTACTAAATATGTGGTTTTTGAAGATGGTAATCCCGGTGTTTATTTAGGGTATCTGGATTTAGACGAAATTGCTAAAACACTCGGTTCACAAGCAAGAGAGTTAGAACAAAACTTAATGCGGGAAAATTGGCAAGAGCATTTGCGTAACTATGATAGTATAAGCGGGCTTTTAACCCGTGAGGGTTTACTTCTTGAAAGCAGAAGGGAACTTTACAGGGCTGTGCGCTATAGACAACCATTAATAGTAGCCTTATTCTCTTTAGAAACGAATGATCATTCCTCCACTAGGCTCTTTACCCCTTGTCTGCAAGCTGCGGCACAAGCATTAAAAAAATCTCTGCGACTTACAGATATACCAGCCTACTTAGGCAATGGGCTATTTGCGGTACTATTTTTCGAGCTTAAAAAACGTCATGCTACTTTGATAATCGAGCGTACACTTAAAAAAACCGAACAAGCCGCCGGCGCCATATTTAAAGAAGGCATAAGCGCATCTTACGCTTACGAGCCCTATAATGGCGGAAACCTGGATAACTATTTAAATCGATTGGCGGCAAAACTATAATCTATTTATGAAAAATAAATACAAAAATAGCCAGTGGTGGATTCACTGACTATTCTCGCCCCCATTTTTTTCTTGAACCTTGCAGAATATTTCTTTGTATTGGCATACCTTTGGTTACACGTTTAATGATAACCCCGCTTTTTTGTGATGGTGCGGCTCATCCGTATCCAATACCCATTGACACCATTTTTACGAGACGGTTCTCATGTTCAATGCTTTTAACGAAAATGCAGTTCAATCCACGATCCACTTCTGCTACAAGGCGCCTATCTTTTGCGGTTAGGAGTTCCACATTGTCCAAGCATTTGCTTTAATCAAGACTTGCAAGAGCCAAAATTAGGTTGTTACGCCATCTTTTTCCCTTGCTCTGTTGGACAACTATATATTAACACATTGGTCTTTGATTGTCAAGTAGTTTTTTGAAAAAAATTTAAAAAACTTTTATAAACTGTAATAATTTTTACTAATGTTACTAATGGGAGTTGCAATTATAAACATATCCACTTCTAGCATCTATTTTGATTTTTGAACCCACACGCAATACAGAAGTAGCATTTTCGGCTGCATATATTACCGCTAAATCTAAAGCGCAACCGGCTGCAACAATGCCGGAATCGACCGCGCTCTCTTCAGTAATGATACCGGAACATTGCCGCATCAAATGTAATATATCATTAGTGGTACAAGGTACTGCCAAAATGTCTCCTGCCATAAACAAACCAAGGTCTTTTTTAATATCTTTGATCACGCAAACCCGGCCGCTTACGCTCTCTGCGCCATTACCAAGGCCCTTCAGCAACACATTTCCTACTATATGAACTTCCAATGTATTGGTGATACCGGCTAAATGCCGGGAGCTTCCGGTAATTACTACGATATCGCCACTTTTTACAAAACCACTTTCCTCTACCTTATTCAGCACTTCGCTGAATAAATCTTGCTCATTTTGTATAAAACCATTCATTAAAGGAGTAATGCCCCAGCTCAAGGCCATTTGCATATAAACTTTTTCATTTGGGGTAAGCGCGATGATTGGAATGCCGGGACGAAAGCTTGATATTGTACGCGCACTATTGCCATTTAAGGTGACCACAATAATAGCTGCCGCACCTAAATCTTGCGCCGCCCGGCAAGTAGCGTCGCCTATGGCATTGGTTATACCGCCTCCCAGGCTTACATGATGATATTCATGTTTGCCAAAAGTTGAATAATCTATTTTAGATTCGGTCTTTTCGGCGATCTTGCTCATGGTTTCCAAACTTTTAAGAGCAAACTCCCCTATTGCCGTTTCCCCCGAGAGCATTACGGCGCTTGTTCCATCATAGATCGCATTGGCTACATCGGTGACCTCGGCTCTGGTGGGAAGATGATTATGTATCATAGATTCCAGCATTTGGGTAGCAGTAATAACTTTTTTCCCCGCCCGGCAACAACGGGCGATTATATTTTTTTGAATAGAGGGTAATTCCTCAAAAGCTATCTCTACCCCCATATCGCCGCGGGCTATCATGATCCCATCTGCAATATTGATGATCTCTTCAATATTCTTTACTCCCGCACTATTTTCAATTTTGGCAATCAAACCAATATCGAAGTTGCCATTATTTTGTAAAAAACGGCGCGCTTCTTTTACATCTTGGGCAGTTCTTACAAAAGAAAGCGCTATATAATCTACGTTGTTTTCCACCCCTACCAGTAAATCTGCTTTATCGTTTTCGCTTAAAAAAGGCATATCAATAGACACGCCCGGCACATTGATGCTTTTGCTATCTTTAAGTATACCACCGCTTACAATATCGCATAAAATATCCGTTTCCGTTGTTGATTTAACTTTCAGCTCGATTAAGCCATCGTCGATGAAAATAACGTCGTTGGCACAAAGATTACGTGGCAGATGCATATAGGTAGTAGAAACCATAGCGCTGTTTCCCAGCAATTCGTTGGTGGTTAAGATGAATTCGTTGCCGGCTATAAGCTCGCAAGAACCATCTTGCAGCTTACGTGTTCTTATTTCAGGGCCCTTGGTATCTAGCAAAATCGCCAGCGGCAAATTCAGTTCTTGCCTGAGTTTTTTAAGCCTGCCAATTGTTTTTGCATGCTCTGTACGTACACCGTGAGAAAAATTGATCCTTGCTACATTCATGCCTGCAAGTATCATTTTTTTTAGCATTTCCTCGCTTGCGCAAGCTGGTCCCACTGTGCAAATTATCTTTGTTTTTCGCATTATACACCACAATCTTTCTATATTAGCCACAAAGGCTTCTTTTTATGCACGCAAAAAAGGTTCGCCCCGCAATTACATACGAACCCTTTTTGCTACGGTATTGCTTTAGCCATGTTACCTCCTTTTTTCGGTTTCTTGGGGAACCAACCCTGGCATTCATATTGCGCATACCAGTACTTTCGGTAACCCGTGGCTTTCACACTACCCTGAAGTGCTCTTTTCAGCGGCTTCAGCTAATTCCATTATACCACAAATAGCTAAAAAGTCAAGGATTTTTTGCCAAAAACTATAAATTATTAAAAAAGTTACTTAACAAATCTTATTTTTGATTTTGTTCTTGCCATTTTGCTAATTGTGCGGCTAAATCGGTATTCAACGGCGGTTCATTCTTCTTTTGCATTTTTATATAATTACTTACATCATTTTTATTGGCTCCGGCGCTGGTACGGCGTTTTTCAAAATCCGCTACTCTTTCCCGATATCCGCACATGCAAAAAAATATGCGTTTTTCGCCTTCGCCACGTATTTCGAGTTTCTTATGGCAATTGGGGCAACGGGCATTGGTTTCCATAGTTATGTTTTTCCTATACCCACATTCCCGATCCGGGCAAATGCGCATAACCCCTTTTTTCCCTTTAACTTCCAGCAAAAGCTGACCGCAAGCCGGGCATTTTTCCCGCGTTATATTATCATGCACATATTTAGCAGTACTGGCTACGACCACAGAAACAAGTTTAGCTGCATATTCCCGCATATTTGCGGTAAATTCTGTACTAACCGCCACTCCTTTGCCAATTAAGGCCAGCTCTTGCTCCCATTTCGCCGTAAGTTCGCAAGATTTTAGATCCCCCGGTACTATGGAAATAAGTTGTATTCCCTTAGAAGTAGGTATGATCTCTTTGCCTCTGCGCTCTATGTAAAAAGAATCGAAGAGCTTTTCGATAATATCTGCGCGCGTGGCTACGGTGCCCAAACCGCTGGTAGCTTTCAGTACATTGCGCAAATCGCCGCTTAGCTGCTTTTCATTGGGGTTTTCCATAGCGGTGAGCAAAGTGGCTTCATTAAAGCGTTGAGGCGGCTTAGTTTTTCCGCTTTCTATAATACAAGTAGGCGCCGCTAGCCGGTCTCCCTGATTGATAAAGGGCAGGGTTTGTTCCTTTATATCGGAATCGTCCTCTTCCTCGGGAATCAATACCTTGCCATAAGCCAGTTTCCAGCCGCTAGCTTTAACAGTTTTACCTTTAGCATAAAAACGCTCTTCTCCTATCTTAAAAGTTAGTTTTGTCTCCTCATACTCAAAAGGAGGAGAAAGTACCGCTAAAAAGCGCCGCACCACCAAATCGTAGATATTGAGCTCTTGGGGCGAAAGCCTAGTGAGATATACAGGCTCTTCCGTAGGGATAATGGCGTGATGATCCCCCACCTTACTGTTATCCACCAAATAGCGAGTACTAAGAGGGCGCTTTTGCAGTAAGGCCGCAGCCATTTCCTTATACTCCCCTACGGCAATGCTTTTTAATCGCTCGGGCAGGGTGGCAACTACATCGTCGGAAATATAGCGGGAATCTGTACGGGGATAAGTAAGCAGCTTATGGCGTTCATAAAGAGCTTGCATATAAGAAAGCGTTTCTATAGCGGAATAGGCATATTTGCGGTTTGCATCTCTTTGCAGCTCGGTAAGATCATAGGCGGCTGGCGGGTTTTGCTGCTTATATTGCTTTTTTACTTCCAGCGCCAGTGCAGGTTTACCGGCAATTTTCTTCAAAATGGCTTCAGCATCTTTTTTATCGAAAAGACGGGTCTGCTTATTGCCCGATGCCCAGGTGGCGCTAAAACCATCAAATTTAGCCTTTAGTGTATAGTATTCAACGGGAACAAAATTCTTAATCTCCTGTTCCCGATTCACAATCATTGCTAAAGTGGGCGTTTGTACGCGGCCTGCGGAAAGCCGCGCATTATGCTTACAGGTTAATGCCCTGGTAACATTCAAACCAACCAGCCAATCGGCTTCGGCGCGGGCTTGAGCAGATAAAAACAGATTATTATATTCTGCTAAGGGCCGTAGGTTGTTAAAGCCTTCCCGCAGCGCTTTATCGGTTTGAGAAGAAACCCATAGCCGTTTAGCAGGTTTTTTACATCCCGCTTTCAATAATATCCATCGAGCCACCAGTTCGCCTTCACGGCCGGAATCGGTAGCAACAATAATTTCAGTAATATCGGCTCTTTTAAGCAGATCTTGCACTATACGGTATTGCTTGGCGCTTTCCTTAATTACAGTAAGCTGCATTTTAGCAGGGAGCATGGGTAAAGATTCTAAGCTCCAGGTTTTAAGATCCTTATTATATACTTCCGGGTCTGCTAATGTAACCAGGTGCCCCAAGGCCCAGGTAACAATATATTTATCCCCAATAATGCACCCTTCACTTTTTTGTTTACAACCTAAGTTTCTTGCAATATCCCGTGCTACAGAGGGCTTTTCAGCCAATACCAATGATTTTGCCATATATAAATATCACCCGCCCCAAATCTTTTTTCCAAAAAGGAATCTATTTTTTATGGATGCCTTGATTTACTCCGAATTGCCAGATTCATTAGCAATTTTTTCGCCTAGCAAGGCGGAGGAGCTGAAGCGTAGCCTAAAGTTACATGAAGCAACAACAAAGCAGTCTAGGCGGAAAAAGGGCAGCGAAGATGGTGATGAGTGGGTATTTAGAGGCGCCCATATATATTATTACATAAGTGAGCGTGAAAAATCAAGGGTGCAATTAATGAGGATTAATAGAAAAGATGACAAGATAAATCTACCAATGACAAGATAAATCTGCTTATGACAAGATAAATCATGCGTTTTTTCTCCCATAAGGATTGAAACACCAAGCTGCTTCCGTTATAATAAAGGCAGGTTAGTATTTAGGTCACTTAGTCATAAAAAAGCTCCTTTGGCCATGCTGGGTTGTGAGTTTTTTGAGCATATATTTTATATGAAGAGGGTAAATATGACTAAAGAATATCTTAAACGGGTAGAGCGGTTAAAAGACCTTTTACTCAACACCCGACCGGAAATGGATTTGGAAAATGCCCGCCTGCTCACGCAGGGTTTTCGTGAGGCCGAGGGTTTGCCCTTGATTCTACGTAAAGCGCATGCGATTCGTAAGCAATGCAGGGAAAAAACTATCTTCATAAATGAGGATGAGCTTATTGTGGGTAATTCCGGTAGCAAGCTGCGCGGGGGTATTCTGTGCGCCGATTCCTGCTGGAGCGTGCTGGACACAGAGCTAGAAAGCATAAGCAGCCGCCCTTACGACCCGTTCTACCTTAGCGGCGCAGATAAAACAATATTCGAGCAGGAAATTAAACCGTATTGGCAGGGCCGCTCCAATTATGAACAGTGGCTGCGGCAAATACCGCCTTCAACACGCCAATTACGTGACAACGGGGTTATTTATATAGACCGTAAAGCAGTGCGTGGCTTCGGTGAAACTACTGCCGGTTATTCTTGGCTACTAAAAGACGGTTTACAGGGCATCTGCGCCGCCATAGAAGAACGGCGCTCCCGCTTAGACCTAACCTACCCCGGCGATCTTTCTCAAGATACCTTTCTTCAGGCACTCTTAATAGTGGCAGAGGGACTCGGCATACTTTCCGGCCGTTACTCTGCATTAGCCAGCGAGTTGGCAGAAAAAGAATTGAACCATGCCCGCCGGGCGGAGTTGCGGCAAATAGCCGCTGTCTGCGCCAACGTACCATGGCGCCCTGCCGCCACCTTTCATGAAGCCCTGCAATCTTTGTATTTCTATCAGACCATAATTTTTATGGAGCAAAATGCTGCCAGCTATAATCCGGGCCGCTTAGATCAATATTTACTGCCTTACTATCGAGCAGATATACAAGCGGGGCGCTTAAATGAAGAACAAGCCCAAGAACTTCTGGATTGCCTTTGGCTCAAATTCAGCGAGCCTTGCCTTTTTCAAGACGCGCAAACAGCTGAATTCGCCGCGGGGTATCCCATGTTTCAAAATGTATGTGTAGGAGGCGTAGATAACACCGGCTGCGACGCTGTAAATGAGCTTTCATATTTAATTATACAAGCTACCATGGATGTGCAGCTGTATCAACCTTCCCTGTCTGTTCGTTACAGTTTAGCCAAAAACCCCTTAGATTTTCTACGAAAAGTAGTCGATTTGATTGCCCTGGGCACAGGTTTTCCGGCTTTCCATAATGACGATATGGGCATACGTATGTTGATGAATAAAGGCGTACCTTTAAAAGAAGCTTATGATTGGAACCCTTGCGGCTGCGTAGAAACCAACCTGGAAGGACGAATGCGCCAATATACGGCTTTGGCCGACATCAATTTAGGCAGCGTGATAGAGTTGGCTTTAAATGATGGAGTGTGCCAAAAAAGCGGAGAACGCATCGGCGCCGCCAGCGGTATAGCCAGCACTTTTACCTGCTTCGAGCAATTTATAGATGCGGTAAAGGAACAATACACCTATATCATAAACGCCGTAACTCTGGGTTCCCATGTGATTGATGATATCTGTTTCTTACGCCCCTGCCCGGCTCTCTCTTTAACTTTTAAAGATTGTATAGAAAAAGCTTTAGACTATTCGGCGGGAGGAGCAAAATATAATTGCGGCAATGGCATTATCCTAATCGGCGTAGCCGATTTCATTAACAGCATAGCTGCTGTGCGCAAATTGGTATATGAAGAACAACACTTGACTATGGCAGAGCTTTGCCAAGCTTTAAAGGCAGATTTTATGGGCTATGAACAAATTCACCAACAATGTCTGGCTGCCCCCAAGTACGGTAATGACGACGAAGCGGCGGATGAAACAGTAGCCACTCTCTTTACTTTTTTAGCAGATGAAATTGAACGATATAGCGGAAAATTCGGGCCCCTTACCCCAGGCATTCTGCCTGTTTCTGGCAATACTCCCTTTGGTTTGGAAGTAGGCGCCCTTCCTTCGGGGCGTAAAGCTTACAAACCGCTGGCAGATGGAGTTAGTCCCAGCGGCGGCACAGATAAAGACGGCCCCACGGCAGTGCTAAAATCTGTATCGCAAATTCCCCACGGACGTTTTGTGCAAGGCACTTTGCTGAATATGAAAATTGAGCCGGCGCTACTTAGTAGCGAAGAGGGTGTATCGCAACTAATAGCCTTATTAAAAAGCCTATGTAGCCTAGGCGTTTATCATGTACAATTCAATGTTATAGATCAAAAAAAGCTCATAGCGGCGCAAAAAAACCCGGAACGCTATCGCGGTTTACTTGTAAGAGTAGCAGGGTATACCGCTTATTTTACGGAATTGGGTGTAGATGTGCAAAATGAAATAATCGCGCGTACGGTACTAAAATAAAAGGAGCTAAGCCATGCGCCTGTTCATAGCTATTGAATTCCCTCCCCCGGTAAAGAAACTATTGGCCGAATATGCCGCTACAATTGGCGCGCTTGCTCTGCGCGCCAATATAACTTTACAAGAAAACTTTCATCTTACACTGGCTTTTTTAGGTGATACGCTAACTGTAACAGAAACTTGTACAGCCTTAAGTGAGATACAAAGCGCAGCCTTCAAACTCTATAGCGATAAGGTAGGCTTATTTAAACGCAGCCATGGAAATATCTATTGGCTGGGTTTAAAAAGCAGCAGCGAATTACAGGCCCTGCATGAGCAGCTTAGCAACTCCCTAGCTAAAATGGGCATGATAGCGGAAAAACGGCCCTTTTCACCTCATATTACCTTAGCCCGCGATGTGCAAAGTTTAAGCGGGGAATTAGCTGTGCCACCGCGTTTTATTGTAAATGCTACTGCTTTGTCATTGATGAATTCCGAGAGGATAAAAGGGCTTTTAACCTATACCACTATATATGAAAAACGCTTTGAAGAGCAGGCAGGATAAAATACATGATATAGAGAATAAATAAGCTGAAATTGAAATTATTTTTTAAGGAGGAGGATTTATGAAAACAACCATCGTTGATCAACACAAATCGTCCCTGGGAATGAACGCCAACTTGGCCACCATTATTATTTTCGCCGCCATGCTTGTTGTTTCGTGGATACCTTACCTACGCTGGGTTGCCTGGGCTGTACCGCTGGTTATTATGAACATGGAAAAGGATAGCGCCTTTGTTAAATTTCAAGCAGCTCAAGCCCTTGTTTTAGGTGTCGCAAGCGCGGCTTGTTCTTTCGTGCTACAAATCTTCATCTGGATATTAATGCCCAAAAATATTTATCGCGCCTTAGATTATGCAATGGGCGGAAACTGGGGCATTTGGGCATTTCTCGGTACACTCGCCACTATTATTGGGCTAGCCTTCACAATAATAGAAATTTACCTTATTGTAACTTCTTATGACTGGAAACAAGTTGAGTTGCCTATTGCCGGTCCGATTGCTACAAAAGTAAGCGGACAAGCTTAAAACTAAAATATGGGCGCCATAAAGCCATGTCGGCAGCAGCTTTGCAAGCTGCGTTCGGCATGGCTTTTTTGTATTGTTCCATACACTTTCTCCCATCAGACATTTTTGTCAACCCACTCGTCATAATAAGCAAGCTGCAAATCCGTATGGAACCAATGCTCACTTCCTTCTAAAACATCCAGATTGCAAGCAAACCTATTAGCAAACCTTTCAACAATCACCCGTTCCGTAAGATTATCCGCCGAACCGTAGAGGATTGACGTCGGAGTTTTCCACTTGTTAATCGGATTTTTTTTTACATAACAATAATAATCCCAACTTAGTATTTCGCCCATTGTAGTTGGGATTTCCTGTTTATCTTTCAACTCCTGCTCACTTATATTAGACCATCTCATCATATTCTGTATTAAGCGTTCCATATCAAGTATCGGTGAGAGAAAAAGGCATTTTCTAAGAGGTAAGTCTTTGTAGGCAAGCAAACTGAAATATGCGCCTAAACTGTTGCCATACAAGCAAATATCGCTCCAGTTTCGTTGAGCATACTTGCTGATCGTGTTAAGGTCTAGGACGCTGTTCCAGACTGTGCAGGGATAATTAGCCGTTAGGCGTTCACCATGTTCGGGAAGGTCGAAGCTAAGAACCTGATAGCCCTTAGGAACGGATTTTTCAGCGAAACCTCTTGCATCCTCTTTATCCGATAGTTTTCCATGAACATATATGTAGCCGATGTTCGATTTTTCGCCCCACAAAATTGCTGGTATGCTTTCGATAATTATGGATTCCTTCTTCATCATTCACTCCAAGTTTTAATAGCTGCTGAACAAACAAAGATAGCCATATAATGCTGGATTTTTATGCATTTTTATGCTTTAATAGACGCAAGGTAAACGAACAAAAACAATAGCATCCTATTTGAGATTTACATCTTCCCAACACGGGGTTATAATACCTCGCCCGCAGATAGATACTCCTGGTTTCCTTATCGAAATACTCCCCACAATAACGCCATGGGTTTGCGTCTAATGCAGCGTCTTGCCCTGATATCTCACGCTCTTTACCGAAGCAGTCATAATCGTATTGCTACAGGACAATACCATCACTGCTCGCTAATTGTACCACATCGCCATGGCCGTTGAACAGGAAGAACTTTTGTGTTCCGGCGGTTTCGGAAAGCAATAGATTGATGCTACGTACATAACGCTCCACTACAGTGCCGCCGTTAAGATCGGCGGCACTGTTCGCACCGTATTATAGATTTTTATGCCGCCAGCCATGGCGATAAAGCTCATATTGTCGTTGGTAAAATTGCAAGTATAATTATTACCGTAATATTAAAGAATCTAATATTTTTGTTGCTACATTCAGGCATTCATCTGCTGTTTTAGGATTGTCTTTAAATCTAATAGACCATACTGAGCTGATGTGGGCTGCCAATTCTTCAGCATCTTTAGCTTTATAAATTTTCTCACCAACTTCACAAACAGCTTGATAGTAATTGTTGTTCTCCCAAGATTCTTCAGCAGTTTTTTCAATTTCAAACAACTCGTTCAAGTATAATGTGACTGTTTTAAAATCCTGTGACAATTCGGTAGTACCAACGAAGCCTTCTTTCCATCCTGAATCTTCATCAATAACACATTCTTCAATTAAAAAACATGTTTTTGGGTATTGTTTAAACCCCGGTAACAAAAAATAGCGATCACTTGCTGCTGAAGCGTTTTCATACAAAGAATATAGCCCTAATTCTTTTATTT
>JGI24705J35276_12238294_pt1 | contig 18750 bp, 13 predicted proteins | sample TergutNt197P4_FD_35276 | JGI IMG/M metagenome (IMG submission 35276) | reverse complement strand
GCAATGGGATTGAAAGCCGAGCTGCGTCAACGCAACGAGACAGATTTGCCGGGCTCTGACCTAATTGAGAAACGCTTCGCTGAGCACATAAAAACCGGCATAGCGGTAAACGCGCCGGCTACCGGCCCTTTCGGATCGGTGCTGCCTGCCGGGGTGAAACGCGGCTGGCTGCCCCGCGAGAAAGCGGTGGAGCAGGTTTTTACGGCGCTGGACGCTTCAGTGCGTCCCGGCGACCGCAAGTCTTGGCTGGGTGTGTTGGACGATCTTGACATCACCGATCAGGAATTGTGTTCCCATATACATTCGCTTATTCCGCTGATGGCGACCGGCGACAACGCAGTGGTCACACGTCTGGCTCCGGTACTTGTCAATGGAGCGGACGACAACCTGCTGACCGAAACCCTTATTGCTGCGTTTTCTGCCACGACCAAAAAAGCCCGGATATTAGTTTTGAAATCCGCTCTCGACCGCCCTTGCCCAAAAAACGTGAAAAGCCTGGCGCCGTGGCTCTCCCTTCTGGCTGGCGAAAAAGACAAATCTGTCGCTTCGCTCGCTGCGCGGTTGATGAAGCAATGGAAAATTTGCGCAGACGTTTTCCCAGAGGAAACAACAGAGATACAAGGCCTTTGGCAGGCTACGCCGCCCGTTTGGGTGGCTCCGGCTTTTGAATTGGGCGATGTTTCCTCCGCAGCATTGACAGGGCTTGCCGCAAGGCTCGTCAACCAACCGTCGGTGGTCCACGATGCAACAGCCGAACGCTTCTTGTCTGTGGCGAACGCTTTGGCTCATCAAAACCCCGAAGCAGCCCGTGCCAGCCTGCGCGGTTTACGTCCAGGCGACGACTTTTTGCTATACAGCATGGTATGTTGGGTCAAAGGGGAAAACCCGAAATACGGCTTTGATACAGACAAAAAAGGTGGCGTCGAGCATCCGCTGAGAGCGCGGGACTACGTCGTCTGCCTCGATCTTGACAAATTGCCTTGCCTGCTGTCAACCCCCAGCATGGTCGATTTGACTGTCACAGTTCCTGACCTTACATCTCGCCTTGCTCTTTACCGCGAAACTGGCACTGATGCGCTCGAAGCGGATTTATTTTTGGCTATGACAAGGCTAGACGTGGAAACGAAAACCCCAGAATCCGTCAGAGCGCTGCAAAAACTGGATGTTCCGATACTGCTTCAATCAGGGAAAAGGCTGCCGGCCACGGCGGGACAAGCGGTGCTGCGGTATTTGGACGACCCAGTCAAAGAAACGGCTATGGATGTCAACAATTACGGGTGGTGGTGCAGGGCAGATATAGCAATGCCGGATTCCCTATGCGGTTTCCCGGACAGGCTTGGCGCTTATTTGCAAGAACTCTTTTCTCTTTTCCCCCTTTGGGGCGATGTCGCGCTGCGCGAAGCAAGGTGGAACGAAGAGGTTTATCACGAAAAAGGGCTCGTCCTGCGCCAAGTGGCCAAGAGGGCTGCACCACTGCCGCCCGGCGCTTCCATGAACTTCTTAGTGGCGCAGCGTTCCTCAACTCATCACGCGCAAGAGGACTCCATGAAAGCATTAAGTGAGGTATGGGAACGCGGGTTGCTGCGCCCCGGCGTAGCCGATGTTTCATTGCTGGACTGGAGCACTAGGGAACCATCTCATCTGGCGGCGCTGGCCGCAGCCCTTGATGGCATTGCACGTGAAGGGTTGCTTTCTGTCGTTTGGCCTATATTGGATGACCTAATCGGTGCGTCCCTGAAAGCGCCCCGGCTCTTGTCGGGAACCGCCGAGCTTGCCGAGTTGATAGAGTCCTTGTTGCCTGAAGTGCAATCTGCCGTGGAAAAAGGGCTCGCGGATAATGCCGCCCTTGACTTGCCGTGCATACGTCTGCTCGCTCAAATCAGCGGTTCATCGCGTGCGGTGGCTGCAGCCCGCAAGGTTTCAGATTTGCTGCCGCCAGTGCGCCATGCGCCTAACAAGGAAGAAGTTTTCGCAGCGGCAATGGATACGCCATTTATCGAGGTTTGGCCTTCGGACAGAAAAAGGGCTGTGCTGATTGACGACGGCGTTTCAATGACCGTCGATTGGGCTGATCCGACGGTTGCAGCCAAGCAGACATTATTGTTTACATTGACTTTGCCCGGCATAAGCGACAGGGTTTTTCAGGTGTTGAAAGGTTGGACCTACGACTTGGAAACCGAGGGGCAGTGCCAAGCATGGCCAACTGCTCCCGGCGTTGCTATTTTTGAACGCGAGTGGAAGCAATCGGTATGGCTGCGATGGGACGCCAAGCGCAAGGCTATAGTTGCCTGCGAGCATCGGGATTGGGTTTTAGGGAAAGACGGGCCGCTCACAGACAAAAGCGTCAATGCGTCGCCGTTGCCCTTGTCGTTCTTAACAATTATTGTTGGATTGCTGGCACAGGCAGAAGCCTCCGTATACTATTCGCCGCATCTGTTGAAGCTGCTCATTGAAAACGGGCAAATCGACGAAAAAATCATCCAAAGAGCAATGCAGACTCTTTTGAAATACCCTGCCGTAAGCCCCGCCAAATTGTTGCGCGCACTGGAAAAGGACGTGAAACTGCTGCCTGTGCTTTGGCCGATGCTCACAGAGTGCATCAAAGCCGCAGGAGCACTGACGTCAACCGGTGAAAAACCGCCTGTTTGGATAAACCGTGTGCTTGATGTCGCCCTGCGCTATGCCCCGTATTTGGCAGAGTCCGCAAAGCGCGGCTACATCGGAGCAGACGATGCCAGTTGGGTGGGCTTGTCCGATATTGCGTCGTCTATGGCGAAGTCGGCAGCCATTGCAAAAGCAAAGAAGCTTCTGGCATTGTTAGGGTAATACTGGTTCACCCCATACTTTCGGGTCAAAGAGCAGCCTTGATATTTTTTCGAACATTTTTTATGAACACCTGTTTACTTTTTGTTTGCGGTGTGATAATATAGTATAGAAATTTTCAATTGCCAGAGGGAGGGAATGTTGCATGAACCATTTAAGCGAACGCGAACAAAAGATACTGTCGTACATGAAGAAGGAAATCAAAAAGAAAGGCTATCCGCCGACTGTCCGGGAAATCTGCGCTGCTTTGAACATTAAGTCGACCTCGACCACGCACAAGGACATTGAGACACTGGTCGAAAAAGGGTACATCGTTAAGGACCCGTCCAAGCCCAGGGCGCTGATGGTCAAAGACCCGCATGCTGCCGAAGGGTCGCTGGCAGGCAAAAACGCCGATACCGAACGGACCGACGTCATTGACGTGCCGCTGGTCGGGCGCATCGCTGCCGGCACGCCGATCCTGGCCGAGCAAAACATCGACGACACTTTCCCTGTCCCGGCCCGCTACGTCAGGGGCGGCACTAATTTTATGCTGACTGTCAGGGGTGAAAGCATGGTCAACGCCGGCATCTTGGACGGGGACTACATTTTGGTGGAACAGCGGGAGACCGCAGACAACGGCGACATTGTTGTAGCCATGATAGACGGGTTTGAAAGCGAAGCCACGGTCAAGACTTTTTACAACGAGGACGGCCACATCAGGCTCCAGCCCGAAAACGACCTGATGAGCCCTATCATCGTGCAGGACGTGAAAATACTCGGCAAAGTCAAAGGGGTATTCAGGTACTTCCACTGATTCCTGCTGATTTGCACTGAGGCGCTATTTTACCAACAGCTTTTTTATCCCCTTTTCCAGCCCATCTATGGTGAGTTCGAACATGGGGAATATTTCCTTTATCTGGCTTACGGTATGGCTCCCGTACATGTACTCCCAGTCCCTTTCGCGTATTGGGTTCAGCCATATCGCTTTTTTGTACCTTTTTTTGAACTTAGCCAGCCATTCAATGCCGGGTTCCTCGTTGTATAGGCCTATCACCACGTTGCCGCCCCTCCTCGTCAGCTCCGAAGGGGCCATGGCTCCGTCGCCTACGAATATGACCTTGTACTCGCTGTCCAAGGTCCCAAGGGCCCATTTGGTCTCTATCCACTCCCCCTTCCTGCACCTGGGGGTAGTGTACAAGTGGTCGTATACGCAATTGTGGAAATAGTAGACTTTTATGTCCTTGAAATGGTTTGACTTGCTGACAGCCTGAAATAGCCTGCTGCACATCTCGCTGTACGGCAGCATGGAGCCGTCGCTGTCGAAGAGCATCAGCAGCTTAACGGTGTTTTTTCGAGGCCTGCCGAAAACCAGTTTCAGGTTTCCAGCGTTGTTGCACGTCTCATCGATGGTTTCATCTATGTCAAGCTCTGTCTTCTCTCCATCGATTCTTGAGGAAAACTGCCTGAGCCTTCGGAAAGCCATCTGGAAGTTTCTGGTGTCGAGGACATTGTCCTGCCGAAAATCCCTGAAATTCCTTTCACCGGCGACTTGGACTGCCGACTTGTGCCGGCTTTCGCCGCCGGCGCGGATGCCCCTCTGGTTGTACCCGCCGTGCCCCATGGTTGAAGTCCCGCCGGTCCCGACCCAGTAGTTCCCTCCGTCGTGCCGCTCTTTTTGCTCGGCTACCCTTTTGCGGAACCGCTTAAGAAGCTCCTCAAGCTCCAGGAGAAAACTGTCGAGCGCCTTTTTGTCGTTGATGTCTCTGATCCGAGCGTCTTGCTCAAGCCATCTCCAGAATTCTTCAGGCAGGTCGCTTTCGCCTTCAACGCCGCGAAAATACTCGGCAAAAACCGTGTCGAATTTGTCGAATTCACTTTCGCTCTTAATGAGCACTCCCCTGCACAGGTAGTAAAAATTCGTCAGGCTCGATTCGCACAGCCCCTTGTCGAGCGCCTCGATCAGGGAAAGCCACTCGCCGATTGAAACGTCCAGCCCGCGCACCCGCAGCAGGTAGAAGAAATCTAAAAACATGTCACCATCTCCTGAGCGAATAACCCTTCTCTTTCACTTCGTACATGACGTCGATGTCTTGGTTTTTTTTAAGGAGCACCCCGGCAAGCGGTATCTCGCTGACTATCCTGTCAACGTCCACCCCAGCCAGCATCAGCGCTTTGAGCCAGTCCAGGAGTTCGGAAGTGCTCGGCTTTTTCTGGATGTCCTTCATGGCCCTTATGCTGTAAAAAGCCTCCATCGCCTGGTCGAGCAGCCGCCTGTCTATGTCGCCGTAGTGGACTTTGACTATTTCCTCCATCCTTTTTAAATCAGGGAATTCGATGTAATGGAAAATGCACCGGCGGAGGAACGCGTCCGGGAGTTCCTTCTCCGCGTTTGAGGTGATGATGACGATGGGCCTGCTCTTTGTTTTGACAGTCTCCTTGGTTTCGCTGATGTAAAACTCCATCCTGTCCAGTTCCCAAAGCAGGTCGTTGGGGAATTCCAAGTCCGCTTTGTCTATTTCGTCGATCAAGAGCACCGTCTGCTCATCTGCGGTGAAAGCTTCCCCCAGCTTCCCGAGCTTGATGTACTTCTTGATGTTTCCCACGTCCCCTTCGCCGAACTGGCTGTCGTACAGCCTCTGAACAGTGTCGTAGACGTATAGCCCCTCCTGCGCTTTGGTAGTCGATTTGATGCTCCAGCTTATCAGGCGCTTGTTGAGGGAAACGGCTATCGATTCCGCAAGCATCGTTTTCCCTGTGCCGGGCTCGCCCTTGATCAGCAGCGGCTTAGCCAGGGCAATGGAAACATTGACGGCATTCATCAATTCCTTGGAAGCGACGTAGCTGCCGCTCCCCTTAAATGTGCTCATGAGATTTGCCATAGGGTTGTCATCCTCCTGAAAAACCGTTTTGCCGTATCAAATCCCTGCGATTATACCTGTGAGCGGGACTGTTACGCACATGCCGGCACCCATCACAAACGAAATTACTACAATGCTGCTGTCCGTCGCCTTTTCAACAAGCGGCAGGCATACGTCCATGGCTGCCACGCCTGGCAGCGAGGTGACTTCGACGTAGCCAATCTTGCTTGCCAGCACAGGTATCAATGCAATCCCGGCCAGCTCCCTGATGACGTTCATCAAGAATGCCATGGCGCTTATCGTAGGCGAATACTCCAGCAGGATGACAGGGGCAAAAGAATACCAGCCAAACCCGCATCCGCAGGCCATAGCCTCTCTCGCTGTAATTGGCAAGAACAAAGAAGCTGCCGCTGTAAAGAGAAGCGTCCCGAAGATGGCAGCTATCGGAAAAACCAGTATCCCCAAGCCGACGTTCTTCAAGTTTTTCAGCATCCGCTCGTCCCTGCCCAAATTAATCCCGATTATGAACAGCAGCAAGCAGAGAAGCACAATTATCAATTTGCCTGACACCTGCGAATAGCTGGTGTAAATCGCAGTCTTAGGCAAAATCAGGTAACCGGCGGCTATGCCGCAGACGACAGAAATGATGATCGCTTTGCTCATCTGCTCTTTTTCCCCCGCTTGTCTATGCCCAGCGCTTTCCGTGCAACCGTCACCATTGCAGCGCTCCCAGCCAGTGCGAAAACCGCAAGCGTAAGCGAAACTAGCCCGATGCTCCCGATCGAAGAAACGATGTTTTCGTCAGAGCCGATTTCTGCCCCCAATATGAACAGGAGCGCAACGACAAGCACCATAAGCAGCTTGTCGATCCACTTCAGGTCCTTGTCTTTCGGGATGGCTTTCCTGCCCACTATAAACCCCAGTATGCCGATGGTGAAACACAAAAACACCATGTTCATGCCTGTTCACCTCCTACTCGGGCTCACCGAACGCTTCGTTCATCGCGGCGATTATGCCTTTCGCTGCAGCGTACGCATACCGCCTGGCATACTCGTCTGACTTGATCATTTCAAAGTCTTCTTCGTTCGAGAGGAACGCCCCTTCGATAATAATGGCGGGCATTTGGGATTTGTTCAAAACTGCCAGCTTTGGGCTGTTCTTTATGCCCCGGTCAAATGTCCCCAGTGCGGCGAGCATCTCTTTCTGCACGCTTTTTGCCACGCTCTTGCTGTATATGCCGTAAAGCTCCATTTCGTCCAGGCCGTCTTCGTCAACCTTGCTGTAGTAGTGTACCTCCGTGCCGGTCGGCCAGTCGAAGTCGGACGAATTGTTGTGTATCGACACGAGCAGGTCAGCTCCTATTTTGTTGGCTATTTCACCCCTGTCAGGCAGGGCGATGTACTTGTCTTTTTCCCTCAACATGTAGATGCTTGCGCCCGCTTCCGTCAAATACTCCTTTAAAAGGAGCCCCACCTTCAAATTCACCGTCTTCTCGTAGAGTTCGTCTTTTTTGTTTTCGTGGCCGATAGCTCCCGTGTCGCTGCCTCCATGGCCCAGGTCTATTGCGATCAGCTTTTTCGAGGCAGCTTCGCTCATCATGTCAAGGGGCTCGTATTCAAACGGGTCCCAAAAGCTGATGGCGGCGCCGCTTACCGTTTCAGGCCTTAATTCGCCGTCTTCCTCTGGCTCCTCTTCTTCTTCCGTGCCCTCTTCCTGGCTCCAAGCAGCGGGTGACGCTATGAGGACCTCCCTTGCTTGCTCGTTCCAGCCGACCTCGCAGCCGATGGCCTCTGCTGTGAAGCGGGCAGGGATCATGGTGCGCCCGTACTGCTCCCCTTCCCTGGCTATGATGACCGCCGGCACCTCCAGCGTTTTTTCTTCGCCGTTGACCCATGCAACGTCAGAACCTATGGCTAGGGCTACGACCTCGCCCTTTATGCGGATCTCCACCGCCTCTTTATCTTCGTCCCAGATCACTTCCCCGCCCATGGACTCAAAAAGAGCCCTGGCAGGTATCAAAGTCCTGCTTTTTATTATGACAGGCGGTATGTCGCCTTCTTCAAAGACGACCTCGCTGTCGTCAAGCACCAGCTTGACAGGGTATTCGTCGCAGATCTTCAGCCCCTCGTATATTTCCGCCTGTGTAATCAGGCTGTCTGCGGAAACGGCCGCAGTACCCGCAAAAACTAAAACTGCCGCGCATCCGGCTAGTAAAAAAGACTTTTTCATAACCATAAACCTCTCGCAATCAAGCCAAACGTCATCGCAAAATCCCAACTTCTCCATTATACTATCATTTTTGTGAAAAATAAAATGAAAATTTTATGTCATTTTTATATCAGGTAGCTTCGTTTGCAGCAATTATCACGCTGTCAGGCAGCCACTGCTTGAGGCAGGCGTTAAGGGCTGATATTTCGAGGGGTTTTGGAAGAAAACCGTCCATGTGGTTGTCCTTGAACATCTGGTCGACACCGCTAATGGCGTTTGCCGTCAGTGCTATGATCGGCACCTTGCTGCCCGGCCCTTCGAGCCCGCGGATGCGTTGCGTAGCTTCAATGCCGTCCATTTCGGGCATCATATGATCCATGAAAATGATGTCGTACCGGTTTTTCCCTGCCAGCTCAATGGCGTCGCTTCCGCTGATCGCCAGGTCCGGTACGATTTTAAACGTGCTCAAGAGCGCCTCTGCCACAGTCAGGTTGATGTCTATGTCGTCCACCACGAGGATTTTTGCCTCAGGCGCGGTAAATTCCCCAACGTCGCTGACATCTTCATCAATCGTCAGGTCCGCCTCTTTGTACGGCAGGCATACGGAAAACGTTGAGCCTACGCCATACGAGCTGTCAATCCTCAAGCTCCCGCCCATTACCAGGCAAAGGTTGTACGTGATGGCAAGCCCGAGGCCGGTGCCGACCACGTTTCTGTTCTTTCGGGCGTCAAGCTGCTCAAATGGCTTGAACAGCTTGTCTTTGTCCACGTCGCGTATGCCGATCCCCGTGTCTGCCACGTCAAACCGCAGGTTGCCGCCCTCTGCCCAAGCAGACAAGGAAACGCTCCCCTGCTTCGTGTACTTGACTGCATTCGACAAAAGGTTGGTAAGCACTTGGCGAAGCCTGTTTTCGTCGCCATTGGCCGTTTCAGGCATGTTTTCGTCTATGCAGTACTTCATTTCCAGCTGCTTGTCTTTGCAGAGCATGGAAAACATCGAATGCAGGTTGTCGAGCAGCATCGGCAAATTGTAGTTCACGTTTACAAGCTCCATCTTCCCTGCCTCGATCTTGGAGAAGTCCAAAATGTCGTTTATGATTGCAAGCAGCGCGTTTGAAGATTTTTTTATGTCTGACGCGTATTTTTTCTGCTCAGGGGCAAGCCCTGAGCGGCTGAGCATTTCGCTCATGCCAATGATGGCGTTCATGGGCGTCCTGATTTCATGGCTCATAGCAGCCAAAAAATCCGATTTTGCGTTGTTGGCGGATTCGGCGCGCTGCTTTTCGTGAAGAAAATCGGTGAGGTCGACCATGACAACAAGAATGCCCGGCATAACGCCAGCCTTGCTTTTTAGGCTGGCGTCGGCCCGGCGCAGCTCGACCGAATAAAACCTGGGCTTTCCGTTCTGCGAAAAATCAGCCCAAATGTCAAAATCGACTACCTCATTGGCAGAAACGACCCTGCTGACCGCATCCCGAAACGACTTCATGCCTTCGTCGGTGAAGTACTGCGGGAGCACCTCTTCATAGCGGCGGTTCTTTATGTAATCGAAATTCGGCGTGTTCGTTGCCGCCATCAGGGCATCTGTGGACAGCACGAAACGGCCACCGTCGTCAAAGAGCATGATGATGTTGGGGCAGCTTCTGAGCAGCATGTCCGTGTAGGCGCGCTGCTTGGCATTTGCTTCAGACAGTGCGCTGTTAAGGGTGTCTTTTGCCTCTGCGGCCCTTGTCACTTTGTCGAGGAAGCTCTTTGCCACCCTAGCCTCCCTCGACAGTTTTTTCACTTCAAGGCTCAGCTTGCCGACTTCGTCCCGAAGCGCCAAGTTGTCGGTGCGGAGGTTCCGGTTTTCTTCTTCTGGGGACAGGGTAACTTCCATCACAGCAGGCATGCGATAAAGGCGTTGTTGTGGAAGCGGTTGATGGCTTTGCCGAAAGACGCTTGCGTCGGGCAGATTTCCCCGCCTGAGCAGACCATCATGTACGGCAGGCAAGCCCCCACCCTCTGGCTGATCAGCTCCATCTCTTTGAACTGCTCCGCGCCAAGCGTCATGCTCCTTGAAACGCACGAGTAGATCAGCGCCCCGGAAGCACCCTTCAGGCTTTCAAGCATCATGTCGACGGCCTGCCCTGTCGTGAGCATTATGTCGTCTTTCTCTGAAGTAGCCATGTAAAGCGTGCTGCCTTGAGGCATTGCGCCGGCGCATATCGCGTACTTCTCCGGCGTAAGGGCGATGAAAATCTTTGAAACTTTTGGAGTGCCGTCATTGTAATCCAGCAAAAACGGAAGCGAAGACATGGCGTACTGCGTCTCGCTCGCCTGCACGAGCCCAAGATCCTCAAAATACTCCATTACCGGGCGCTCGTTGACCTCCATGAGCACCGGCCCTGCGCTTTTGGTCACGACGGCGCTCTTGTCGAGTATCTTACTTTCTGAAAGGTTTGCGATGTAGAATTTTGGCTGAATTTCGCCATACACCAAAACCATAGCCATTTTGTCGCGGTGGTGCTCGCAGTCCGCGATCACGAAGCAATTGGAAAAATCCAAGGTGTCGTCAACGGCAACGGTGCCGAAGCACGGGACGCCGCCTGAAGCTTCGGAAATGACGTTCACGTACTCGTCGCCTGAGTTTTGAAGCAAAAATGGGGCAAACGCAAGAATCAGCGCCGGCTTTTCGGCCTTGCAAGCCATCTTGTAGCTTTCTGTGATAGCCTGCGCAGGCGCCTCCATAAGGGAAGGCGTCAGCGTTTTGACGAATTCTGCGTCGTCGCTCGTCAGAACCATCAGCGTAAGCAGGAGCGAATCGGTCCTGCCCGAGACTGACTGGGACGACGAAATAGTTCCGACTACGTCAAACGGCAGCGCTTCGCATACGGCTTTCAATACACCTGAAAGAACGAACTCGTAATGGCAGGCGACAATGCCAACGGTGTTCTTCATAAGGCTGCCGTCTGCGTCCAATTGGGATTTAATCTGCTCAACGGCCAACGCTTCGTCGTCCGCCTCGTCAGTCCAAGCTGTCAGGGTCCTAACCATGATCAATTCCTCCTTGCATCGTGTTACTATTAATTCGACATTATACCTGCCAGTCTGCCCGTCAGATTGACAAAATGTTCGCCATCTTCATTATGCCCTCGTCAAAGGGCCTTTTCATCTCCAGCGCTTCTGCCATGTCGAAATGGACAATTTCGTCCCCTATCACTCCGATGGCTTTGTTTACGCTTCCTTCTTTTATCAGCTCGACAGCCTTGAACGCCATCCTGCTTGCCAGCATCCTGTCCCTGGCGGACGGCGAGCCGCCCCTCTGTATGTAACCAAGGATGACTATTTTCGTTTCGAGCCCAGTGCGCTCCTTGATGATGTCGGCAAGCTCCTGCGAGGGCATGGCGACCCCTTCCGCTTTTATTATGATGCTGTGCAGCTTCCCTCTTTTCCTGCCCTCTATGACCTTGCGGCAGAGGGCGTTTATATTGTCGTCTTCTTCTGGTATCAGCACGTGTTCTGCGCCACCAGTAAGGCCCGCATGGATCGCGATGTCTCCGCAGCGCCTCCCCATCACCTCGATTATCGTGGTCCGCTCATGGGACGACGACGTGTCCCTGATGTTGCTTATGGCACCCAAAACGGTGTTGACGGCGGTGTCAAAGCCAATCGTGTAGTCGGTGTACCCAAGGTCGTTGTCTATTGTCCCCGGAACGCCCATCACGCATACGCCATGCTTGCTGAGCTCCAGCGCACCCCGGAAAGAACCGTCGCCGCCGACCACAACAAGCGAATCGATTTCAAAGTTTTCAAGCATGTCAACGGCTCTTTTCTGGCCCTCTGGCGTCATGAAGCGGTCGCTCCTCGCTGTCCTTAGTATGGTCCCCCCGCGCTGCAGGATGTCAGACACCGACGAAACTTTCATTTCCCTGATGTCTCCGTCGAGCAAGCCTTCGTAGCCGCGCTCAATGCCGTAGACTTCCATTTCGTAATATATGGCGCTCCGAACGGCAGCCCGGACAGCCGCGTTCATTCCCGGGGCGTCGCCCCCGCTGGTGAGAATTCCGATCCTTTGCATGGCATACCTCCATTTATTCAGACTTTAACGTTTTCCCCCCCGAGCAATGATTCCATCTTCTGCCTGAACGCACCGCTTGGGTCGACCCACAACTCCTTTGAAGCTTTCAGCTTTTTGCCGTTTTTTTCAAAATAGATTATGATTGGGGTGTCCCCGCGGTGCTCTAAGGCAGCTTCCCTTATTTTTTTAAGCGCCCCCTCTTCGTCAAGTTCGCGCGGCACCTTGATTTTCACCGGTGCTGCCTGCTTCTCGCCGCCTGAGAGAGCATCCAGCGCGTCAGACGACGTCACGTGGTCCGCTATCAGTTTCGGCAATTCGTCTTCCTTGAAGCTTATGCTCCCCTTAACTATTACTATAGCATCTTCGTGCAAAAGCTGCAAATACCTTTCATAGATATTGGGAAAAACAATGACTTCCACATTTCCGTACAAGTCTTCCAAGTCTAAAAAAGCCATCATTTTGCCGTTTTTTGTAAGAAGCGTTTTTTTCGAGGAAATGATCCCTGCCATAACTGCCTGCATGCCGTCAAATACCCTGCCGCCCTCGTCCAGGCTCGACAGCTCGTCTGAAGTGACAAGCCCCGAAATGCTTCCGATCTTTTCTTCGTACCCCTTGAGCGGGTGCCCCGAAATGTAGACGCCCAGCATTTCTTTCTCCATGGCTATCCGCTTCTCCTGCGAAAAATTCGCCACGTCCGGCAGTGCGGCTTTTACGCTGGCGTACCCTAATTCGCCATCTGAAGGCTGGAAGAGCGACATCTGGCCTTCGATGTTTCTTCTCGCGCTGTTTTGCGCTGACTCCAAAAGCCCTTCAAAGGACGCAAGAAGCTGCGCCCTGTTCTCGTTGACGTCGTCGAGCGCCCCGGCCTTTATCAGGCTTTCAAGCGCCTTTTTGTTTATTTCGTGGATTTCGATGTTGTCGATGAATTGAAATATGTCCTTTGGCAGCCCTTTTTCTTCCCTTGCCTTGATTATTGCCTTGATCGCGCCCTCGCCTACGTTTTTTATCCCGAGGAGCCCGAAGCGTATGGCGCCGTTTTCGACGGTGAACTTCATCCCGCTGCTGCACACGCTGGGCGGCAAGACCGAGATGCCCATTTCGCCGCAGTTCCTGATGTATTTGGCAATCTGCGAGTAATCGCCTATCACGCTGGTCATCAGCGCAGCCATGAACTCGACAGGGTAGTAGGCCTTAAGATATGCCGTTTCATAAGCTATGACTGCGTACGCGGCGGCATGTGACTTGTTGAAGGCGTATTCCGCAAAGCTGACCATCTGGTTGAATATGGCTTCGGCGGCTTTTCTAGGCACCCCGTTCCTCACGCACCCCGCGATCTGTGTTTCGCCGTTGCCGCCCACCTTGCCGTTGATGAAGTATTCCCTCTCCCGCAGCATCACGTCCATCTTTTTCTTGCCCATGGCCCTTCTGACCACGTCGCTCATGCCGTAAGTGTACCCTGCAAGGTCGCGGACTATCCGCATGACCTGCTCCTGGTATATTAGGACTCCGTAAGTGACTGAAAGTATCGGGCGCAGGCTTTCGTCTACGTACTCGATGCTCCCGGGGTTTTTCTTGTTGTTTATATAGGCGGGTATGGACGCCATCGGCCCTGGCCTGTACAAGGCGACTCCCGCTACTATGTCCTCGAAGCAGTCGGGCTTCAGGTTTTTCAGGAACTGGGTCATCCCCCCGCTTTCAAGCTGGAATAGGCCTGCCGTGTTGCCTCCGCTTATCAGCTTGTACACTTTAGGGTCGTCGTAGGCCATTTTTGAGAAGTCTGTCTCAACGCCGTAGCCGCGCTTAATCATTTCTGCAGCGTCGCGTATCACTGTCAGCGTGCGAAGCCCGAGGAAGTCCATTTTGAGGAGCCCCAGCTCTTCAATAGTATTCATGGTGAATTGCGTGGACACGCCTTTTTCCGCCAGGTACAAGGGGGCGTACTCGTTGATGCTTTCTTTGGAAATGACTACTCCGGCGGCATGGGTAGAAGCGTGGCGCGGCATGCCTTCGATGGCTTTTGCCATGTCGAGGACTTTCCTCGCGCCGGGGTCTGTATCGTATTTCTGCTTGAGGTCCGGGCTTGTGGCAAGCGCGGTGTCGATGGTCATGTCCAATCTGAACGGTATCGCCTTGGCCAGCACGTCCGCGTCTGCATAGCTCATGTTCAGCGCCCTGCCAACGTCCCTGACGGCCGCTTTAGCTTTCATAGTGCCGAAGGTGATTATCTGCGCCACTTTGTCGGCGCCGTATTTCCCTACTACGTAGTCGATTACCTCGTTCCTTCTCTCGTAGCAGAAATCGATGTCGATGTCCGGCATGCTTATTCTTTCGGGGTTTAAGAACCGTTCGAATATCAGCCCGTATTTGATCGGGTCCACGTCTGTGATGCGCAGGGCGTAAGAAACTATGCTCCCGGCTGCCGATCCCCTCCCCGGGCCGACCATTATCCCGTTTCTCCTCGCGTAGCTGATGAAATCAGCGACTATCAGGAAATACTCGACGTATCCCATCTTTACTATGGTGGCGAATTCGTATTCGAACCTCTCCCGCAGGCTGGCGTCTGCCGCGCCGTACCGCTCAAACAGCCCATCTTCGCAGAGCTCGCGCAGGTACGCGGCGTTGCCTTTGCCGTCAGGCGCGCTGAATTCCGGCAGGTGCAGCTCGCCGAAGCTGAATTCGACGTTGCACTGGTCGGCTATTTTCTGGGTGTTGCTTATAGCTTCCGGGGTGCTGGCGAACAAGACCTGCATTTCCCTTTCGGATTTCAGATAGAACTGGTCGTTTGGGAACCGCATCCTGTTTGGGTCGTCCACGTTTGTGGCCGTCTGGATGCACAGAAGTATGTCGTGGAATTCCGCGTCCTCCCTGTTGACGTAATGGACGTCGTTGGTTGCGGCAAACGGTATCCCCAGCTCTGCTGACAGCCTCTTCATGTCAGAAAGGATAGCCGCCTCTTCTTCCAGCCCCTGATCCTGAAGCTCCAGGTAGAAATTGCCGCTGCCGAATATGCCAAGCAGCTCCGCCGCTTCTGTTCTCGCGCCGTCGTAGTCCCTGTTTAGCAGCTTCCGCTGCACGTCCCCCGCAAGGCAGGCCGAAAGGGCGATTATCCCGTTTGAATACCGCCGGAGGACTTCCTTGTCTGTTCTGGGCTTGTAGTAAAACCCCTCGGTGAAACCCAGCGACACTATTTTTATCAGGTTCTTGTACCCTTCCTGGTTTTTCGCCAGCAAAACCAGGTGGCCTTGGAATTTGTCTTTTTCTACGTCCTTGTCCAGCCTGCTCCTCGCAGCCGTGTAGACCTCGCAGCCGATTATCGGCTTGACGCCCTGCTTCTTCGCTTCCTTGTAGAAGTCGACAACGCCAAACATCACCCCGTGGTCCGTTATCGCAAGGGAACCCATGCCGAGCTCCTTCGCCCGCGCCACGAGGTTTTTTATTCGCGCCGCACCGTCGAGCAGGCTGTATTCCGTGTGTACGTGCAGATGCGTAAATGCCATGTTGTTGCCGCTTGCCGCCCTTATTTCGCTTGGATTTTCTTCAGCCTTGCGAACCTCGGCAGGCCGTTCTCCTTTGAAAGCTTCGTCTCGCCTTGAATCAGCGGCAGGGCATAGTCGATGTACGGCCTCAAAATCCCGTTGCCGTCGGCGTTGATCCATTCGTCAGGCACCTTTTTCTCGCAATTCGCAACGTCCGACAGTTTGATCAGCTTAGTAGCGCAGGAATAGCCGTTCGTCCGGTCGCAGTCGAAGCCTACCATCATGTCGGTCTTCCCGTTCACTGCGGCTATTACTGCAGTCTTGCCTGCCAGAAAGCTCTCTTCGATGTCGATCAGCGAAGCCACGTGGGCTGCGCAGCGCTGCAGTAGGCTGAACTCCACGCTCCTTACCTTCGCGCCTGTCTTTTCCTTGACTATCGCAGCCAAGATAGCGGCTAGCCCTCCAAGCTGCGCGTGGCCAAACCCGTCTGTCACCGACGACTCAGCCATCGACACAAAGGTCCCGTCCGCGTACTGTATCCCTTCGCTTACCGCTATCAGGCATTTGCCCTTGTCCCTGTATATCCTTCCGACGTCTGCCAGGAACTTGTCCATGTCGAACACTCTTTCGGCAAGGTAAATCAGGTCGGGGCCCTGCCCCATCTCGGACGCCAGCGAAGAAGCCGCCGTCAGCCATCCGGCGTGCCTGCCCATGCACTCGATGATCGTCACCATCCCCACGTCGTACACGTGGGCGTCCAGGTAGACCTCCATAAACGAGGTGGCGATGTACTTTGCAGCTGATGCAAACCCCGGGCAGTGGTCCGTTTCCACCAGGTCGTTGTCGATCGTCTTCGGTATGCCCATGACCCTGCACTCATAGCCTGATTCTGCCATGTACTTGGATATCTTGCTGCAGGTGTCCATGGAGTCGTTGCCGCCGTTGTAAAAGAAATACCTCACGTCGTATTTCTTGAAAATCTCGAGTATGCGCTTGTAGTCAGTGTCGTCTATCTCAGGCGGGGCAATCTTGTACCTGCAGGACCCCAGCGCTGAAGACGGCGTGTATTTAAGCAGCTCAAGCTCTGCCGCGTTCTCCTCGTCCAAAATGTACAGCCTTTCCTCAAGCACGCCTCGGATGCCGTTGGCTGCGCCATAGACCTTTGTGATGCAGCCGCTGTCAAGCGCCGCTTTGATCGAACCGTAAACGCTGGCGTTGATCACAGCCGACGGCCCCCCCGATTGCCCGATGATGCAAGAGCCAAACAATGCGCTCATATCAATACCTCCTAATTTTAAATATTATTTATATCTTTATCAGCTCGTAATCCTCGCTGCCAAGACCGATTTTTACCGCATGCGCAAGTTGGCGCCGCCAATCTGTAGACGGGTGGATATTCGTAAAATGGTCGCCGCATGTGTGCTCCCTTTCCGACAGGATGCTCCCGTGGATTTCCGGGGCGGCGTTAACCGCGTCGATGCAGGCGCGGTCGATGGCGACTGGGTCGAAGCTTGCAAACATGCCGATGTCGGGAACCACAGCCGCGTCGTTCTCGTCGTGGCAGTCGCAGTACGGCGACACCTGGTTGACAATGCTGACATGAAAGTGGGGCCTGCCGTCAAGCACTGCCTTGCAGTACTCGGCTATCTTGCAGTCAAGCATCGCGTTCGACGACTCGTTCGGATTGTGGATAGCGTTGAAATTGCAGCTGCCAACGCACCTGCCGCACCCAGTGCAACGACCGTGGCTGATTGAAGCCTTCCCCGATTTGCCAAAGCTGATTGCGCCGTGCGCACAGAATTTCGCGCAGCTCTTGCACCCGGTGCACGACTTGCCGTAGACTTCCGGCTTGCCGTCGCTGTGCATGACCATCTTCCCGGCGCGGCTTCCGCAGCCCATGCCTATGTTCTTGATAGCCCCGCCAAACCCAGTGCATTCGTGCCCCTTGAAGTGGTTTAGAGAAATGAAGATGTCGGCGTCCATTACCGCCCGGCCTATCAGCGCACTCGTAAGGATCTGCCCCCCGTTAATCGGGACTTCAATGTCGTCCATGCCCTTGAGCCCGTCGCCGATTATCATTTGGCAGCCTGTTGAAAACGGCGAAAAACCGTTCTCCAGCGCCGCCTCCAAATGATCCAGCGCATTGCCCCGCCTGCCTACGTACAGCGTGTTGCAGTCGGTCAGGAACGGCTTGCCCCCCAATGACTTCACGCAGTCTGCCACTGCCTTCGCAAAGTTCGGCCTGAGGAAAGACAGGTTGCCCGGCTCGCCGAAATGAATCTTGACAGCGACGTATTTGTTGCTAAAATCAATCCTGGACAAGTCTGAAATTCCTGCTTTCCTGATCAGCTTGTCCAGTTTGCTGAGCAGGCTCGTCCCTACTTTGCAGCGCATGTCCGTAAAATATACTTTTGGCTTTTCCATGTGTAACCCCCTCCGCACACTGTTCATTATAGCACGTTGCCCTGTGCTTGTCCCGCTTATTTGCAATACATTTCAAAATACTTTTCCATTTTTTCTTTTGTTTCGTCGTCGATTAAGATGCGCCCGCCTATTTCAGCGCCGTAAAGCTCATCGACGATTTCCCTGGCAGTCACGATAGGGAAGGTGTCCACCCCGAATTCCTCCTTGATTTCTTGGATTGCCGTCCTGTCGCCTTTGCCGCGCTCCATCCTGTCTACGGATATGACAAGGCCGCTGATCTTAGCGCTCGCCTGGCTCATTATTATCGGAAGGGCCTCCCTTACGGCAGTCCCCGCAGTGATTACGTCCTCAACTATGAGCAGCTGGTCGCCGTCCTTTATTTTATGCCCGACGATAACGCCCCCCTCACCGTGGTCCTTCGCCTCTTTCCTGTTGAAGCAGAAGCCGACCTCCCTGCCGTGGTGTTCGGAAAGGGCGATAGACGTGGAAACCGCGATAGGTATGCCTTTGTACGCCGGGCCGAAGAGCGCCGCTGTGCCTTCCTTTATTTTCCCCTCTTTCATGTTTTCGACGATGCACTCAGCGTAGAAACGGCCAAGCCGCGCTATCTGGGCGCCCGTCCGGTAATTGCCCGTGTTGATGAAATACGGGGTCTCCCTGCCGCTTTTCGTGATGAAATTGCCGAAAGTCAGCGCACCCGCCTCCACCATGAACTCTATGAATTCCCTTTTGTAGCCCATCTCATGCCTCCCCGCAAAACGAACCCTTCAATGCTTCTATGCTGTCAAACCCCTGTTCTGCCATGAACCGCTCAAGCCCTCGCAAAACATCGACTGGCGCCGTGGGGTTGACAAGCGCCGCTGTTCCCACTGCGACGGCGTCGGCCCCCGCCATAAGGAACTCTGCCGCGTCCTCGCCC
>JGI24705J35276_12238295_pt1 | contig 18753 bp, 30 predicted proteins | sample TergutNt197P4_FD_35276 | JGI IMG/M metagenome (IMG submission 35276) | reverse complement strand
AGCATGTTTACCTTATCGGGTTTTTGAAATGCTAAAATGGCCATATATGAAATAAATTGATGATTATTTAGAGTACAATTCTACAATCAACTGCTCGTTAATAACTTCGGGAATCTCCGAGCGTTCGGGGTAGTGCAGGAATTTTCCGCCTGCCAAATGGGCGTCCCATTCTATCCAGGGATATTTAGATCCGCTGTGCGAAATGTTGTTTTGAATCACTTCCAAGTTTTTGGAACGCTCGCGTACCCCCACCAAATCTCCGGGCCTAACCAAGGCCGATGGAATGTTGCAGATCTCGTTGTTCAGCATAATGTGGCAGTGGGTAACTAACTGACGGGCGGCGGGACGGGAAGGGGCTATCCCCATACGGAAGACAATATTGTCCAAACGGCTCTCCAAGAGGAACAAAAGGTTTTCACCCTTGCGCCCCTTCATGCGGGAAGCTTTTTCGTACAAGTTTCTAAACTGCCGTTCCAATAACCCGTAGGTTGATTTTGCTTTTTGCTTCTCTTTTAACTGAAGACCGTACTCGGAAACTTTTTTCCGCTTTCTGGCCAAACCATGCTGGCCGGGAGGATGGTTTTTACGTTCAAAACTTTTATCGGGGCCAAAAATCGGCTCTCCAAATTTGCGGGCTATTTTTGTCTTGGGCCCGGTATATCTTGCCATATTTTTCTATCAATTAAAGGGTTTAACAGCTTATACTCTACGACGCCCCTTGGGACGGCATCCATTATGCGGAAGGGGGGTTACGTCTACAATTTCGGTAACTTCTATACCGGCTCCGTTAATCGTACGGATGGCAGATTCGCGCCCTGCCCCCGGACCTTTTACATAAGCCTTTACTTTACGTAAGCCCAAATCATAAGCAACTTTGGCGCAATCTTCGGCAGCCGTTTGGGCGGCGTAGGGCGTATTCTTTTTAGAACCGCGGAAACCCATTTTACCCGCTGACGACCAACTGATTACCTGACCTTCGCTATTGGTAAGCGTAACGATCACATTATTAAAAGTAGAGGAAACGTGCACCTGCCCGTAGGCGTCCACTTTTACTACTTTCTTTTTGTTTGTAGTTCCGGTTTTCTTTGCCATAATTCAATCTTTATTTAGTTGCTTTCTTTTTGTTAGCCACGGTTTTCTTGCGTCCCTTGCGGGTACGTGCGTTATTTTTGGTGGTTTGTCCGCGCGTGGGCAGGCCAATACGATGGCGGATGCCCCTATAGCAGCCAATATCCATTAATCGTTTAATGTTCATCTGAACAGACGAGCGCAACTCGCCTTCGATTTTATATTCGTCGGCGATCATGCTGCGAATGGCGGCGATCTGATCATCGTGCCAATCCTTTACCTTGGTGTCGTAATCCACGCCCACCTTGGTCAGAATGCGCTGAGCAGAACTGCGCCCGATCCCGTAGATATAGGTTAAACCTATCTCTCCGCGTTTGTTTTTTGGTAAGTCAACTCCGGCTATTCGTGCCATAATTTATTTATTCTCTTTATTTTAGTTATACAATTCTATCCTTGTCGCATTTTGAATTTGGGGGTCTTTTTGCAAATAACATACAAACGACCTTTTCGTTTTACGATTTTACAATCTTCGCTGCGCTTTTTGATGGATGCTTTTACTTTCATGTTGTGTGCATTTTTATTTATATCTGAAAGAAATTCTTCCTTTTGTCAAATCATAAGGAGACATCTCTACCCTGACCCTGTCGCCCGGAAGAATCCGGATGTAGTTCATCCGCATTTTTCCGGAAATATGAGCGATAATCACATGTCCATTGTCTAATTCGACCCTGAACATAGCATTGGATAACGCTTCTATAATGGTGCCGTCTTTCTCGATGGCGTTTTGTTTGGGCATATTTTTATGTTAAATCCTTAAGCCTGATATGTTTTATTATATTCATCTATAAAGTCAAAGGTTGATAAGATTTCGGGTTTTCCGGATCGCACCACTACGGTCAGTTCAAAATGGGCGGAGTTTTTATGATCTTCCGTTTTTAAAGTCCAGTTATCCTCCTCCAAGTAGACCCCACTCCCGCCGGCATTGATCATGGGCTCTATACAGAGTACCATCCCGTCAGCAAGTTTTTTGCCCTGCCCCTGGCGCCCGTAGTTGGGCACGTCGGGTTTTTCGTGCAGTTTAGTCCCTATGCCGTGGCCCACCATCTTGCGCACTACCGAAAAGCCAAGAGGCTCTACATGGTTTTGCACGGCGGCAGAAATATCTCCGACACGGTTTCCGGCTACAGCCTTGGCGATCCCCTTAAAGAGCGAATCGTGGGTTATGCGCAACAGTTGTTGGTTTTCGGGACTCAACACTCCTACCCCAAAAGTGTAGGCAGAATCGCCGAAATACCCTTTGTAGCGCGTTCCAACGTCGATCGAAACCAAATCGCCCTCCTGCAGGGCGTAATCCGATGGAATCCCATGGACTACGGTACTGTTGAGCGATATACAGATGGCGGCCGGAAAATCCTCATAACCAAGAAAGGCAGGCTCTGCTCCGTGGTCGCGTATAAAGGTTTCGGCTAAAACCTCCAAAGACTTAGTGGTAACGCCGGGGGCAACATGCCGTCCGACTTCGGCCAAGGTTTTGGAGACAATAAGCGCATTTTCTTTAAGGAGCGCAATTTCTTCCCCGGTTCTAATCTTTATCATTCAAAGAACTTAGTTAAAGCAAACCATCGACTACATGCCCGAACGGCCCTTTAGCCGACCCGTTTTCATCAAGCCGTCGTAGTGCCGCATCAGCAGGTGGCTTTCGATTTGCTGCAAGGTATCCAATACCACACCCACCATAATCAAGAGGGACGTTCCGCCGTAAAAATAGGCGAAAGAGTTGATTATGCCAAGTTTCATGGCAAATGTCGGTAAAATCGCTATGAACCCCAAACAAATCGATCCGGGGAGGGTAATACGCGACATAATGGCATCCAAATATTCGGCTGTTTTCTTGCCGGGCTTAACGCCCGGAATAAAGCCGCCGTTCTTCTTCATATCTTCTGCCATGTTGGTGGGATTTACTGTTACCGCCGTATAGAAGTAAGTAAAAGCCACAATCATGAGAAAGAATATAAAGTTGTACCAGAATCCAAGGTGGTTGCTGAGCGTAGCGGCTAATCCACGCGTGGCTTCGAACCCGGATAACATCATAGGAAAGAGCATCAGCGCTTGGGCAAAGATAATGGGCATCACACCGGCTGCATTAATCTTTAGCGGAATATACTGACGAACACCGCCGTATTGCTTATTGCCTACAATACGTTTGGCGTATTGCACGGGAATCCTGCGGGTTCCCTGAACCAAAGCAATAGCGGCTACAAAAACGAGGAACAAGAGGAAGAATTCTACGATCAACATGAGCATGCCGCCGGTATTTTGGCCAAGGCGCGAACTGATTTCAGCCGTCAAGGCCTGAGGCAATCGGGCGATAATACCCACCATAATGATTAAGGAGATCCCATTACCCAAGCCGCGGTCTGTAATACGCTCTCCCAGCCACATAATAAACATCGTGCCGCCTACCAGTACCAAGGTGGCAAACAAATTGAACGAAAATCCCTGCATAAGAAATGCTGTAGCAGGCAGTTGCATATGCAAATTAGTCAGATAGGCAGGGCCCTGCAACGCAAGAATTACAATGGTTAAATAACGCGTCATTTGATTCATCTTCCGACGGCCGCTTTCGCCTTCACGCTGCAAACGCTGGAAGTAAGGGAACATAATGCCCAAAAGCTGAATCACAATAGAGGCGGATATATAAGGCATTACCCCAAGGGCAAATACCGAAGCATTCCCAAAAGCCCCTCCGGAAAACATATCGAGCAACCCCAACAAACCACCCGAAGCCTGATGCTTTAGAGCGCCCAACTGCGTAGGGTCAATGCCGGGCAAGACCACAAAACTTCCGAGCCGATATACCAATACCAATAATACGGTATAAATGATCCGCTTGCGCAGTTCTTCTATCTTGAAGATATTTTTTATCGTTTCAATCAACTTTTTCATTGCGCTTAGATTTTAGTCGCCGCTCCCTCCAGCGCCTCAATAGCTTCCGTAGCCGCTTTAGAAAAAGCGTGGGCCGTAACGTTCATTTTGACAGTCAGCGTTCCGTTTCCCAAAATCTTTACGCGATCGTTTTTGGAAACCAATCCCGATGCAATCAGGGTCTCAAGGGTAACCTCCGTAACGCCTGTTTTTTCGTGTAAAGATTGTAAAGCAGAAATATTAATAGCCTTATATTCGAGTCGATTTATATTGTTAAAGCCGAATTTGGGCAGGCGGCGCTGCAAAGGCATTTGTCCCCCTTCAAAGCCCAATTTGCGGGAGTACCCCGAACGCGATTGAGCTCCCTTGTGGCCGCGGGTCGAAGTGCCTCCGTGCCCGGAACCCTCTCCCCTTCCGATTCGTTTATCTCTGTTGTTGGCGCCTTCTGCGGGTTTTAAATTATGTAGTTTCATAATGCGTATCTTATTAGTTGATTTCTTCCACTTTTACCAAGTGCAATACTTTATCTACCATACCCTTTACTACGGGGGTAACTTCCAATTCCACGGAGTGGTTGATTCTGCGGATGCCTAAAGAGGTCAAAGTAGCCATCTGACGTTCGGTAGCGCTGTTTTTGCTCTTTACCTGTGTGATTTTCCATCTTGCCATAATCAAACCTCCTTAGCCGTTAAATACTTTATTCATATTAACTCCGCGTACACCGGCCACCATATAGGCGTCCCGCATCTCAAGCAAGGCGTGTACCGTGGCTTTTACCAAGTTGTGGGGATTGGACGATCCTTTGGACTTGGCTAATACGTCGTGAATTCCGGCGCTCTCAAATACCGCGCGCATGGCGCCTCCCGCCTTAACCCCCGTACCGGGCGCCGCAGGTTTCATATATACCCGCGCCCCGCCAAATTTAGCTTCCTGTTCGTGGGGAATGGTACGTTTGTTCAAAGGTACTTTTACCAAATTCTTTTTGGCATCTTCTACCCCCTTGGCAATTGCCGAGGTAACTTCTCCGGCCTTACCCAAGCCGTAGCCCACTACGCCGTTCTCGTCGCCTACCACCACAATGGCGGCAAAGCTAAAGTGGCGCCCCCCTTTGGTCACCTTGGTAACACGCTGAACTGCTACCAACTTGTCTTTTAATTCAAGATCGGTAGTCTTTACTTTTATCATATTTGTTGCCATACTCTTTAATCTTTAGAATGTAAGACCTCCCTCGCGGGCGGCGTCCGCTAAGCTTTTAATCTGACCGTGATACAAATACCCCCCACGGTCAAAAGAGACTTGGGTTATGCCCTTTTCCTTTGCGCGCTCGGCGGCTAATTTGCCTGTTAATTTGGCCCTCTCCATACCGGCTTTGCCCTTTACGGCTTCTGCAATGCTCTGGTCGGCGGACGAGGCAGCGGCAAGGGTAACGCCGGCTACATCGTCAATCAGTTGTACATATATTTGTTTGTTGCTCCTGTATACGGCCATTCTGGGGCGTTCGGGAGTACCCGATATACGTTTGCGTATACGGTATTGAATGCGTTGTCTTCTTTCTATTCTATTCATTGCCATAACAAATCCTCCTTTTATTTAGAACTTGCCGACTTTCCGGCTTTACGTCTCAGTTGCTCGCCAACAAACTTAATACCTTTTCCTTTGTAGGGCTCGGGCTTGCGCAGCGAGCGAATCTTGGCGGCCACCATTCCCAACAATTGCTTGTCGTGGCTTTTGAGGGTTAAAATCGGGTTGGCTCCTTTTTTAACCACCTCTACGGTAGCGGTAATTTCCGGAGGCAAAAGCAGATGAATATCGTGGGCATAACCAAGATTGAATTCTAAAATCTGCCCCTTGGCCTCTACGCGATACCCAACGCCCACCAACTCCTGCTTGATGGTAAATCCGGTAGCAACACCGGTAATCATATTGTTGATTAACGCGCGGTACAGACCGTGCATGGAGCGGTGTCGGGGCTGGTCGGTGGGACGACATACTTTAACTTCGGTTCCCTCTACGGTAACGCTGATGTCGGGGTCCACCTTTTGAGACATCGTTCCGAGGGGGCCTTTAACCGTAACCACATTGGCGGCGTCTACGCGGACGCTGACTCCTTGAGGCAGGCTTACAGGTAATTTTCCTATTCGTGACATGGTGTGTTGATCTTTAATATACGTAACAGATTACTTCGCCTCCCACGTTCAACTCTTTGGCTTCCTTGTCGGTGATAATCCCTTTGGAAGAAGAGAGGATGGCAATACCCAAGCCGTTTAATACGCGGGGGAGGTCATCCACTCCGGTATAACGGCGCAAACCCGGAGAACTCACACGCTCTACATGCTTGATTGCATTGCGTTTGGTGCCCGGATGATACTTGAGGGCTATTTTAATGGTGTTGAACGGCTTTCCTTCTACAATCTTGTAGCTGAGGATATAGCCTTTTTCGTGCAGGATACGGGTAAGCTCCTGCTTCATTTTAGATGCGGGAATTTCTACCACCTTGTGTCCGGCGGCTACCGCGTTTCGAATCCTTGTCAGAAAGTCTGCTATTGGATCAGTCATATAGTTTATTTTTGTTAGTTTACGATGCTTATAGCACCCGATATCCAATGATTTATTATGTTTTTTGTTCTTTTACCAGGACGCCTTGCGTACCCCGGGAATCAGGCCATTGCTTGCCATCTCGCGGAACTGGATCCGGCTAATTCCAAAGATACGCATATATCCCTTGGGGCGACCGGTTATCGAACAGCGATTGTGCTGGCGAACGGGGCTGGCGTTTTTGGGCAACTTTTGCAAGCCCTCCCAATCGCCGGCCTCTTTTAAAGCCTTTCTCTTCTCGGCATATTTGGCACACATTTTTGCGCGTTTTACCTCCCGCGCCTTCATCGATTCTTTTGCCATTATAAAATGCTCATTAACGATTTGTATTATTTCTTGATATTACGAAAAGGAAGTCCGAATTCCCTAAGGAGCGCAAAAGCCTCCCCGTCTTTATCGGTAGAGGTAACAAAGGTCATTTCCATGCCAAAGATTTTGGTAATCTTATCAATGTCAATCTCCGGGAAAATAATTTGCTCCTTGATACCCAAAGTGTAGTTGCCGCGACCGTCAAACTTTTCGGCAATCCCTTTAAAGTCGCGGATACGGGGCAAAGCAATAGAAATCAGCCTGTCTAAAAACTCGTACATCTTAGCGGCACGCAGCGTTACCTTTACGCCGATGGGCATTCCCCGACGCAGCTTAAAGTTAGAAATGTCTTTTTTAGAGACCGTTTGCAAGGCTTTTTGTCCGGTAATCACCCCCAATTCATTTTGGGCGACCTCGATCAGTTTTTTATCGCCGGTAGCAGAGCCTACGCCCTGATTTACCGTTATTTTAACTAATTTGGGCACCTGCATGGGGCTGGTATATCCAAATTCTTTGATCAACTTGGGTATGATCTCCTCTTTGTATTTTTTCTGTAAGGTGGGAACGTATCCTTTAACCACCGTTTGGGCGCCTTGGGGCTTTACCGCCGCTTTAGAGGCGCCTTTATCCCCTCCTTTAGGGGCTTTATCTCCCCCTTTGGGCGTTTTTTGTTCTTTAGTATTTGCCATTATTTAATCTCCTCCCCCGACTTTTTTGCGAAACGAACTAATTTACCACTGTTATTCAACCGGCGTCCAATGCGGGTAGGGCCGCCTTTGGAAGGATCCACCAACTGCAAATTAGACAAATGGATACCCGCCTCCTGCTTAACAATACCGCCCTGAGGATGTTTGGCGTTGGGTTTGGTATGTTTGCTGACCAAATTAACGCCCTCTACAATGGCGCGGCTTTTGGCCGTCATAACCTCCAAAACCTTGCCGGTCTTGCCGCGATCGTCTCCGGCATTCACAAAGACCGTATCGCCTTTCTTTATGTGTAATTTTTTACTCATATCAAAACTAATTAAAGCACCTCAGGCGCTAAGGATACAATTTTCATATAATTATCGCGCAACTCTCGGGCAACGGGGCCAAAAATACGGGTGCCCCGCAACTCGCCCTGATTGTTGAGCAACACACAGGCATTGTCGTCAAAACGGATATACGATCCGTCGGCACGACGCACCTCTTTTTTGGTGCGCACAATAACGGCTTTGGAGACTGTGCCTTTTTTTGCTTCTCCACCGGGCATGGCGCTCTTAATGGTGACCACTATCTTGTCTCCAATGCCAGCATAACGGCGACGGGTTCCCCCCAATACGCGAATACAGAGCACCTCTTTTGCTCCGCTGTTATCGGCCACTAATAAACGTGATTCCTGTTGTACCATGGCTATTTAACTTTTTCGAGGATTGCTACTAACCTCCAGCATTTGGTTTTGCTCAAAGGCCGGGTTTCCATAATGCGGACGGTATCGCCCTCGCTGCATTCGTTTTTCTCGTCATGAGCCACGAATCGGGTGGTTTTATTTACGAACTTACCGTAAATAGGATGTTTTACTTTACGTCTTACGGCAACCACAATGGATTTTTCCATCTTGTTGCTTACCACCGTTCCTATTCTTTCTTTACGAAGATTCCTTTCCATGAACGATTAATTTTTGTCCTGCTTGGATTCGATTTCACTTAACACAGTAAGCATGCGGGCAATGTTGCGCCGCGCTTTCTTTAACTTCGACATATCGTCGATGGGAGAAACGGCATGAGTCATCTGTAGACGGGCAAGATTTACCTTTTCGGTCTCAATGCGCTCACGCAGGTCTTTTACGGATAATTCTCTTATTTCTGGTGTTTTCATCTTGACTCATGTTTTATTCTGCATAATCTCGGCGTACCACAAACTTGGTAATTACCGGGAGTTTTTGTGCACCCAAACGAAGCGCCTCCTGGGCCACTTCCAAAGGAACACCTTCGGCTTCAATAATAATACGACCGGGAGTAATCGGGGCCACGAACCCTTCGGGAGCCCCTTTACCTTTACCCATACGCACTTCTGCGGGTTTTTTGGTAAACGGCTTGTCGGGGAAGACGCGGATCCAAATTTGGCCCTCACGTTTCATGTAACGCACCACAGCCTGACGGGCAGCTTCGATCTGTTGGCCGGTCAGCCAGCAAGACTCCGTGGTTTTAATCCCAAAAGAGCCGAAAGACAACTGATTCCCTCTTTGGGCAATCCCTTTCATCCGGCCTTTTTGCTGCCTCCTGAATTTGGTTTTTTTTGGTTGTAACATCTGTTTTGTTTAACGTTTAACGATAACGTATCTATTTTATTTTTGCTTTGGTGCTATGGAACATCCCTGCAATCTACTGCATATCAACACTCTATATCTCATCTTCAATAAATTGCGGGTTGCAAAGATATACTATTATTTCTAAGCTACAAAAATTTATCAACAATTTTTCACCATCGGGGTCAAAATTTCTTCTTTTGCACCCGCTCCATCATCCGCATGACATTGCCGCCCCAAATCAGGGCGATTTGGTCATGGGTATATCCGCGGCGCAAAAGTTCTACGGTAATGTTCTTCATCTCTCCCATACTGTTACAGCCTGTTACACCAGCTCCACCGTCAAAATCGGAGCCAATCCCCACGTGTTCTATGCCGACTAAGTTTACTACATGATCAATATGGTCTACAATATGCGTTACCCCAACCTCCGTTCTGGGGAGCGGAGAGAGGAAAAAAGCGCCGATGCCTATCTGTATCAATCCGCCTTTGGAGGCAATCACCACAATCTCTTCGTCGGATACATTGCGAAGGTTGTCGTAAAGGGCATAAACGCCCGAATGGCTCGTCATAATCGGATCCTCGCTTAACGCCGCCACTTCCAAGGTTGTTGCCTTGGAAGCATGTGCAACATCGATCATCATACCCAAGCGGTTCATCTCTTTGATGACTTCCCGTCCAAAGGGGGAGAGGCCGCCGAATTGCACCGTGTCGCGGTACGAGTCGCAAACCTCGTTGTTGCCGTTGTGGCAGATGGTCATCATTTGCACACCCAAGTCCGAAAAATATTGTACTTTAGAAAGGTCGGTACCCAGACAATAGCCGTTTTCGATAGAGAGCACCATCGTGGAGCGTCCGGTGGGTTTGATGCGCCTCATATCCTCCGGCGTAAAGGCCAATTCTGCCTCATCGGAATGTTCCTGTACATAAGCCTTTAATCCTTTCAATTGGAAATCGGCATTTTCAAAGGCTTTTTGGTGTCCCTCTTCGGTACGCGGCCCCTGGCTCACAAAAGCGGCAAAAAAGGCGACATCCAATCCACCCTCTTTCATCAATGGAAAGGAGACCTGCCCTTTGTATGTCGAAGAAGGCCGGTCGGGGAAGTTGATTTTTATAGAGGCATCGTTGTGTGTATCAATAGATATAAAGGTACGGTGCAGCGAATCGGCAATAGCCATAAGGCGCTCGTCCTGCCCCTTTAAAAGGGTAAGGGAAAATGAAAAGGCTACAAAGAGGACGATAGAAGTAAATCGTTTCATGTGGTTATAGATTAAATATTGGAAGACAAAGGTATTATTATTTTGGTTCAATACTTAGCCGCCGCTCCCGGAGCAGGCATGGCGTTGCGGATAAAAGTGCGCAAATCTTCATTAGCCTGCTGTAGGTCTTCGCGGCGCATGTATATCATGTGGCCGCTACGGTAGCCTTTGAAGGTAAATCGATCCTGAAACTTGCCCCCTTTGTCCATTTGCCAAAAGTTGTATTGGCCGCTAAAAAAATCACAGGCACCGTCAAAATAACCCGACTGGAGCATGACCTGCAGCCATGGATTTTGCGCAACAGCCTTCATCAAATCGTTACCGGTATTGTTGCCGTCGTTATTCCAAGGCCTTACCGGACCTGATACGTAATACTGAAGGTCGGTATGGTATTTTAGGTCATTGGCCAAGTAATGATAGATGGCCGGAGTAAAAGCTTGGTTCCATGTCGTCATTTCGGCGTTGTAGTCGGGTCGATCGCCACCCTCTGCCACATCTTTCCCCCGGTAGCGCGAATCAAGTCGCCCTACGGTGTATCCCTCCTTGCGCAACAGCTCTTTCCAAAAGAAGTTGGTAGAAATGGTCAGGTTATAGTTGATGATTGCCTCTTGAGCTATGCCCGAATAGCGCGAAACGAGGCGGGCGATCTCCATCCGCTTTGGCTCGGACAAAGAGCCTCCCCATGCTAAAGCAGGGATGTACTCTTCTATGGTAAAACGCTCTACTTCGGGTAATATTTCGAGCAGATCTTTTTGCTGAAGATCGGCAGGAAGTTTCTTATGATACCAGGCAGTGGCAGCCATATAGGGCAACAGGAGGGCTTCGCGTACCGGCCCGTCGCGACGCAGGCCCAAATCGGTAGCCGATACCAATACTACCCCATTCAGATAGATGTTTTCTCGACTTTGCAATGCTAAAGCTAACCCCGATGCGCGGGTAGTACCGTAACTCTCTCCTATAACAAATTTGGGCGAATCCCATCGGTTGTAGCGGGTGATAAAGGTGCGAATCCAGCCCGACAAATAGGCAATATCTTCGTTTACGCCAAAGAAGTAGCTGCGGTCTCCATTCTTGTCAAGCATCCGCGAAAAGCCTGTGTTGACCGGATTTATGTATACAATGTCTGCTACATCAAGGATCGAAAAGGGATTGTTTTCCGTCCCGTAAGGCATCACCGGATACCCTTCGTCGTCAATCTTGACCCTTACCGGCCCCGTATATCCCAATTGCATCCACAGCGAGGCAGCGCCCGGCCCTCCATTGAAAGAGATGACCAAGGGACGCATGCTGCGGTCGCTGACGCCTTCGCGTTCGTAATAGGTAAAGTTAATCGCTGCAACAGGCTTTCCGTCCAAATTCCACACCGGCATCATTCCGGTAATGGCGGTATAATCAAAAGAGACCCCTTTGATGGTCGCCTTGTGTTTGGAAGATACTACGCTGTCGGGATTAATCTCGGCGCTTTGGGCGCATAACATTCCAACGCAGACAGCAAAAATAAAAAGAGACAAAAGAATCTTTTTCATATCAATTATTCATTTTTAGGTTGTTAAGAATTGTTTTGCAAAGGTACAAATAATTAGGTATGAACTTTACGCCATTTTACCGATATTTGCGGTTTAATTACTATGGTGCGTCGGTGTTGTTACATGTTGCTGTTGCTGTTGCTCCCTTTAGCCGCTCCTGCTCAAGGGGTAGTCATGCAGTACGTTGTAGAAAACAACGACACCTTGTTTGTTGCCTCCCTAAAACCGTTGTACGTATTTAACCGCCCTAAAAACCTGAAGGACAAGAACTGGGGAGAGTATTACCGTATGGTTTACAACTTTAATAAGGCTTACCCTTACGCCCTGCTGGCTGCCCAAAAGGTATTTGAAGCGGACAGCCTTATCGCTGCAAGAGCCCGCAACAACCGTGAAAGAGAAAAATTGATTAAAGAATTTGAAAAACAATTGTTTAAGGAATTTGAAAAACCGCTCCGCAACCTCACTTTTTCCCAAGGCCGCATGTTGCTCAAACTGATTGACCGCGAGGTGGGGCAGAATTCTTACTATATAATAAAAGGGTATAAAGGAGGGGTTACCGCCGGATTCTGGCAAGGTATTGCCAAACTCTTTGGAGCCGATTTAAAAAAGCCTTACGACAAATACGGAGAGGATAAACCTTTGGAGGAATTGGTATTGATGTATCAAGAGGGATCTTTTCCCTATTTATACGCCTCCATTTTTGGGCGGTAACTTTTTAGGTTCAAAGCATTTCGAGCACCACCGATGCGGCTTTTTCCGAGGGCATCATCCCTTCAGGTTTTAACTGCGTAAAGCATTGCTTAGCCAGCGCCACCTGTTCCTGCGCCTTTTCTGAATCCTGCATCAACTCCCATGCTTTGGCATAAATCAAATCCTCCCGACAACCATCCAGCACAAACTCCGGAATCACCTCACGGTCTGCCAAAATGTTAATCAGGTTGGCATACTTGGTGGTAACAAACCACTTAACCAACCTATTCGTCAGTCGGCTAAACCGATAGGCAATAAGATGGGGGGCGCCGCAAGCGGCAAGTTCCAAGGTAACGCTGCCCGAAGCGGCAATGGCAAACCGGCAGGCACCAAAAATCTGATAACGTTCCTCTTGCCCTCTGACGATGAAATGAGGCGCAGACATATCGGCAAAGGCTTGCTCCACCTCTTCTGCTATAGCCTCCACAGCGGGAATCGCAACAAAAAGGTCGGGAAACGCTACCTGCAAACGTGCAACCACCTCTTTAAATAGCGGTATCAAGCGTTTTATTTCGCTGTGTCGGCTACCCGGAAGTAAGCAAAGCAAGGTACATTTTTCAGGAATCCGGTGTTGGCTCCTAAACCGTATCAGATCACCCGTCTGCTGCTCGTTTTCGACCACCGGATGTCCCACAAAATCGCAATGCAAACCGTATTTTTCAAAATACGGAGGCTCGTATGGCCAAAGCGTCATCAGGCGATCCATCAATTTGGCGGCTTTGGGGGCGCGGCTCTTTTTCCATGCCCACACTTGGGGCGCAACATAATGTATCGTCTTTATTTTTAACCTTTTATTTTTAACCTTTTTCAAAATGGAACGTACAAAACCCCAACTGTCTACCGTTACCAGCACGTCCGGTTGTTGCGCTTTCAGATCAACCATTACCTGTCTCATGCGTTTAAGGATGAGCGGAAGTCGGGGCGCCACCTCCCAAAAGCCCATAACCGATAGCTCCTTTATGGGAAAAAGGGTCTGGAAACCTAAGGCCTGCATCGTCTCCCCGCCCACACCGGTAAAACGAATACCGGAATCGTGCCGCCGCAGCGCCTCCATCAGGCGAGAAGCCAAAATATCCCCGGAAGGCTCTCCGACAATAATATAGATTAATTTGGACATTATATTTTTACCCCAATAATAAAAATTCCCTCCTTGTCGGCCATGCGGATGACGGCATCGCGCTCAATAAGCAAAATACCTCCCGCTTCCACCGCCATGCCTCCGATGCCGTACTTTTTAAGTTGCTCAATGGTTTGGAGTCCCATTGCCGGCAAATCCACCCGCAGGTCCTGGCCGGGCTTTAATACCTTAACCATAACCGGTGACTTACCTGCTTTTTTTACCGTCGCCGCTCGCGACAACATCATATCGGTACCCTCTATCGCCTCCACAGCCAGCACCATCCCCTCCTGTACCACTACCGCCTGACCTACGTCTACCGCCCCAAGGGCTTTGGCCACCGTAATGCCGCGCTGAATATCGTCCATATCCTCTTTTGAGGGTTTGACCTTGCCGTATATCCCTTCCAAGAACATCATATCGGGGACTACCTCTTCTATGCCTACCACTTTAAACCCGCGTAATTCTATTTCAGCCATTACGGCGCGGAACAAATGATCGTCGCTCATCTTTTTCACCGCCAATTTGGCGACTATTTTCATCCCCTCCCAATCCGGAATCATCTCTTTAAAAGAAGGACGTTTGATACCTCCGGCCAATACGATTTCGTATACATTATGGTTCTTGAATGCTTTGATTATTTTTCCCGCCTCCCCTATTTTGGCAAAAATATGGGGCGCCTCTTTTAACTCCTCTTCTCCGGCAAAAGGCTCTATGCCCACTACAAATAACCCCCTTCCCGTGGTCTTGCAGTGCCTGATAATCTCTACGGGCATCATGCCACCTCCGGCAATCATCCCTAATGTTTTATGTTCCATAATATGCTGATTTTAATTCAAAAACGTCGGCCTGCTCGTCAAAAACCCCATACTCGCCCCCATCCATCCATGCTCCCAGAACAATGATCCGGACGCCATTGGCAAGTATGGCATTAAACGGGGTATGGAGATGACCAAAAACAAAATAATCCACGGGGCGTGGAAAGGTAGCGGCAAAACGACAAAGTGACTCCACCCCCTCCTGCGCTCCATCGGGCGCTACGGATCTCATCCGGTGATTGGCCGACCATGTATAGCCAATGCTCATTCCCCAACGCGGATGCACCGAACCAAAACATCGCTGCAAAAAACGGGAACCGAACAATCCCGAATTTTGTCTGTGTTCATGTCCCAAACAAAAACGGCCCCTTCCAATCTGCATAACCAATGGTTTATCATGTACCTGCAGGCCCACTTCGTTTTCTAAATAGCCATAAGTCCATTGATCGTGGTTTCCCTTGAAAAAATGTACGGATACCCCTGAATCGACCAACCGGGCCAATTTTCCCAATACCCGCACATATCCTTTGGGTACTACATACTTATACTCCCACCAAAAGTCAAAAATATCTCCCAGCAAATAGAGGGCAGCCGCGTCAGAAGCAATCGAATCAAGCCAGTCTGCAAAAGCCTTTTCCCGGGCATGAATATCCTGCGAAGAGCGTCCAAGATGGATGTCTGCCACAAAATAGTGTTTAAACATGCAAACCTGTAAAGTGATACAACAGACAAAAACTGCCGGCTAAGGCGCAATAAATAATAAAGCCCCACAATTTTGCTTTTCTGACCAAAGCGATCATCCAGCTACAGGCCGCCAAGCCGGACAAATAGGCCGCTGCAAAACCAATAACTAAAGAGGTTAGCGGAATGCCGGAATCGTGAGGCGCAAATCCTCCCTTTACCACATCTAAAAAAGCCTGGCCTAAAATCGGTACTATGACCATTAGAAAAGAAAATCGTACAACAGCCGAACGCTCTTTGCCCAGTATCAAACCGGTAGAAATGGTAGCGCCAGATCTGGAAAGCCCGGGGAGCACCGCTATGGCCTGAGCAAGACCCATCACAAAAGCATCCCGATACTTTAACGGAATGCCCGTAGAAGGTGCGCGTTGGGCAATGATCAACACTATTGCCGTGAGTAGCAACATGGCCCCTACCAACGCCAATCCATTGCCAAAGAGGGCTTCGACCTGAGTTTTAAAGAAAAGTCCCACTACCAATACGGGCACCATGGAGAGCAATAGCATAAGCAGGTAGCGGGTATCTTCGTTAACCTTGAATGAAACACAAGATTTCAGCAACCTGCCAATATCTTTGCGAAAGACGGTAAGGATGCTGAGTACGGTGGCGGCATGTACGGCTATTTCAAAAGCCACGCCTTGCGTTTCTATCCCAAAAATGGCTTTTCCCATAACCAAATGGCCACTGCTGCTGACCGGAAGAAATTCGGTAAGACCCTGCACCAATCCCAACAACAAAGCCTCCAAGCCATTCATTCGGCGCTCTTTTTATGCATGATGGCCCATATTTCAAATACAAATCCGGCAAAGATCAGTAGGGGCGCTAATACAATACGCCTAAAGCTAAACATTTGTACTCCCGTAAACACGTGGGGATCTTTGGTGCCGCCGCCTGTCATTAATAGATATCCCAATACCATCAGCCCAAATCCGGCTAAAATCCATACTACATTTTTTCGAGAAACGGCAAAGCGCGTATCCTGCACCTGCTCCTTGATCCTCCCTGCAACTTGTTTGTTCATATAGCAATTTGTTGATAATTATATTTTTAATAATAAAGCGCACCACTGTCAATGCGTACAATTCTGTTTACAACCAAACAGGTGGCCACTAAACACAGACTTATGCCTGTAAACACCACAAAGATAAATAATATGGCTAAAAATTGATAATCAATTATATAATAAATATCAGCCAAGTCTCCGCGAGCTAATGAAAGGATGCCCAGCAGCATCAGTACAGCCAACAAGCCCGAAATAACTCCCTGGAAACAGGCTTGGGCTAAAAAGGGTCTTCGGATAAAGCCTTTGGTAGCACCCACCAACCTCATGGTATGGATGCTGAATCTGCGGGCGTACACACTTAATCGTATTGTATTATTAATCAACACAAAAGACACAAAAAGCATGAGGCCGGTAAAGACCAGTAATCCCAGACCAATGCGTTCCACATTTTTGGCAATTTGCTCTATAACAGATCTTTGATAATAAATTTCCCGGACGTCGCTCAACGCAGAGATATCTTCTTCCAGAAAATCCAAGAACTCGGGCGTCATGTATTGGGCATGCATCCTTACCTCGATAGACACCGGAATCGGATTAAAATCAAATTGTTCTAAAAAATCCGCTCCCAAGAACTCAGCCATCTCCCGACTCCCTTCTTCTTGGGAAACAAAAATCGCCTCCCTTACATACGGTAATGTCTGGATTTGCTGTACCACCTTTAAAGACTCCTCTTCCGAAATCCCTTCTTTCAGGATTACGGAAAGGGTCATATTCTCTTTAAAGTAGCGCACAAACTTTTGGGCATGCACACCCAAAAAGACTGCGGCGCCAATAAGAAACAGGACTAAGGTAATACTGATTACCGAAGAAAGATACGCTTGTATAATGCGCTGAAAAATAATGCCTTTTTCTCTGTTTGCCATAAAACTACAAAGTTCAAAGATAAATAAAAACCTTAGTATGATTATTTTTTTACTACCTTTGTGTTCATTTTTTAAAATTTTAGCCTCAGAAATGGCGGTGTCCAAGAAGATATTGTTTGTAAACGCAGAAATGCTGCCCTATTTGCCCGAATCCCGTATCTCAAATATTTGCAGGCAGTTGCCACAGGCTATCCAAGAATCAGGACGAGAAATCCGCTGTTTTATGCCGCGGTATGGCTGTATTAACGAACGGCGTAACCAACTGCACGAAGTCATCCGTCTCTCGGGGATGAACGTCATTATCAAAGATGTTGACCACCCTTTGGTTATAAAGGTGGCTTCTATCTCCTCTGCCCGCATGCAGGTATATTTTATCGATAACGACGATTATTTTCACCGTAAATCTATATCTAAAGATGTTGACGGTCGTTTTTTTGAAGATAACGACGAACGCGCCATCTTTTTTGTGCGCGGTGTGATGGAGACCGTTAAAAAGTTGCGCTGGAAACCCGATATTGTCCATTGTAACGGTTGGCTCACCCATCTACTCCCCATATATCTTAAAAAAGGTTACCACGACGATCCGATGTTTACCCATACTAAAGTGGTATTGTCTTTGTATAACGATATCGACAATGAATCTTTTGACCCTACTATGCGCAGCAAAGCCTTAATCCCAGGAATAAAACCTAAGGATCTGGAGCTACTTGCTTTGCCCAATGCCGTTCAATTGGCCCGGTTGGCCATACAATACAGCAACGGTGTGATCATGGGAGATCCTGCCGTTCATCCCGATATAGAAGCTTTTTTGCCAACGCTCCCTATTCCCATGCTTCCCTTTATCGACCCCGCTAACCCTGAAACCGCCTATATTACCGCTTACAATCAGTTTTACGACCAAATTTTAGAACAAAAATGACAGTTATTAGGGTTTCCCATTGGAGTATTTTTTGCTCCCTTATCTTTGTATCTTCCTGCATTGACGTCGACAAAACGCTGGGAGATAATCTTATTCCGATTGATCAGGACCTTACGCTTCAGTCGGTTGTTTTTGATCTGCCCATATCAAGCATACCATCAGACAGCCTTCCTACCAACAGTTTCTTCTCTCCCGGTCAGGGCTACGAATTACAATTTGGAAGTTGTTTGGATCCCCTTTTTGGCTTGGTTGAGGCAGGATCGGTTTTTCAGTTTGCGCCCAATCATCCTTACGACTCCCTCCCCAACTATACTTACGGAGAAGATCTAAAACCCGTCTCCCTTACTTTGTACATGGCGCGCGGCTCAGCGCCCACCATATTGGATAAATCCCAGGCTTATATTCCTCAAAACCTCTATGTACACGAAATCCTCTCTGATTTGAGTGCTGCCGATGCCTATAATAACTCATTGCGGGCTGACCAATGGAATCCCATACCTCTTAGTCTGCCCGG
>JGI24705J35276_12238296_pt1 | contig 18774 bp, 8 predicted proteins | sample TergutNt197P4_FD_35276 | JGI IMG/M metagenome (IMG submission 35276) | reverse complement strand
AAAATCGTCAATGAACTGAAATCCGCGGCAAAGAATACCAGCAATATCTACCTCGCAGCCGACCCTGACCGCGAAGGCGAAGCCATCTGTCAGCATCTTTTTGAAGAACTGTCCGGTAAAACAAAAAATGTTTACCGCGTACTCTTTCACGAAATAACAAAGCCGGCGATTGAAGAAGCGTTTAAAAATCCGGGACGAATCAATTCAAACAAGGTTGACGCGCAACTCACCCGTCGCATTCTTGATCGGTTGGTAGGATACAAAATCAGCCCGTTGCTCTGGGAAAAGGTGCGCCGCAGCCTTTCAGCCGGGCGCGTACAGACCGTGGCGCTAAGGCTTATTGTTGAACGCGAGCGCGAGATCAGAGCTTTCAAATCCGAAGAATTCTGGAATCTTGACGCGCGCCTACTTGGAAAAACGCCGCCGGAATTTACCGCAAGAGCAATCAGGATTGACGGTAAAAAATGGGCGGTAACAGATCAGAAGACATCCGACGGAATCGTCGCGGGACTTAACGGTGAAAGTTTTATTGTTGAAAGCACAATTCGCCGGGAAAAGAAAAAATATCCGACGCCGCCTTTTATCACAAGTAAGTTGCAGCAGGATGCCGCGCGCAGGTTGAATTATTCCGTCAAGCGCACTATGACGTTGGCTCAACGTCTGTATGAAGGCATAGATATAGGCTCGGAAGGATCAGTCGGGCTTATTACCTACATGCGTACCGACTCGACACGAGTTTCCGAAAGCGCGCTTTCAGAGGTTCGCGCCCTAATAAGCTCGGAATACGGCGAAAACTACCTGCCGAAACATCCAATTTATTATAAGTCCGGCAAGGCCGCGCAGGAGGCTCACGAAGCGATACGACCTACTTCCGTATTACGGACTCCGGAAAGCATGAAAAATGTTTTGTCGCCGGAGCTATGGAAGCTCTACGCGCTGATATGGACACGCTTTGTCGCCTCGCAGATGAATCCAGCCGTATTCGACCACACAGAAGTCAATATACATGCGGGAAGGGTGGAGTTTCGCGCAACCGGTTCCATCTTAAAATTCGCCGGCTTTCAGGCGGTATACCAGGAAGCAAAAGCTGAAGACGCGCCCGATGCGCGAAAGGATTCTGCTGCGAAAGACGATGAATCGATTCTTCCAGAACTTGGCGATGGCGAAGAACTGACGTTGCAGGCTCTTTTGCCGGCACAGTATTTTACACAGCCGCCGCCGCGCTACAACGAAGCGTCTCTGGTCAAGGCTTTGGAGTCGCGAGGCATAGGAAGACCCAGTACTTACGCTTCTATTCTAAGCACTATTCAGGATCGCGAATACGTCGATAAAACCGACGGTAAATTTTACCCTACCGATACGGGCGAAATCGTGCTTGACCTCCTGGTAGAGAGCTTTAGTGAGATTTTTGATTACGAATACACCGCCAGGATGGAAGACGACCTCGACCGCATAGAATCCGGACGCGAAGCCTGGAAAAAGGCAATAGGCGCTTTTTATGAACTTCTTGACGAACGCCTTAAAGTCGCAAAAACAGAAATGCGCAATATTAAAACCGAGGCGGTTGAAACAGGCGAGATATGCGAGAAATGCGGCAGCGGAATGGTCATAAAGTGGGGAAAATTCGGGCGCTTCATGGCCTGCTCAAATTATCCCGAATGCAAAAACACAAAGCAGATCGGATCTAATGGCAATGGCGCGGTTGCGGCCAGTGCTGCGGAGGATGTTGTTGAAAATGCGCCGCAGGGAGATATTCCATGCGATAAATGCGGACAACCGATGGTTTTAAAACGCGGCCGCTTCGGCGAATTTATGGCATGTTCAGGCTATCCGGAATGCAAAAACACCAAAAAGATCGTCAAATCCGCAGAAAGCATTGCCGTAAAACATGACATTCCACTTGATGAGGACTGCCCTGTCTGCGGAAAAAAACTGGCAATAAAACACGGCCGCTTCGGGGAATTCACGGCATGTTCTAATTATCCCGACTGCAAATACATCAAAATGAAAACCACCGGCGTGCGCTGCCCGAAAGAAGGCTGCGCGGGTGAAATCCTGGAACGCAAATCGCGACGCGGTAAAGTCTTTTTCGGCTGCTCCAGCTATCCTGACTGCGATTTTGTGCTCTGGTCACGGCCGAATCCTGAAAGCTGCCCGCAATGCGGAGCGCCATATACGCTTACAAAAACCACAAAACGCTCAGGTGCGATACGCTACTGTAATAACGAAGGGTGTAAATTCAAGGAAACTATGTAGGGGCGTAGCGTGTTTACGCCCACGTAACGAATACGTTGCTACCCAATTAGGGCGAACACATAGGTTCGCCCCTACATTTCGGTTTACGGTGCGGCGCGGATGCCCGCCTGTGATTTGCTGTCAAGCTGATAGTTCAGTTGATCTATTTTCCCGCCAAGATTGTTGTATTCTTCCACAAATTTATCATAACTGACGATATTCACTTCGATTTGCGCCTTGAGATTGTTTATCTCTCTTTGCTTTTCAAGCAGCGTTTCCCTCTCGGCAATAAATTCACGGCGGGAATAAAATTCTTTAACATTAAATGTCTCAATATCGCTGTTTAACCAGGAAATCATTGTATCAAACAGCGATATATCTGCCTCTATTTCAACCTTAAGACGATCAAGTTTAACCTTAACCCGCACCTGTTCAGCTTCAAGGTTTTTAAACACTTTCCGGTATTGAATCGCCATATCAACAATTTTGCCCTGATCAATAAAATAACGCGAGTAATATCGACCCAGTTCCGGAGACAGTTCGGCGTATTCAGTACCTAAAATTGAGTGCAATTCGTTGTATCTCTGCTCCGGTTCCACCCGCGCGTATTCATCCATTACGTCGCGGAGCGCCTCGTTCCCGCTCGCGTATTCATATTCCTCATCAAGCAGCCTATCGACTGTCTCGCGCTCGCTTTTCGACAGGCGCACATAGGCCGCGTGCAGCATCTCATGCGCCGAAGTGACATATTTAGCGTCGGCGATGCGCTTGTCCATTACATTGAACACATGAATCCGTCCATTTGCATAGCATCCAAGAATAATCATGGTTGTTTCAATGCCTGAACAATTCCGATTAAGATCATCCGCGTCGTCAATGCTTGGCATGGATGCGAAAAATACTCGCCGGCCGATATCGATCATGCCTGTTTTGTCGGCAATCTCTATAACCGCCGGCGACGGTGGATTACGCCAGATCACGTAGCGATCAACCGGCGCCCATTTATCATTATGGATAAAATAAGCAAGCGCTATAAAAAAAACGATTATTAGAATTGTTATGTTTTTTATTTTTATAGTCACGGTCGTTTATCTAAATTATGATAGCCGTGAGCGTGCCTGTCTGTAAAGTTTTTTTTCCGCATTGCCGCAAACTCTCATGATAAAATTATCGCTATTACAATCGAAAACAACGGAGAGTGCTTACATGAAACGTGTTTTCCTGACATCCGGCATTACAATACTGGCAACGGCGGCATTACTACTCGCTGTTTTTTCAACTAATATTTTTATCGGCGCGACGGTTGAAAGCGCGACGGATGGAAACATCCGCCTCGAAGTAACGCGTGACACATGGGTATCGAGCTATAAAGGAGAAACGGAAGGCAGCAATGGCGGCGCGGATCGTTTAAAGGTCAAAGGGCAACAGGAAATGACCCTGCTGGATATCGATCCTTCGCCGATTGCAGGTCGCGTAATTGAGCGCGCCACGCTGCATGTAAGAATCATCAACCCTGAAATTCCACTTAAACGGGTTGGAATCAGTACAATCAGCGCCGAATGGACAGAAGGGAGCGGAGTCAGATATGAGAAAGTCGCAGGAGCGTCAACATTTAGCCGACGAGCTTATCCCGATGTCCCGTGGATAGAAGGCAAAATCAGCGAATCCGGCTATTCTGATCTTACGCAGGTAATGTTCAGCGAAGGTGGAACGTTCTGGAGTCACGCGGACGCTACCCAGCCGGATGCCGAAGGTTGGCAGTCCATCGAAGTAGACCCGAAAATTCTCGCAGCGCGCGCCGCAGGGTTAAGTTACGGATTTGTTGTATTTGACGATACCGGGACGGAACTTGTCCGAAGCGGCGTCAACGGCGAGACCGTAAAGATAAATTTATTTCCTAACCGATTTTTCTACAGCCGCGAACGGGGTGCATCATCCGCTCCGTATTTTACGGTGATTCAGGCAGAGAAAACCTCAACTCAGCGCGCTCCTTCAACGCCGATGAATCTTCGCGCTGAAACCAGCGGCCTTGCAGCCGGAGATGCGGTTGTAAAATGGGAAATCCCGGCCTGGGATGAAGATAAAATAATCGGATTTCGCGTGAAGGTGAATGGCCGTGAAGCGCCGCGCGCGCTTATTCCCGCTCCTTATTTCACAGACAACCCAGGTCGGCAGATAGTCTCAATGCGTCTGCGCGATTTCGGTCTTAATCCCGGACAAATGGTGAATTTTGAAGTTGCGGCGGTAAACGAGACGGGACAGACCGGAAAGGCCGCAACGGAATCGTTTTCCGTTTCAGATGAAAAATTTTCAATCCCGGCGGAATTTTCCCAGCTTGAAAAACCTTTAAAAAATTCCGCCGCCGCTAAAGAATATTCTCTGCGGCTTTCGGACTCAACTACGGCGACGCTCGCCATTCTGGATGAACTGGACAAAGTATCCGCAAACGGCGAACTTATTCCGAAACGACCGTCGTCATATTTTGCGTCAAATCACATCTGGAACGCATCGGAAAACAAAATTCGCCTTTATGCCGCACGTAACGAATTTACAGGATTTCAGATTTATCTTTCAGGCGATATCCCGCTTGTTAACGCTCAGTTTAAGTGGGATGGCCAGTCTGTGGCGGCAACAGAGCCGCAGGTCGGTTTCTCGCGATTCGGGTATGTAACATCTCGAATCGGAAATGTTCCGGATCCGGTAATTCCGCTTGCCGCCGACGCCAGGTTGAATATTAGCGGGAAGTTATCGTTTTTGTGTGAAATCTTCGTCCCGAAATCCATCAAAACGGGAGTTCATTACGGAACATTGTCGCTGATATCCGGCGACGACATGATTTATTCCGCCGGTGTTGAGTTGACAGTATGGGATTTCGAACTCCCCGATACGCTCAGTTTCCTGCCGGAAATGAACTGTTATTCTTTGCCTGAAAACGAGCGTGACTATTACCGCCTGGCGCAATTGCACAGAACATATATCAATCGCGTTCCTTATTCGCATCGTGGAACCGTCAGTCGCGGCTGCGCGCCGGAATGGAATTCTAAATCGCTGACATTCAATTGGTCTGCCTGGGACAAGCGCTACAGCGCTTATTTTGACGGGTCCGCGTTTTCGGATCTTCCGCGCGGCAATATTCCAATAGAGGTATTTTTTCTGCCCATTTTTGAAAATTTTCCGGCGAATATTTTCACTAATTACAACGGCAGCCACTGGGCAGATGAAGCCTTTACCGACGTATATAAAGAAACTTTTCAGGCTGCGGCGCGGGAGTTTGCAAAACACCTTATCGAACAGAATTGGGATCAGACCCGTTTTCAATTCTTTCTAAATAACAAAATGAATTACAAACGCGACGGTTGGAGCCGGGGCAGTTCGCCATGGCTCCTGGACGAGCCTGTTAATTATCAGGACTTTTCCGCGCTGAAATTTTTCGGCGAACTTTTCATGAAGGGCGTTAATTCTTTGTCGTCAATTGCCAATCATCAAGCAAAATCACCAATACGTTTCCGTGCGGATATATCGTACCCGCAATGGCAGAGGGATTCGCTCGACCGTTCTCTCGACGTCAATGTCGTCGGAGGGGATGGGTTTCATCGTTATAACCGCATGATTATTGACCGCAAGGAACGTTTGGAGCAAACGCTATATACCTACGGAACGACTTGCGCCCCTGAGGAAGGCGCATATCAACCGGTATTATGGTCTCTGGACGCCTGGTCGCTCAGAGCCGACGGCGTTATACCATGGCAGTCAATAGGAAATGCCGATTCCTGGAAGAAATCGGACGCACTGGCTCTTTTTTATCCGAAACCGCGTGGGGTTGATGGCGAAAATCTCCCGGGAGTTCTGGCGTCGCTCAGGCTGAAAGGATACCGCCGCGGGCAGCAGGATATTGAATATCTTACACTGTTGCAAAAAAAGCTGAATAGACCGCGCCGTGACATTGAGGAACTGACGCGCGCTAAACTCAACCTTTCGTCTAATAATCAGGTAAAATCGACCGATGACGCCGGAACGCTTCGTTATGACAACGTTTCAGCGCGGGATCTATGGCAGTTTAGAATGAATGTCGCCCGCGCGCTGCAAACTGAATAAGGGAACCATATGATTTTTTTGCTTTTATTGTCGTGCGCGCTCATTCTTTACGGAACGCTTTACCCGTTCAGTTTTCAATTTGGATTACATAATGAAAGCGTCCTTGCACTGCTTGTTGCGTCTGCGCGGAGTCACGCCAGCCGCGGCGACATTCTTGGCAATATAATACTTTTTTTTCCATTCGGCTTTTTTGCCATGCAGTGTCTTCTACCACGCGCTCCGCGTCCAATACGTCTTTTTTTTGTCATTTTCACGGGGGCGGCGTTCTCCTTCTGCATTGAAAGCGTCCAGATCTACCTTCCCGGCCGTGTCACAAGCATATACGATATTGCGACAAATACTGCCGGATCGCTGTTAGGCGCCGTATTCGGCTGGAAGGACTGGAGCGGAAAAATGTCAAAATTCAGAGTCGAGAACCGCCCATCCGCCGTGTTTCCACTCTTTCTTCTTGGTGCGTGGATAGGAAGCCGGTTATTCCCCTTTGTTCCGACTTTAGACGTGCAAAATGTAAAAGATGCCCTGAAACCATTGATTTTCGGGGGCTTTGTACCGCTGAACGCGCTGAAATACTTCATTGTTACAATGGTTGTATGCCATATGCTACAAACGCTCACTTCGCCCGGACGTGTACGGACGGCGCTGACATTTCTCCCACTTGGCGCAATAATGGCTATGCCATTTATCCTGGGCGGCGCTATTTCACAGGCTCAACTTTTTGGCACTTTACTTGGCCTAATCGCCTGGCTGTTCTTTTTAGGCCGGGTACGCTGGAATGCCGCCATTTTGGCGCTTTTGCTGACGGCGCAAATCGTTATTCAGGGACTGAGTCCTTTCATTTTCAATTCGACTCCAGGTCATTTTTCATTCATTCCATTTTTCGGATTCCTGAATGGATCGATGATCGTCAATGTCTTATCCTTTTTCGAGAAGACTTTTCTTTACGGCGCTTTAGTGTGGCTTATAGTAAAATCCGGATTGAGCCTGCGATTTAGTATAACTTTCAGCGTAGTACTGTTAACGGGCATTGAAATCATGCAGATGTTCCAGTCCGGCCGGGTCTCGGAGATTACAGACCCCCTGCTGGCAGTCATCCTGGGTGTGTTTATGTATTTTCTTGATCTTCGTAAAGAAACGGCTTAGTTTAAAATATGTTATCAACTGATTTTGAAATACCGCTGAAAATCAATATCCCAGCCGGCTTTGAATTTGGCCGCTATCCTGTTGAAGTCGGCATACCTCTTCCGGAATCGGCCGTCAACAAGATTTCGCAAATCCGACTTTTTGCGGAAAATCAGGCAGTGCCCGTTGATTGCTCGCCGCTGATATTCTGGCCGGACGGAAGCCTTCGCTGGGTATTATTACGTTTTATCGCTGAAAAAACGTCTTATGTCGTACGTCCATGCAGCGAGCCGGAGGGGCCGCATCAATCAAATTTATCGCTGATACAGGATGAAAAAGGCATTCATATCGACACCGGCGTCTGTGTGTTTTTCTTATCCAGCACGGAATTTCGTCTTGAATTACTAAAACCATCCTGTTTAACACGCGTTGAATTTCGTGACGCTGAAAATCAGCTTTGCAGGTTTATAACTGAAACCACGGAAGTGGAACATCAGGGAAAAATCTCAGCCGTTATTCTGGTAAAAGGCCGATTTGCGCGCGCTGGAAATCGTGAAATCTGCAAAGGAGAATGCAGATTATCGTTCTGGGCCGGCGCCGGGCTTGTGCGTTTTGAATTTACGTTATGGAATCCAAAAGCGGCGTGTCACAAAGATGGAATATGGGATCTTGGCGATCCCGGTTCGATATTTTTCAGTTCGCTGCATTTTCCGTTTGTATTTGGCGCCGCTTTTAAGACACGGCAACTAAGCCTTAACCCAGGCGAATTTTTGTCCGAAACAACCGGCAACGATCTGAGCGCGTTTCAAGGTTCTTCCGGTGGTCCGAACTGGCGCAGTTTGGCGCATGTTGACCGCAAAAACAAGCCAACTCCGAAATTCAAGGGTTATCGTTTAGATATCGGCGGCAAAGTAAGCGAAGGACTTCGCTGCAATCCGGCGGTCATCTGTACTGTGGATGACGGAAATTGCGCTTTCGCTATCGAAGACTTCTGGCAATCATTCCCGAACCGGCTTTTTGCGTCTGAAAAAATGGTATCCGTGGAACCCTTCCCGTCCGCCGATAATCAAAATTTTGAACTCCAGGGAGGAGAAAAAGCGACTGTTCGGTTTCGGGCGGATTTTCACTGTAATGATAATAACGATCATTTGCTCTGCGCCCGCGTACAGGCTGTGCCAACGCTCCCGATAGAATGGTACGCCCGGTCCGGATTTATGCCTGGCTATGCCGTTCCTGAACATCCGGTGGATTCATGGCTTGAAAAAACAATTAATTCAGCAGTTTCAGGCCCGAACAGTTTTTTTGAACGCTGTGAGAATTCTGATGAATATGGATGGCGACATTTCGGGGATATACCGGCGGATCACGAAAAGCAGCACTATAGGGGTAATCGGGAATTCGTATCGCATTACAATAATCAGTATGATTTGATACTAAGTTTTCTACACCGGTTCGCTTCAACCGGAGATATACGCTGGTTTGAATTAGGCCGTAATCTTGCGCGACATGTCATGGATCACGATCTTTACTCGACATCCCGCGATAAATCCGCTTACAACGGCGGTTATTTTTGGCACACCGCCCATTATTGTCACGCGGGAACCGCGACGCATAGATGCTATTCCGGCCGGGCGCTTGAAAATGAGCCATTGCCGAGCGGTTTTGGCGGCGGGCCGAGCAATGAACACAACTACACCTCCGGTCTGGCGCTCTGGTTTTTAATGACGGGCGACGTCCGGGCAAAACAAGCGGTTCTTCAGCTTTCGACATGGGTTCGCGACATGCAGGATCCCTGGAAAACGCCGTTTCGCTTTTTAAGCCGCAACCCGACCGGTCTCGCCACAAGCACTCGCGATTACAGTTTTCAAGGCCCTGGCCGCGGCGGAGCTTACTCTATAAATGCCTGCATGGACGCCTTTCTCTTAACCTCGGATAAATGCTGGAAAGATACCGCGGAAAAATACCTCCGGGTTTGCGTTCACCCTTCGATCACGCCGAACGAATTGCAACTGTTAAATCGGGAAGACAGATGGTCATATGTGGTTTTTCTACAGGAAACAGGCCGTTATCTCGATTTAAAACAGGAATTGAACGAACAGGACAACGCCTATTGCTACGCAAAAACTGTATTGAATATTTTCGCCCGCTGGATGGCTGAACATGAATATCCTTACCTTGATCGACCGGATGAACTTGAATACCCAACATCCACATGGGCGGCGCAGGATTTACGAAAAAGTTCCGCTTTTCAATTTGCTCATAAATGGGCAAAAACAGATGCCGAGCGTAATCAATTTGAAGAAAAAGCTTTGTTTTTTAAAAACTGCAGCGAAGATTATCTGAAAAAATACGATGATTGCGCATCAACCAGAAATCTTGCCCTGATGCTTGCATTTAAAACATTCCAGCCCCGGCATTATCAAAATAAATACACTGATTCTGCGGTTGAAATAAATGATTTCGGAAAACCAGATACTTTTATTCCACAAAAAAATGACGCGATATATAAATTGCGTAGAATTATACGAACAATTGGCATTGCCGCTTTGCCGGAATTAATTAACTATATAAAAGATCGCGCAAAAAGGCGCGGGTAAAGTTATTGAAGCATATATGGAAAAAACTTTTACTATGCTTATTGCAATTACAATACTCGCCTTTATGTCGATACTATTCCTTAATTCGGTCGCGTTTGCGCCATCAAGCATGGTCACGGATATCACAGTCAAGCATATAGAGGGTCAAACTTTTATTATTTTCCGCGAAATCGACTCAGTAGTTGCCCTCATGAAAGAAGGTATGACCATCAATCAGGTGAAGGCCGCCCGAAACTCCGCCAAAAACGTTAAATACAATATTTATCAGTCTTCTTCCGCCATAACATCGGGCAATATAGGCAGTCTGTCGCCTGTCATGTCGATTGATGCATTTTCCGCTTTTGATTACAACCGGTACTACGTTCCATCCGCCGGTTCCTCGCGCTATAACGTTCTCTGCCCACGCATGGCGGTTATTGACGACAATTATTATGACCTGAATCCCGCAAAAACCCTGGATTTGGGTTATGGCACGGCGCCGCTTTTTCCAAAAGCCGCAGGCAACGCCTATTATGCTGTAACGGCGGTTATAAACGACGTGGAAACCAAAACCATTACGCAGGGCGTTAACGCAACCATCGCCCCGCTGTCTGAAGCGCCCGGCGATGGCATTCCAATTCTTCAGGGCGTAGGATTCCGTTCCGGACTGATTAAATACGGCGCGGCGAATGATGCGGATATTTACATGTATGTTCGCTGGGAAAACGCAGGTAATGCCGCCATCACCGGATTTCCATTCGCCTATCAGGTGTCCGTGCCAAAATCATATAATACAGCGGATTGGGTCGCCGTAGCTTCGAGTCTACATCCATGGGGCGGCACGGTAGGAACACTGACCTCGATAGGCGGCAATGCTTTATGGCCAAACGGAGACTCCACGATACATATCACAAGCAACCAATACCCGTATGACTGGTGGACAGGCTATGCCGACCCCGTGCTTACTATGAACAGAGAGACCAGTCAAATACGAAACTGGCAGACAAATGGACAAAATCCTGTCGTCCGTCCATACTCTCAAAATCGTGTAATTGCCATGAAAAACTTTGTGGCGCGGGTATTTACCAAGGTCGATTTAAACCGCTCGCTAGTCTTCGGCGAATCCATGGGTGGTTCGGGATCAATGATGATGGGACTTAGGCGTCCGGATGAATACGCATGGGTGCATTCCGCCGTCGGAGTTCATATTCCAGCGCTTTCACAGCATTTCCGCGGTTCCTATGCGGGCGTGTTCGGCAACGCCGGTTTTGACTTTTTATATGACGATACGCAGTACAAGGTCTGGGACTGGTTTAACGACGACTGGTACCTGCGGCGATTCCCGGAAAAAGAAACCGCTTTCATATCTTTTTCAAACGCTTCAAATGACAGCTCTATCGGCTGGAAACAGGCGGTTCTGGCTGTTAAGGCAATGGAGGAGACAAGGCGGCCATATATTTTTTATTGGCGCGCCAGCGGCCACTCCGATACCCATGCTGTGACGCCATATGACAACCTTGGAAAAAACGATCAGTATAAATCGGGTATTGATTTTAAGATTAATCAGTCGCAGCCTGCTTTTACCAACTGTTCTTTAAATTCCGATATGGGACCGGCAATAGAGAAATCAAATGGAACCGCAGATATTAACCATGTAGCCCCGGTTGGACAAAAGAACCTTTACCTGCACTGGGAAACGGACGGGATTGTCACAGGCCTGGAAAAAGACAGGCTTGGCGTCGTAGACACGACAACGGATTGGGAGATGACCATCGGCCTTGTAACCACGGCTCCAAATGACAGTTGCACTGTGGATGTCACTCCCAGGCGTCTGCAAAAACTTACACGGACTGAAGGTCAAATTTTCCATTATAAAAATATTGATAGAGCGACAGGCGATGTATTAGACGAAGGCAATGTCACGGCTGATCGCCATAAGCTGATTACCCTGCCGCAGATTACCGTCAACAGGTTTTCAGGCAAAGACGGTCTATCGGGCGGAAATCGACTGATCGTAACCGCGACCGAAAGATTCCAGAAACCCAATATCGCTACGCTGGACAAGCTGGTCGTCAGTACTGGCAAACTAAGCCCTGCATTTAACGGCGATATATATAAATACACGCTGACGGTTCCGGCGGGAACCGCATCTATCAGATTTACACCATACGCCACATCGCCGAACGCCACAGTAAAAGTCAATGAAAAAAACGTGCCATTTGTGGCGGTTTCCGAACCTGTGTCATTAAGCGGAGGTTCCACGGAAGCGACCATAACTGTTGCCTCTGAAAACGGAACGTACCGAAAGATCTATACCATCGAAATCGTTGATGACGCCTACTGGGATGAGACCGATATCATCGGTATTACAACAACAAGTTCAGGTACTATCCAAAAGAATAATATTAAAGCATTCAACTCGACCACAACCGTACGCGCCTCAAATGACGACGCTATTGCCAGCGCTGGAGTTGTCATGTTCGATATAAGCGCATTAACCGGAAAAAACATAATAAAGGCTACGCTGTGCATACGTAACGGGAACGCAACTAACGGCGCGAGCGATTTGAATATTTTCCGCCTTGCTCAACCCGTCGGCAATTGGACGGCAACAGGGGGCGCTTCCGCTCTGGGGCGAACCCAAAAGATATCCGCCCTTCCATATGCCATCACGCCGCCTGTAGCAAATGTTCCATATAATTCATCCAGCAATAATGAAGCGGACATAGACGTTACAGATATCGTTAAGGGATGGGCAAGCGACACTTTCCCAAATTACGGATTTGTTTTCATTTCTTCAAGACAATATAGGGGACTCAACATCCCAAACAATTCTACTTATTTGTACCTGATCGTCGGATATAACAATTCTAATTCAGGCGGCAAGTGATAAATTTCAAGCCGTTTCACGGCGACTGGCATTCAGTTTTAAGTTGTGAGAAAAGGTAACGAGTTGAAGATTTGTTTTGTTTCGCATCATACTATTGATAATCAGACAGGAGCAAGTTTATCCATGTTCAACATAATGGATGAACTTGCGGGACGCGGTATCAAAACTATTGCTATTCTTGCAAGCCGAAAGAATATGGAAGAAAGGTTGGCGAAATCCGGGGAGAATATTGAATATATTTTCGCGCCATTTAATAGCATGCGGATTCGCTTTGAAAACTGCTCACGGAAAAACTATTGCAGGTATTTTATAAACAAGTTAAAGAATAAACATCAGGCAGTTAAACTGGCTCGTATATTACGAAACAAAAATATTGATATTGTTCATATCAATGGACTGGACAGCGAAATCGGCGCATTAATAGCGCGAAAATTAAATGTTCCTTATGTGTGGCATATACGTCAGTTTTTAGACGAAGATTTTAGCATGAAGTTGTATGCGCAGAAAAAAACATACCGTTTAGTGAAAAAATCCGCCGCTGTAATTGGCATATCAAAAGCGGTGCAGGAAAAATATGAAAAAGAACTGAAGATTCCGATGATGCTGATATACAACGGAATTCCGATTGAGCGTTATCAAATTAAAAAAGAAAGAATTTTGTACGGTGAAACCGTAAAGATACTCCTGGCAGGCAGAATAATTCCATATAAAGGGCAAATGACAGCCGTGAAGGCTATTGGAATACTAGTAAAATCGGGTATTAATACTGTGAAACTGACGCTTGTTGGAGAAACGGGCAGGACGGGATTTTTACGGCAATTGAAGGACTATATTAATGAAAACGGATTGGAAGACAATGTAGCCATTATGGATCACGCCGATAATTTGCGCGAACTTCGCACAGAACATGATATATGTCTGGTATGCTCGACAAAAGAAGCGTTTGGCAGGGTAACAATAGAAGGCATGCTGTCCAGTCAATTGGTTATCGGCGCCAATAGCGGCGGTACGGCGGAGATAATCCAGCACGGTGACAACGGTTTGCTTTATTCCCCCGGAGACGAAAACGATCTTTATCAAAAATTAATTTATACGTTAACCCATAAGGACGAAATGAACCGGATCGCGAGAAAAGGGTACAAGCATGCCTGTGAGAAATATTCAATAAAACGCGTAGCCGATGAATTGTTGAGCGTTTACAATATAATTACAGGCAAACGCGGTTAAACTGAATGAGCTTTCTTTACAAACACAGACTGATAATCCGTCCTTTCGGGACTTGGACCAATGCGAGACAGGAACGCAACAAACAGACGCCCAGGCAATTTTTTCGTACTTACAGCGAAAAAATTTGATGGGTCGCTTTCAAACATAATAAGATATTCCAGGGGCAAAAAAAGCCGTAAAAATGGTTTCAAGCAAAAAATGATAAATTTTTGCGCCATATTTGGAAAACGCTTTTGAAGTAACCTGAGAGGCTGATACGTATTCTTATTCAGCTCTTCGTCAGATAACAAAGTCCTTTTCACTACATCAAATCCAAATTTATTAAGTTTTTCAGTATACATTCCACGTTGACGCATCCTGGTATAAATATCCCAACAATATATATTGCCGCCCGTCATTCCATTGTTCAACCACTTGAAATATTCATCCAGATGGCTTCTGTAGTAATCAACAGGAAGTGATTCTCTAAATTCTTCCAGCTTTCCTAAAACATCCAAAGTCAACAGAGTTCTGCGGCATTTACCGCATGTACCGCAATTATCACCTTCGTTCCAGCAAACATGTATATATTTCCAGGCTAAAGGAAAATCAGCGACTGTAGCCGTCTTCTCGATTCTGTCTCTGGCTCCGCCTTCAGAATAAATACGTATCTGACTCGTGCTGAAACAATTCATAGAAAGCAGATCGTATTTAGCCGAATCAACATCTGGCGAATCAGGCATCTGAAATTGACCAAAATCATATCCAGAACCAAATAAATACGTTTTAAAGAGTTTTTGCATGGTCAGAATTGAAAAAACGGCGTTGATAGGTACGCTATAATTTGGTCTGACATATGGACCAAATACTTCTATATAATTCGAGTCTGATGAGATAAGCGGCAGATTCAGGAGTTTAGCAACCTGTTCCGACCTGGCATAGATATCTTTCTTCGCATTGTAAGCGCCGTAATTTTGAAAACTTTCCGTTTCAAAACACATGTTATTTATGCACAGATGCGTAAGTTTCGGAACAAAACCATCTTTTGGTTGCCAATGAGTCGCCACAGCGTGAAAAGAGTCTATGCCACACGAAATACCCGTACCGACGCCTCCGTAATTTTCAATTATCTCTGAAGCGTATGGGGCGATAATGCGGGGATGATATAAAAAAGAGCCATATTTGCTTAATGTAGGAAGGAAATACGTGGTTATATTAAAAAGCAATTCTTCCGTAACCGGCGCAATGCAAGTTATGTCATGCCTATTACACATGGCAAATTGTAACGCCCCAACTAAAAAAGCGTCGGAGCGTTCATGGCATAAATATTTACCATATTCGGCATCGACTTCATGCCATAGAGATTTCCGTTTCCCGTCAATATCAATATCGGCTGTCAGGCGGCTTTTGTTGCATTGTTCGACAACTTTTGGCTGGTGAATGGTAATCATGCGTTGTTTCTCTTTTAAAATATTTAACTACATATAATCTTTTAGATTATTTTGGCGGTACTCTTAAGGAAACGCTGATTAATTGTCTGTGCGGGCGAATCGCTGCGTTGCGCGGTACTCCCAACCTCGACATATTTCTATATATGCTTCGGTTCCTGCGCTCCGTGCGCCTTGCGCTTCATCACGCGCGGATAATTAATCAGCATTTCCTTTATTTTTTATTTCCGGAAATCTTTGAAATTTTGGACCTGACCCATGTCTTAACAAAATCTCTCTCTTCACTGTTTATTCCAATGAAATAAATTAAGAAGAAAATGCTTGTAGTTGAAACAGAGCATGTTACAAATAATTTAATCCAATTAATAAATAAACCTTTTATAAGCGCAGATATTATTATTGAAATACCTGAAACGGAAATTATTGGTATAAGCACCTTTTTAACAACTGCCCTAATAGAAAGATTGATTCTTTTTCGGAGAAAAAACAACCGCCATACAATTGCAATCATATTTAATATGATTTTAATTATTAATACAGAAGCAGGGTGGAAACCCATCCATAAAAACAAAAAACAGAGAGGCAGATTTAATAAATTATAAATACTTATTATAATCTGGTATTTCTTTATGTTTCCTGTGGCATGTATCGACATTGTAAACGGGCCAACAATGGCGATTTCCAAAGAATTTATTAACATTAAACGTACGAACGTTACTAAATATTCTGGCACTTCATTCAGCCATATTTGCAGAACGAATTCAGTATTTATGCATAATGGTAAAACCAATAAAAATAAAAGATAAAATGAAACTTTTGAAGTCTGAAAAATAAGATTCCTGAAATAATCGTAGTTTTCCGCCGCGTATGATTTTATTATTTGCGGCCTGAAAGCGGTCTGAAAATTGTTTACAAATGCGCTTACCGCGTTATTAACACGTGTTGCCAGACCCATTGCGCCGTTTACCGCAACGCCTTGAAAAAGATTTATAAGCAGCGTCCTGCCTTGAGCTGATCCGACTTCGGAAAAACTGCCCAAAACAGTCCACCCTGAAAAACCGGCAAGTTGACGATACAATTCTTTGTCCCAATGATAACGAAATCGGGCTATTAAAAACATTTTATTACAATATATTTTATGAATTAATAATATGATTGCGCCTTCGGTAAGTATTAGAAAACCATATACTATTAACTTATCAAACGGGATTACTTTCAGTGAAAAAGCAATGCCCAGGCTCAAAACCGCTTCAAGTATGCCTATTCTCGCAAAGACAGTCATTCTTTCATAAGCAACAATAACAGCCCTGTATGGAACCAGTATTATATTTAGCACGGTTGTAGCTATTGAAAGCTGGTAAACAACAAGGGCTGCGGAGTATCTGTCGGGCGGAATATTCAGCCATTTATAAAAATACCACAATCCTACGGTTTCCGCTAGAATAACAATAATCAGCGCTATCAGCGTATGAATGATAAGACTGGCGCTATAAACATTTCTGGCCTGTTCCATGTCATTTCTGCCCATGGCAAAATTCAGATAACGCTGCGTTGCGGCCGCCATTGCCGAATTTATAAAAATAAACAGTGATACAACGCCGCCTACCACGTTATAAATCCCGAGGTTATCAATTCCAAGCACTTCAAAATTGATCCTGACAGTATACAGACCTATCAGGAGCATCATTATTTGCCTGAAGTAAAGAGCAATGGTGTTTTTAGCTATGCGAGAAGAGTTGGAAGACATTATTTTTACAATTCCTGATCTTTACATATGTTTTTATGAAAATATTTCATACTTACTTTCCACAAACCTATCTTTTGTATGGCAAATATCCGCGCCTATTATCATCGACAACCGGTTCATTTTTCTCCTGTACCAATAATTGATAAAATATACATTTTACATGGATAGTATTGCAACAACAAGCTGTGACGGGTATAATATTATTTTTTTCGTCAGGAGAAATATGGGCGCGATTCACGGTATTATCGGTTTTCCATCCGCCGCGTCAACGCAGTCGTTTCGGGATATGCGCAACGCGCTTGGTTTCAGAGGACAAGAGTCGGCCGAACACATCTCAGATGGAATCGCATTAGGCATTGTCCGCCATTCGCGCGAGACACAGCCATGCCTTGTTGCAAACGACGACGGGACAGTAATTGCCGTGTGCGAGGGCGAACTGTACAACGCCGCCGATCTTGCGAAAAAACTGGATATGCCGCGGCAGGCAACCGGTTTCGACGTTGTGCCCCGCCTCTTCGAAAAAAAAGGAAAAGATTTCGCGCGTGAAATGAACGGCGTTTTCGGCGTAGCCCTTTTCGATTTCAAAGATCGTACACTTTATCTGGTTCGAGACCACTCAGGCTCGCATTCGCTTTTCTATTCGCCATTTACCGACGGAATACAGTTCGCGACAACCGCTCGCGCGCTTTTCGCCTCTGGATTGGCAAAGCGGGAGATTTCGCAGTCCGCGCTCGACGGTTATCTGGCGTGCCTGGCTGTAAGTCCTCCCGAGACGATGTTTCGTAATGTATTTGCTCTGCGTCCCGGACACGCGGTTATCATTAAAGGGCGCGAGATTAATGAGTATGCTTACTGGCCGTTTCATCATTGTACCGAGAACCGCTCGCGTTCAGAAGATGACTTCGCAAATGAAATCAGAGATATATTCATTGACGCTGTCAAAATTCGCGCGTCGCATCCCGGCAAGTTTGGGGCGCTTGTCAGCGGCGGCGTAGATACAAGCGCCATAGCGGCGGTTCTGGGCGGAGAATCCGATAAGGGATTTGACGGCTTCTCCATAGTATTTGAGGAGTCGGCATACAGCGACGAAGAACTTCAGCAACATATATATCGCGATCAAAAAATAAGAAAGCGCCAGGTCATGTTTACTCCCGACGCATTTCGAGAGGCGCTTTTAGCGGGGGCTGCGCAACTCGACTCGCCGGTTAACGACGTTGCTTACGCAGGAATGTACGCGGCAATGCAGGCCGTTGCCGGCGCAGGCCTTGATGCCGTGTTCGAGGGCGAAGGATCCGATGAGATATTCTGCACCGGACACTCACACGGCGAGTTTTCAATCCAGACGTTTCTTGCCGTGCCTGAGCTGATACGGCGCGCCACACTGGGCGCAGTGTTTCGAAATATGCCCACCGGCGGTTCCCTTGCAGATAAGGTTCGACGTTTTGGATGCCGACTGGG
>JGI24705J35276_12238297_pt1 | contig 18799 bp, 11 predicted proteins | sample TergutNt197P4_FD_35276 | JGI IMG/M metagenome (IMG submission 35276) | reverse complement strand
TCTCTATTCTTTTTCCTTATCAATATCTTTAAACGGGAGTACTTAGATAGTGAATAGTGGTTGGTAATTCATTTACCATTTACGATTTACCACTATCATTAACCTTTAATTTTTCTCTTTTGGATCCACAATGGTTGATACCACCAAATCTCCTGTGACATTGACCGATGTGCGCAACATATCTAACGGACGGTCAATACCTAATATCAACGCCAACCCTTGTGCGGGGATACCGACCGACGTCAATACCATTGTCATTACCACATAACTACCGCCGGGAACACCGGGTGTACCAATAGATGAAAGAGTGGTCATGATAATAATCGTAAAAATCTGTGCAATACTCAAGTCCAAACCAAGCACCTGCGCAATGAAAATAATGGAAATCGTCTGAAAACAGCTTGTACCATCCATGTTAATGGTAGCACCAAGCGGCATCACAAACGAACAGGTTTCTTCATTGACTCCCAATTTATTTTTGCCCACATCCATCGTCACGGGCAAGACAGCAGAACTTGAACTGGTGCTGAAAGCAAGAAGTTGTAAGGGATAAACCGATTTGATAAAATGCTTAACCGGAATTTGAGTAAACAGTTTAACCAACAGCGGATAAAAACAAAGCATCAGAAACAACAGCCCAAAAACAACTGTTACACCATAAACGGCCAATGCACTGAACAAACCAATGTCGCCCGAAGTATCAACGACTAATCCCGCCATCAGCGCCATCACGCCATAAGGTGCTGTCTGAATAACGTAATCAATCATTCTCAGAATAATATCATTCAACGAATTAAACAAGTCTATCACCGGTTTGATTTTTTCTTTTCCCACACTTAATGCAGCCACACCGAACATCAGCGCAAAGAATATGATCTGCAACATTCTGCGATTATCGCTTATCGCATTGATAATATTATTGGGGACAATCTCTTCAAAAAAACTAAGCGGACCTTGTTTGCTTTGTTCTTCCATCACAGTATTCACTGTCAAGCTGTATGTTTCCTCCAATATACCTGCTTGTCCGGCATCGAAGAAACGCCCCGGTTTAACCACCGTCACCAATGTAACGCCTATCAAAATAGCAATAACTGTGGTAGTCATGTACATTCCAATCGTTTTCAATCCCATTTTAGAAAATTTGCCTATATCGCTCATCCCGATTACTCCTTTTATAAGCGAAACAAATACCAAAGGAACAGCCACCAACTGAAGCAGGCGGATAAACAGTTGCCCCCAAGGCTTTACCCAATCTGTAACAAACTGTTGCCCATTCACGCTCAAAGCCACCAACCCTGCTACAATCCCCACACACATTCCTGTCATGATTCGCAGGTAAACAGGGAACTTTATTTTTGATTTTTTACTCATTTTAAGGTTTGTCTCATTTTACAAAAAATTGACGCAAAGATAAGCGTTTTATTTGTTTTCTTTTCTTTTTTTAATCAATTCATATACAATCGGGACGATATAGATATTCAATAGCGTAGAAGTAAGTAAACCGCCCAGTACTACTACCGCCATCGGACTTTGGATTTCGTTACCTGGTTTGCCGCCTTGAAAAACAAGCGGAATCAGAGCTAATGCGGCTGTTAGCGCAGTCATAAGAATCGGGTTGAGGCGGTCGAGCGACCCGATCAGGATGGTTTCACGTAATTCATGTTTTTTAAATTTTAAATTATCCGGACAAACATTTATGTCAGTCCATACATGCGTAATTCGTAATTCGTAATTCGTAATTAATAATATTCCGTTGCGTGTAGCGATGCCGAACAATGTGATGAAGCCGATAATGGACGGAATGCTGATGACGTTGGAAGTGAAAAACACTGCCAGTACGCCACCAATAAGGGCTAATGGCAGGTTTAACAGTACAATTGCAGAAAGCGTCAGGTTCCGGAACTCGCCGTAGAGCAGTAGAAATATGATACAAATAGCTAACAATGAAGTAGTAAAAAGTGTTCGTGTAGCGTTTGCGGCACTCTCGAACTGTCCTCCATATTCGATGAAATAACCTTCGGGGAGGCGGATGTTTTGGCCGATCTGGCTTCTTATGTCGTCCACCACGCTTTTTAAAGCCCTGCCCGATACATTAGCAGATACAACGATTTTGCGTTGTACGTTTTCGCGACTGATGGAGTTGGGGCCTCCTACTGAAACAATATCAGCAATCTCTTCCAGCGGCACTTTACGTCCGTTGCCAATATCAATTAAAGCAGCACGTATCCCGTCAATGCTTTCGGTATAATTTTTATTTAAGCGTAACACAAGATCGAAACTGCGTTGTCCCTCATATATGTCAGCAAGTTTCTCGCCTGAGAAGGCAAGTTCGACAAAGCGATTGAAATCCTCTATCGTAACACCGTATTTTGCTAACATGCCACGGTTGGCGCGTACCTGCAACTGCGGTGTTTCTGTTTGCTGCTCGACAGACACGTCCACTAATCCATCAATATGATTAATTACATTTTGTATCCTGTTACCCAACATAAAAAGGATGCTCAAATCCGTACCAAAAATTTTAATGGCAATGTTCGCACGTGTTCCCGACAGCATGTGGTCAATCCGATGTTCCAAGGGCTGTCCTACCGTGCTTACGATACCCGGAATGCCTGCCAGCGTTTCACGCACTTCTGTCAAAAACACCTCCCTGCTTCGGTTTTTCAGTTGAAAATTAACATCTATTTCCGAACTGTTAGTGGCTTGTGAGTGTTCGTCGAGTTCGCCTCGTCCCGTTCGTCTTGCTGTGCTGATTACTTCGGGGATGCCCAGCAGTTCGGTTTCTATGAGATTACCCAGTTGGTTGTTTACGTCAAGCGACACACCTGGTTTGGTTACTGACGAGATAGTAAGTGAGCCTTCGTTAAATTCGGGCAAGAAACTTTGTCCCATCGTGAAAAAAAGGACTATCGCAAGGATAAACGCTGCAAATGTGGGATAAAGAACTTTTCGTTTATTGTTCAAAACCCATGCGAGCGATATCCCGTAGAACACAGTTAATTTTCGAGTTATCCAACTATCCTTTTCGTTTTTATCTAAATATTTATCATTCGATAACATGAGTTTGCATAAAAGCGGCGTTAGTGTCATGGCCACAATAAGCGACATGAATAGCGCTACAATATACGCCACACCCAGTGGTTTCAACATGCGTCCTTCCATTCCCGAAAGGAAAAACAATGGCACAAACGCAACGATGATGATAAATGTAGCATTGAGGATTGAGGCACGAATTTCATGGGATGCTTCGAATACGATATTGAAAACGGATTGACGTTCGTCTTTGGGCAAACGTTGGTTTTGACGCAGTCGTTTGTACACGTTTTCTACGTCAATGATGGCATCATCCACCAGCGAACCGATGGCGATACACATCCCGCCCAGTGTCATGGTATTGATGTTCATGCCCACGAGGTATAACATGATGACACTGCCAAGCAGCGACAACGGAATGGCAATCACGGAAATAAGCGTGGTTCGGAAACTTCCCAAAAAAAGAAACAGGACGATGATGACAAACAGTGCCCCCTCTATCAACGCTTTGCCCACGTTGCTTACCGACGCTTCTATGAAGTCGGATTGACAGAATATCTTGGTATCCATTTTTACGTCTGAGGGTAATGATTTTTGAATTTCTCTCAGATTACGTTCAATACTTTCAGTCACCCTGAGTGTATTGATGTTCGGTTGTTTTGAAATGGACAGAATCACAGCCGGTTTGCCATTTTGAGAAGCGTAGCCAAGCTTGACAGCACTCCCTATCATCATATCAGCAACGTCGGATACGACGATTGATTTACCATTTACTGTTTTTATAAATGTGGAGCCCAGTTCTTCCAAGTCGTTGGTACGCGCCATGCCTCGTAACATGTATTCGTTGCCATAGTCGCGCAGCACACCTCCCGATGAGTTTACACTGAACGTGCGTCCCACCTGCGCCAGCTCGTTCATACTCACACCGTAGATATCCATTTTTTGCGGGTCTGCCAGTATCTGATACTGTTTGTAGTCACCACCGATAATGGTCACCTGCGATACACCGCCTGTGGCGAGTATTGCAGGTTTGACCACCCATTCGGCTAAAGTACGCAAGTCCATCTCCGTAGAGATGCAATGTATTGTGTCTCTACAATCGGTTTGCAAGCCGATAAACAATATTTCGCCCATCACACTTGATTGTGGGGCAAGTACAGGTACAATGCCTTCTGGCAGCGTTTCAGCAAGCATGACCATTTTCTCACTCACGATCTGACGGGCTTTAAAAATATCCATACCCCAATCGAATTCCACCCATACAAATGAATAGCCTTGCATGGACGCAGAGCGGACCCGACGCACATTGGTGGCGCCATTTACTGCTGTTTCGATATGGAAAGTTACAAGACGTTCTACTTCTTCGGCCGACATTCCGTGCGTGTCGCTCATTACAACAACAGTAGGAGCTGTAAGGTCGGGAAACACATCAACATCCATTTTTTGTGTGATATACAGTCCTCCTGCCATCAGCAACAGCGCTCCCAACAAGACAAACAATCTGTTGTTGAGAGAAAATTTAATAATTTTATTCAGCATTTATTCACTAAATCTTAAGCATTTTTTTATTCGCAACAGCCTCAGTAAAAAAGGCTACTGCAATGATGGTAAAAACGCAACCTGTAAAGGCAAGCGTTACAGAAACCGCAAAAAGAACAACAGGAATCATACTGTTCAAATTGATCTAATGTGCATGTCCCGAATGGGTATCCAATTCTCCCGAAACCTGTGAGAGTTTAACAAACATCGCACCTTTGCTGACCACGCGTTCTCCTTCTGAGATGCCTTCCGTTATGGCTGTGCGAAGGCCGTCAGTAACCCCTTTGATAATAGCACGCTTCTCGAATAATTCAGGTGTAAGTTGTACATATATAAAGTAATTACCCATTTCTTCTATCATTGCGCTGTTGGGAATGGTAATGGCTTGCGTATTAGTTTGTGTGATGATAAACATCTCAACAAAACCGCCCGGTAAAAACCTTGCTACATTATTTATCTGAAAGATTACGGGAATAAGCGGGTTTGTTATATCTATTGATTTACCGTAAGAAAGTATCCTGCCGTTCAATTCGTCGAGCGTATAGATGCGATTGCTGTTCAACAGTCTGATATTTGCAGAGGTGATGTCGCTTAACAGTTCATAATATCTGGGTTGCAACTCGGCTTTTATCAGCAGGTCGCGGTTTTGCGACACCACCAGCACAGGCTGTCCTGCCTCAACATATTCGCCGTTGCGTACCGAAATGCGCGTAACAAATCCGCTGATTGGCGCACTTATGAGTTGACTGCCTGCCGTAAAATTTTTGTGCAGATTATTATACGATGCTTCAGCGCTCATAAACTCCGTTTTTGCTCTCATCAACTCGCTCTGCGAAATAATATTCTCTGCTGCAAGCGCTGTTTTGCGTTCATACTCGGCTTTAGCGCGGAGGTACTCGCCTTCATTTTCGGCATAACGTACCGACAAATTATTATCCGCCATATCGCTGGCGTCAATGGAAAACAGGGTTTGCCCTGCGGCGACGGCTTGGCCCTCAACAAGATTGACGGCCGGGATTAGTGCTACACCACTCGTTTTCGCTATAATAATCCTTTCATCGCCTTGCGACAGCTGAATTTGTGCAGTAGTATGGATAATCTGTCCGAATGGTTCACGACAGGCTTCGGCAGTGGCAAAATCAATTTTCCAACTTTGTTCTTTGGTAAATACCACTCCGTTACTACTCGACACTTTGGCTGCGGTTGCTGCTTCATTTGCTTCATGTTCATTGTCGTAAACAGTGATGTCGGGAACAATAATTTGCGAAACGCCGTCACGTTGTCTTATGTCGAAAACTAATCTTCCGGTTCCTGCTTTAGGTGGCTGCAATAAAAATCGGTAAATCCCTGTTTCAGTTGGCTCTTCAAGTGTCTGCTGAATGACTTCCTCACCGACTATCAGGCTAATCGTCACGCTGCCTTCGCCGAGCGGCTTGAAATTTTTCAACAGTGAAAAATGGGCAAGTATATCACCTGTATGCCCTGCCACAAAAGGTGCAGAATCAATAAATACCTCAATATCAGTATCGTATTCTGTTAGTATAAGTCTTTCTTCGCGGGTATGGTTAAGTTCGTCCACTACGTGATTGCGCCCATTCCTGCATCCTGTAACGGCAAATGTAATTAGCATTGCCATCATCAACCTATATTTTTTCATGTCGTTTGAGAATAATTAATTGTTAATAATGAATTAAATAGAACTAAGATTCAGAACCCACCACTTTCAAGCAGGCTTTGAAAAGATCGTAATTCGTTATTAACAACAGGGAGGCGCTCTCAATCCAAGTGATCGAACAATGTATTCGGTATCACTGGCAACAATATAAGGTGCAAACAGGAAAAGAGATAAGGTATCGTTCGTAAAATCCTGTAAGTAAATTGCATTTGCCAACAGTAAGTATATTATCTGCCGGCAATCGCATTTTGTATGTATTTGAAAAATCGTTTTTTCCTTACTGTCAGATGGGTCAATCATATTATCAACAATACAACATCTGTTTGTACAGGCTTTATCCTGATGATGAGCCGGCGTATCGCAGTCAGTTTCATTACATGCGCTGTCACAGTCCCTGCAATGTGAATCAAATAAGCATATCAGCATGTTTTCATGGTCATGATGAGGCACGACAGCATGAACCAATAAAACTATATTGGCAATCAAAATGAACAATATTGCGATTGCTTTTTTCATCTTCAATCAATTATCGGATGCAAATCTACAAAATATTATTGATCATTATATAAGAAAGTATGTATAAGATGCATTTTTGTTGCAAGATTTTGATGAAATGAAGGATTAAATACTACTTTTGCATGTTAATTCTAAGAAAGCGTATGATGTGTAATAAAAATTTTTCAACAGGCTTGACTCTATTGTTAGTCGCCTCTTTTTTTGCTGGTTGTTCTTCTAATGATGTGACATTCCCCCAAAAGTTAACGGATTGGAAGATTGCCCCGTCTATCACCGTAGTGACTCCAAATTTAAGTACAATTGTCGTCACAGCAACGGACGAGGAAGTGGCCTCGTCAGATTTTTCAACTACACAATGGTTAAAGGCGACTGTTCCGGGTACCGTTTTGGGGAATTTGGTTGACAACGGAGTATATGATACGCTGTTTGAACCTGATAACTACGGAAATATTAATGTATATTTCAACGATAATTTATCGAAAATTCCCACAGAAGACTTTGCACACCCTTGGTGGTTCAGTACTGACTTTACCATTCCTGCCAAAGAAAAAGGCAAACGAATCACGCTTACATTTAAAGGAATAAGCTATACGGGGGAAATCTATGTGAATGGAACAAAGGTAAGCAATAAATACATCAATATCAACGACGAAAATTATTTGAAAAACGGACCTAACCTGTTCGATCCTGCTGCTGAAATAACAGATTACAGCGCTGCCGGCTCTGGCACTTTACAAGGTGTTTCTGATTTCGATCAGTACAAATCAGCATTTATCGGGACTATGCGTACGTACGATATTGATATTACAGACCTTGTAAAAACCGGTAATGTTAAAAACAATGTAAAGGTAAAAATCACCAAACCTATATATCGCCAGGATTTGACCTATTACTGGGTAGACTGGAATCCACAACCGGCCGACGCCATGATGGGACTTACAGGCGAGGTTTTATTGCACACTTCCGGAAGCGCCCGTTTGGCCAATCCGGCCGTTGCCTCAAAGGTGGACTATGATCATAAATATGCCCGATTGAATTTTTATGTAGATGTAAGTAATTTTACAAACAACGATGTGAACGGGAATATTACCGCTATTATCAAGGACTCAAACGGAAACGTAATCGCAACGGTATCAAAAGAACAAATACATATTCCCAGTGATACCTATAATCAGGAGATTGAATTGAGGGCAACCGAGTTTCCCCAGTTGACGATTGCTAATCCACGGCTTTGGTGGCCGTATCAGACTGGTGAACAGCCTCTTTATACTATTGACTATGCATTATCTGTAGATGGAGAGGAAAGTGACCGGCTTTCTCATCGTTTCGGTATCCGCGAAATTACCGAAGAAGTGAATGTGTCGCCGATTGCCAATTATTTCGCTGATTCGATTTCCAACACCCACCTTTCCAATATGCTTCAATTATATGTGAACCACAGACCCATTTTACTCAAAGGTGGCGGTTATTGCGCTACAGATTTGTTGCTACGCCATGACATGAATACCAACGAAGCTGTGGTTGAATACATTAAATATATGGGTATGAACATGATTCGCGATGAAGGCAAGTTTTTCGACAACGATTTGCTGGAGTTGCTTGATGAAAACGGTATTTTACTGATGACAGGATGGTGTTGTTGCGACCGCTGGCAGGAGCCGGGACAATTTTCTAAAGCAGAGCGTTTTGTGGCGTTTGAATCATTGTATGCGCAACTGCGTAATGCCAGACGTTATACATGCATGACGCTCTGGTTTAATGGCAGCGATGACCCACCAAGTATTTCCCGCCAGGGGATGAATGGCCGTAATGTGGAACAAAAATATTTTGAGATCGAAGCCAACCTCCGTTGGCTCGATATGGGCGCTAACTGCAACAATGGGTCTGCTAAGCTGGCTACATTGACAGGCATTGTCGGAGGTATGCATATGGATGCAACCTATGACAGTCAAACGCCAACCTGGTATTATTACGAACCTGCCGGCAATTTCGGCTTTGTGTCTGAAGGTGGCGGCGGTGGAAGCATTCCCGTTCAGGAAACAATGAAAAGGATATTGCCTGAAGCTAACTTATGGCCTTATAATTCGGCAGCTAATTATAATGTATGGAACTATCACACCTGCCGGGGAGGTTTTAATAATCTGGGGCAACATGTATCATTTATTGACGGCTCGTATGGACAATCAGCCAGCTTCGACGAGTTTATCACACGGGCACAGGTATTCCAATACGATTTACAACGCGCACAATATGAGGCATTAAATTTCTATCGTTACAAAAATACAAGTGGTTTGGTAAACTGGATGTTAAATAACGCATGGCCAGTGATGTTCTGGAATCAGTTCGATTTTTACTTAAATCCCAACGGGACGACCTTTGGAGCAAGAAAAGGAAATGAGCCGGTTCATATCATGTATAGCATGTATCATAAGAGTATCAGTGTGATAAACAATACATTCAACGAATATCGCGGAGCGGTTGCCACCATGACTATTTACGATATTGATGGCAATAAAATCAGTACGACTTTGGATAAAACAATTAATATTTTAGCTGACGGAGCGTCGAAACCGGTTGAATATGCCACAACGGGAGACAACCGTTTCGGCTTGCAAACTGTAGGATTAGTTAAAAACCTTTCCGACGCCTACGAACCATACGAGATCAATTATTACGGTAAGATCACAGATGCTTACGGAGTGATTGATTTGTGGGATTATGATGACCTGCTGGCTTCGTTAATCAGGCCATTACCGGACGTCTATTTTATTCGTTTGGAACTGAAAGATGCGCACGGAAAGATACTAAGCCTCAATTCGTATGCTGAACCAAAACGCAATGATATTGCCGGCGCCAGTCATGCATGGAACAGATCCGGCGTCTATCAGGCAGGCGATCTGACACAGCTAAATCAGCTTCCGGCCGTAGAACTCGCATTATTTCAGATTGCTAACAATATGTTTAACAATAAAAATATCGTTTCATACAGAGTTGCCAATCCTACCAGTCATATTGCCTACGCCGTTGAATTAAAGGCTTATACTGGAAGCGACAAACAATCATTAGTGGCGCCGGTTTTTTATGAAGACAACCTTTTCACGCTCTTCCCGGGAGAAAGTCGCGTCATTGACATTGTCTATAATCGAACAGACCTGAAAGGCAATGCCTTTGTTGCCGTCAATTGCTATAACAATGCAATCAAAGGAAGCAATACTCGTGCCGCCACAAATATTTACAGCGATGTGTCTGTGGGCGGATCGAGTAATATCGCCCGCAATAAAACGGTTACAGGTGGTGTAAACCCTGAAAACATCACGGCTATTGATGAACGTGGACAGGCAAATGCCATTGCAGGCAAGACTTTCATTGATTCTAATGTAAATACCTTTGCCACACTTACGCCCGAAGAAGCGTCGTTTGTGGTGGATTTAGGCAGCGAACAACTTTTTGATAGGATAATGCTTCGTTGGAATCGCCCTTTTGCGCAACGAAATGCGCATAACCTGCGAGGACGGCCGGATCATATCAAAATCGAAGTCAGCAGTGACAATGTATTATATTCTACACTAATAGAAGATTTTAACAATAGCACGATGGGTTCAATTATGACCAATATCGTACTTCCGGTACAGGCTATGGGACGGTATGTGAAAATAACTCCTACAGGGTTAGTGGGTATATCTCCATCTGTAGGAATGAGAAGTACGCTTAGTTCCGGCGGCGTTTCGGGGCAAAGTGTAAGCGGTATCGCCGAAGTAGCCGCCTCAACAGCATTTACCTTATCGGCAGTTGAGATATACACCTTTAATTAATTCGAACTGCAATAAATAAGATGAACTTTACAATCCGACCCGCCGTTGAGGCAGATTTTCCTGCCATTCTCAATATGATTAAAGCGCTGGCTTTGTTTGAGAAAGCGCCTGAGAAAGTGACAAATACGGTTGAGCAGATGAAAGAAGAGCAAGATTTTTTCAGGTGCCTTGTCGCTACAAATGAAAAAGCCGGAATTATTGCGATTTGCCTGTACTTTTTTGCTTATTATACGTGGGTTGGCAAATCACTATACCTTGATGACTTGTATGTGCTGGAAACTTACAGGAGGCAGGGAATCGCGGCAGGACTGCTCAGCGAATTGTTTGAAATAGCTCGTAATGAGCGTTGTAATCGTGTGCGCTGGCAAGTATTGGATTGGAATGAAAATGCGATAAATTTTTACAAAAAAATTGGTGCAACACTTGATTATGAGTGGATAAACTGCGATTATGACCGAAAGGGAATTATGGAATTTCAATTATGAATTAGGAATCAGAAAATTAATGTGTAGGGGCGTAAGTCTTACGCCCTTTAGAATTAAGAATTTAAAACAACGAACAGATGAAGAGAATTTTAACAATTACGATTGCAATGACATTAGGTTTGCAGGGATTTGCACAAGACAACCCGTTTTTTAAGGAATGGAATACCCCTTTTGGCGTTCCGCCGTTTAATGAAATAAAAACAGCGCATTTTTGGCCTGCCTATCAGGCAGGTATGGCTGAAGAGATGGCTCAGATCTGGGATATTATCCGTAACCCTGAAGCGCCAACGTTCGAAAATACGATTGTTGCGATAGATAAATCGGGCCAATTACTTAATAAGGTTACGCCTGTATTCAGCGGACTTACCAGTGTGAACAACAATGCTGAACTACAACAACTGGCACGCATGCTTTCGCCGGTCACGAGTAAACACCGCGACGATATCAGTTTAAATCCCGAATTGTTTAAACGCGTAAAAGCTGTTTATGCACAAAAAGACAAGCTGAATCTGAACGTTGAACAGGCTAAATTATTGGAAACTACCTACCGGAGATTTATTCGCGGAGGGGCTGACTTACCGGCCGATAAACAGGACAAACTGCGCGACCTCAACAGCGAACTGGCGTCGCTACAACTTGCGTTCAGTCAAAATCTGTTAGCAGAAACGGCAGCTTATTGGCTAGCAGAAAGCGACATATCAAAACTGAAAGGCTTATCTGACGCCATGCTGACTGAAGCGAAATCACGTGCACAAAAAGCGAATGACGCCAATGCCTACTATTTTGGATTGGACAATCCAAGCATCATGCCTTTTTTACAAACAGCTGATAACCGTGAGCTGCGCACCGAAATCCTGAATGCCTACCTGACACGTGCCAACCATAATAATGCCAACGACAATAAAGAAGTAATCAAAAAATTAGTTACGCTACGTTTAGAACGTTCCAAACTGATGGGCTATGAAACCCATGCAGCACAGGCCATCGAAGACCGTATGTCGAAAGACCCCGAAACGGTAATGACTTTTTTGAATAAATTGTGGATACCCTCGTTGGCAATGGCGAAAAACGAGTTGAAAGATATCGAGGCCATGATGAAAAAGAAAAATGTCCCGATGCCTTCAACGCCGGCCGACTGGCGATATTTTTTTAATATCTCCAGACAACAGAAATACAACATCAATCAGGAAATGATCCGCGAATATTTTCCGTTGGACAATGTGCGCAATGGCATATTTTATGTATGTAACCGTTTGTGGGGTATCACCTTTAATGAGTTGAAAGACATGCCTGTACCACATCCCGAAGCTACCGCCTGGGAGTGTAAGGATAAGGACGGCACAACGTTGGGCGTCGTATATCTTGATATGCACCCGCGTCCGGGCATGAAAAACGGCGGCGCCTGGTGCGGTTCGTACCGTTCGCAATCGTACGATGAAAACGGAAAACGTATCATCCCGTTTGTTACGATTGCATGTAATTTCACACGTCCGTCGGGCGACAAACCCGCCTTGTTGACTACCGACGAAGCCAATACGTTTTTTCATGAGTTCGGTCACGGCCTCAATCATCTGTTCCGTGAAACCCGCTATAACGGAACCGGCAGTACGCAAAGAGATTTCGGTGAATTCCCATCGCAGGTTATGGAGCATTGGGCGTTCGAACCCGAAGTGCTTAAAGTATATGCAAAGCATTACAAAACAGGCGCTGTTATCCCCAATGCATTGGTACGGAAAATCGAACAAAACGAAATGTACGGACAAGGCTTTATTACCACAGAATTTTTGGCGGCATCGTTGCTCGATATGGAATACCACCTGCTGAAAGAGATACCGCGGGATTTTGATATCGAGAAATTTGAACAGTCTGTGATAGAAAAATACGGTTTGATCCCGCAAATTCCGCCACGCTACAGGAGTACCTACTTTTCGCATACTTTTTCGGGAGGCTACACAGCCGGATATTATATGTATATATGGGCAGAACAATTAGACAGCGACGCTTTCGAAGCCTTTTTGGAAAAGAAAAATATCTTTGACCCTGATTTAGCGAATAAGTTGCGTTACGAAATTTTTGCACGAGGAGGCATCGAAGACGCCATGACTTTGTACAAAAACTTCAGAGGCAAAGAACCCGATGTGAATGCTTTATTACGAAACAGGGGATTAGGAAAATAAAAATCCTCAGCAGGTAGGGTAAATTGACTCTTGTGCGGTAATATACTGAAGCGCATGTTGAGTAAAGAAGAGTTTAAAGAAGTTTTTGACACTTATTTTGACAAGATCCGAAACTATGTCTTTTATCGTTGCGGCGATACTGAACTGGCTTCGGACATAGCGCAGGATGTGTTTTTGAAAGTATGGGAAAAACGTAATGCTTTGGACGGCAATCATATCAAACAATTGCTTTACAAGATGGCGACCGACTGTTTTATCAGTGATTACCGCAAAATGTTATGCCGGCTTAGTTTTGCGGAAAGCATGACGCGGCAATATGACAGCGAAATTACGCCCGAAGACGATCTGGCTTTCAGCGATCTTGCGGCAATGTATGCTCAAACGCTTGAACAAATGACTGAAAAGCAGCGAACCGTCTTCCTGATGAATCGTGAGGACGGAATGAAGTACGCCGAAATTGCCGGTTGCCTTCATATCAGCGTGAAAGCAGTCGAGAAACATATCAGCGCCGCCTTACGGCTGTTGAAATTGAAGATCGGATCAAACGAAAAATAATGGATAGTATAAAACTAAAACCGGCCTGGCCGAAAAGCAAAGAAACAATCTGGAACGAACGGTTTGCACATCTGGATGAACATAATGAAAAGAAAGCATTTGTAAGACGTATTCCTGCATGGGCGTATGCTGCTGCGGCTATTGTGTGCGCAATCTTACTGACGGGTTCTTTCTATACGGTGACAGAACAAACTGCCAAAGGTCGTCATGCTATTGTATATCTTCCTGACCGATCTACTGTTACCCTCAATGCAGAAAGTATGCTTTCGTACAAACCATGTATTTGGTTTATCACGCGAAACGTACGCTTGGAAGGCGAAGCATATTTCGAGGTAAAATCAGGCAGTCGGTTTTGTGTACTTTCCGGACATAACCGGACGAGTGTGACAGGCACTACATTTAATATATATGCACGTCCCGAAGTGTATCGCGTAACTTGTCTGACCGGACAAGTCAGGGTTCAATCCGATGGTGAATCCGTTGTACTTAATCCGAATATGCAAGCGGCCGTTCGTGAACGGAAAATCAGTCTAGACAGCAATATGACGACTTTAGCAGCTACCGGATGGATGCAACATAAGTTTGATTTTGTCAATACGCCGCTTGCGGAAGTCATTGCGGAAGTTGAACGACAATATGACATAGAAATAACAGCTGATTACAATCCAAACTTGCTTTATTCAGGTAATTTTACAAAAACTGCCAATCCGGAAGAAACGCTGGAGATCATTGGGAAAGCGTTTGGAATTTTTTTTACATTAGGTAAGTGAATATTTTTTAACGCAAAGGACAAGTTTTGTGCCGTCATTCCGAACTTGTTTTGGAATCTCCTTTGTTTCATGAGATTGCAGGTCAAGGTAATGACGAATAGCGAGAACTGTCCTTTACGGCTGTTTGGCACACCATCCCGATTCGCAATGACTTTAAAGACCGGATAACCTCACAAACGCACAATGACTGAAACAGCTAATAACTGACATGACTCGAATATGTTTCGCCTCTATATAATACTTGCTTTTTTGACTGTCAACACAATCGCTTTTTCGCAGGCAATTCGTATAGAAGCTGTTAATGAGCCTTTGAATAGCGTATTATACCGGCTTGGTCTTGAAATTTCATTCGACGACAAGGCTTTGTCGCCTTACAACATCACTGTTTCGAGGTCGTTCAACAGTCCCGAAAAAGCGTTGGCCTGGTTGCTTGATGATAAACCTTTTCGAATCGAACGCATTGAACAGGTATTTGTGATTGTGCCCGACAACCATCAACCGGAGGAAAACCATACCGTATTGCGGCATACAGAGTTTGAGTGGCTTATTTTTCAGGGAACGGTCGTTTCCGAAACGACCGGCGAGCCGTTGGCTTTTGCAACTGTGAGTTTTTCTGATTTTTACAACCGTTTGTTAACCACTGGCATAACAAACGACAAAGGACAATTTTCGATTCAGACCCCACCTGTTCCTGTAGAGATCAGAATCAGTCATCTCGGTTACGAAACACTTCAGACGAATATGGATAACCTGAAAAGCGATCTTGGCGTGTTTCGATTATGCGAAAAGACATTCGCATTGAATGAGGTAGTCGTCGCAACAGATATGCGTCGCTCAGAAATAAGCCATACAGCATATATTGTTACCCCTCAAATGAGTGATGGAGCAGATAATGCGCTCGAAATGTTAAACAAAATACCGGGAGTCTCCTTCGATAAATCATCCGGGGCAGTCAGGCTGAATCAGTATGCAAATATTCTGCTGATAGTTGACGGGATACAATCATCGCACGATTACCTAAACCATCTGTCGCCCGGCAGGATTCATTCGGTCGAAGTAGTTTATACATTGTCAGGACGTTATGTGTCAGATGATTACGCTGGTATCATTCATTTTATACTCAAAAAAGACTATACAGGCTTCGATATACATATATCAGGCATTTCATCATTGAATCTTTCGAAAAAAGCCGCCGGCCGTTGGGTAGAGCAATATCCCGATATAGGTGTCATCTATACAACGCATAAACTGAATCTTTTCGCCACTTATTCGTATGAATGGGAACACCGTGATATTTTTTCCTCAAAATCATTGATATACAACACTTCTAACCTTGTTTCGATGCCTGCGGCACATCCAAACAATGTAGCACGACGCGAAAATCATACCATAACAGGGGGATTGAATTATCATTTCACACCGACCCAACTCGTTGGGATACAGGTGGATTTTTCAAAAGGACATGCTTTTTCTTTACAGGAATTCGCCTTGAACCGGACAGCATTGTCAGGAAACAATAATCGAGTACTCACAAATATCGCCGAAAACCGGATAAAAGCCAATGTATTAGCCGGTACGATTTTTTATCAGGGACGAATTTCAAACCGCCTCCATCTGTATGGAGATTTTTCCTACAATTATTATTGCAACGATATGGAAAACGATTATCGTCAGGATGAATCATCCAACTACCACTACACCGACCACTGGGATGAATACAAACATCAGACAACTGCTAATCTGGAAGGAAAGTACGTGCTGACAGACAAAATAACGTTAGAATCGGGTTTCTCCAATATCACGCGCCGGTATGCTTCGGGGAGTAGCCAGGGACGGGGTTTTTTGGATTACAGCGAAAACAGGAACAAGGTTTTTCTGTATCTTTCGGGAGCGCTTTCGGGAAAAAGCGGATTCAAAGCCGGCGCAGCCATCGAACAGATCGTCAAACGAAACAGAGAAACTAAAAATAAATCTTTGCGGGCGCTACCTTTTCTGTGGATCAATTACCATGCGAACCGGACGGCAGGCATTACGGCAGGTTATGCCGCCACACAGTCTTATCCGTTGCTTTACCAGCTCAGCCCTATGAGCATAGTCATTGATACATTTCTGACACGCATCGGCAATCCGGATTTAAAGTTTGCAGTCCGACATCATATTTACGCAGAGTTGACTTTATGGAGCAAACTGAAAATCATGCCACAACTCAACATTATTAACAACGAAATCGGCGAAATATATGATTGGAAGGAATATAAACTCTATCGTACATTCGAAAATATCCAATATCGCGCATACAACCTGAATCTGTCTTACAACCAACCGATTGGAAAGTATATGCACCTGAAAAATACCGTAATGCTTTACCACGATATAGCAAGTTACCGGGGAACCCGTAACACGCTTAATGGATGGATTTACATGGCAGAAGCGGACTACAATCATCCGGCCACTTCATCAGACATTCAGTTGGGTTATTACCGGAATATGAGAAAAAATATTTTGTGGCAGGGTTATCAAATGGAGGATAAGGATTACTGGTGTATTTCGTTGCGGAAAGAATGGTGGCAAAACCGCCTATCCACTACGCTATCCTATATTCCACCTGTCACTTTCGGTGTCAGGTACGATAGGATCAACGAAATAGATGCACCACAGTACAAAGAGAAAACCGTGATGCATCTCGAATCATTCAACCAAATGTTGCTGTTGAAAATCAGCCTCCGGCTCGGACACGGAAGTACAAAACCTACCGAAAGCCGGGCGGACAGAAAAAATATTGAACGCGAAAGGTAGGGTGTTTTCGGGTTCGTGCGGTATAACAATAATCAACAATCCGTAGGGCTATGCCCTACGCTATTGATTACAAGGCTTTCAGCCTTAACCTGACAGCTATGGGGGCAGAAATGTGTGTCCGCCCAATAAAAAAATAACGTACTGGCTGACCTGTGTGTCAGCCCAAAAAAATAAAATTATGAATAAAGCGGTTTTGATATTTATGACTGTTTTGGGTTTCTTGCTTTCCGGATGTTCGAAAGAAAATTTGCCGGAAGAAGTAGCTACTGACAAGGGGTTCCCGTCTTATAGCTCAACGGGATTGCCGGAAATAATTGTCAGGGCTTCCAATGTTGAAACAGCAACAAGCCACAATCTGAGAAACGCCGATGATGATCCAGTGGTTTTTACCGGTCATGATATCCTGTGGTTTAACGAAACAACGAAAGAACTGCGCTTTCACGATAACTATGCCAAAAAGGACGTTTTTGCGGGTTTCCGTTTTGTGAACTTCTATATCAATGATACATATCTGTTTTCGTCGGTGATTAATGTAAACAATACAAGTTCGCAAGTCATCAACAGTTCTGTCTTTTATTACAATATCATGGAAAATAAATATTTTCTTTTGGATGGCTATCCTGCTATAAGCGAAGGAAATAACTGGCCGGATAGAAATGGGACATTAACATCCAATAATGAGATTATTCAGCAGATACGCGATGAAAACATGCAGGAAATAGAATCCGAATGGAACATATTCATCTCCTTATTGAAAGAAAATGGAAAATTGAAAAACTAAATAAACCTACAGACACATGTTAAAATTTATCAATCTATTGTTCGTCACAGGGATAGCCTGTTTGTTATTTGCTTGTAATGTGGAAGATATGCCTCCCCCTTCTATCGAAAACCCGGATCCTGTAGAGCCTGCCGAACCTATCGTGCTGACCATCAAACAAGGCGAAAAGGTAGAAGCCGACAATCGCTTTGCACTCAAGATGTTCGGCGAAGTGTCCAAGTTGGCTGTAACACCAAACACCTTTTTCTCGCCGTTGAGCCTCAACCTGGCATTTGGAATGCTTTACAACGGCGCTTCGGGCGATACCCGCACCGAGATGGCCGAAGTGCTCGGCATGGCCGATTTCACCGAAACCGAAATCAACGAGTATTACCAAATAATGTCGCAATCCCTTTTGGAGATTGACCCGCTGACCGAACTTGCCATCGCCAATTCCATCTGGTATCGCGACGGATTCCCTGTGAAACAGCCTTTTATAGACATTAACAAAAACTACTTTGATGCTGAAGTGAAGTCGCTCGATTTCAGCAAACCCGACGCCGCCGACATCATCAATCTATGGTGCGCCGCTCAAACAAAAGACAGGATCAAGAACATCATTGCAAATCCGATACCTGACAATATCATGATGTACCTGATTAATGCCCTCTATTTCAAAAG
>JGI24705J35276_12238298_pt1 | contig 18868 bp, 18 predicted proteins | sample TergutNt197P4_FD_35276 | JGI IMG/M metagenome (IMG submission 35276) | reverse complement strand
CTTCCGGCGGTACAATAATTTTCAGTCCGCCCGCCTAGGCGTGCAGGCGGGAAAGTATCTGCAGCTCGATACCCAGCAACAGACCTATCTGGATGCTGCCAATGGCTATCTCGCTATCCTACGTGATCGACGGATCATCGCGTTGCGTAAGAGACAGGTCGCCGATATCTCGAAAATTCTCGAGCGGACTAAAGTACGCTTTTCGATGCAGGACGCCACCCAGACGGACGTTGACATTTCACAGTCGCGGTTGCTCCAGGCAGAAGCGGATGTCGAACAAGCGAGCGCCGACTTGCGAGCCAGCGAGATCGAGTACACGCGTGTCACCGGCAATCGGCCTGGCGGCATGTCCCCACCTCGTGTTCCTTTCGATGCCGTTCCCTCCAGCGTCGAGGAACTGGAGCAAGCCGTTATCGCGCACAATCCGAGACTTATGGCCTCGCGGCTGGGCGTGGTCGCTGCCAGCCACGATGCCCGCAGCAAAGTTGCCGACGTGTTGCCGCAGGTTAACCTGAGTATGTCGAGCATCGAGCAGACCAATATCTCTGCTGCGCTGACCAAGGCGCGCGACGATACCGTCAAGATCCAAATGCGTGTGCCGATCTATGAGCCCGGCGCCCTTTCGAACATTAGTGAAGCTGCGGCTATTGCACGACAAAAATCGTGGGAGAGCGCCGATAGCCAGAGGCGCGGCGTCGCGGACGTGACCGGTCTGCAGATCAAATACCAGTCAATACGCGGCTTGATCAAACGCGCAGATGCACGCGTCAAAGCGATGCAGGCGGCCGTTTATGGCGTCGGAATCGAGCGAACCGCGGGATTCCGGACTGTGATTGATACGCTGAATGCCCAGAACGAATTGACTGAAGCGGAGATGATCCGCGTCAACCTGGAATACACCAGAGACAGCTTGGTATTCACGATTGCGGCCTCTCTGGCCCGCCTCGCGCCAGAGTCCCCTTATGCCACGCCTGCCCTGGTTTCGTTAGGGCGATCCGGACTGGCTCCCCGAGCTCCGGGCAGATCATGACCTAAGCAGGTTTTTCGGACCAGCAAGCTGCTCCGTCCCCACAGGGGGCGGGCAATGGGCGCGGTTACGAATGCGCCGACCAGAGGTGCCGTCAACCTTGCCTGGAGTTCAAAACGAGTGCCGTATTCCAGAACGGCACTGGCTGGTCGACCGGCGGTGTCGCAGGCTCCTCGTCGCTCGATTCATGACTTGGCGATGACTCATCGAAGTTCTCAATACTGCCGCTGCTCGCTGCTTTCCAGGAAGGTAGCCGACCAACCGCCGCTTCGTCCCTCCGCAAGCTGATGGGCGCATCCTCCATCGCGGAGAGGTTGCGTTCGGCAACAGCATATCCGTTGTCCGCAGCCTTGCGGTACCAGGCGACGGCTTGCGCATCGTCTTGTGCAACGCCCCGACCTTTCGCATACATCAGACCGAGCTCGTTTTGAGCAGCAGGGTTATCTTGTTCGGCGGCTTTGCGATACCACTCGACTGCCTGGGTGTCGTTGCGCACAACGCCCCGGCCATTCGCATACATCAAGCCAAGACCGTATTGGGCGAAAGGATTCCCTTGCTCGGCCGCTCTGCCGAACCACGCAACGGCCTCCACATCGTCTCGCTCGACGCCTCGGCCCATCCCATACAACAGGCCAAGATTCAGTTGGGCCGGAGCGTTCCCATGCTCGCCAGCCTTGCTGAACCACGCGAAGGCTTCCGCATCGTTTCGATCGACGCCTCGGCCGTTCGCATACGCCAAGCCCAAACCGTATTGGGCTGCAACGCTCCCCTGGTCAGCCGCCTTCTGGAACCAAGCCATGGCCTGCACATCGTCCCGCTCGACGCCTATTCCATTCGCCAACATTAGGCCGAGATTGTATTGAGCGGAAGCGTAACCCTGATCGGCGGCCTTTTGGTACCACATCGCTGCTTGAGCACCATTTTGCGCCACCCCCCGACCACGCCTGTACATCTGGGCAAGATTATATTGAGCTTCAGCAACGCCCTGGGTGGCGGCCTCGCGGAACCAAGCGACCGCCTCGGCATCGTCTTGCGCGACGCCACGGCCTTTTTCGTACATCAGGCCTAAATTGTATTGGGCGGTCGCGTTTCCTCGGTCCGCGGCTTGGCGATATTCGGCGATCTGAGCTTCGTCTTGCCCCTTACTTTCGCCACGGAATTCATACCACCGGCGACGGCTCGTCTCATAAGCCACTACGCCACGCTCAATCAGCCGATCCGCGATGCCGTGCAGACGCAGGTTTAACCAGACATACCAACGTGCGGCATGGATAATAGCGGACACCGGAATCTGGTACTGGAAAAAAGGCAATCTGATCTTCATCATTTTGTCTTACCACACCACTCCAACGTGGCCTTCTCGACAAATCGGAAGCAGTGCGTTCATGGTGCCATCAAGTTGCCCGATGAAGAAGGCTTGGCGGGCGAGCATGATGGTGATTTTGGAGCCCCCTCCGACGTAGCGCCAAAAAATGCTCGATCGCGCCAAAACTGCGCTTTCGATTTGCCGATGGCATACGCTGCCGCGTCTCGCGGCGGACAGGCAATCCGCTTCGTCAAAGTTGAGCCCTGCTTAAAAACAGGATCTGCGTATCCCGGAAGATCGCTACGATCATCCGAAAAGCGCAGTATTCATACCCCTCCGTTCGAGTAATCTTGTCTAAGACAGGCCAGAATTTCGGAGGTAGACGCTCGTTTACGTTATTAGCAATAATTTAACCCTTTTTTTCGATTGTCGCAACGCTTGAACATGACGGAGATTGGCCTGCTCCCCTAAATCGCCTCTAGATTAAAATTAATTCGATCACGAGGAGACCGACGATGAGAAAGCGCCGGTTAACGGAATATCGGCGGAATGCACCTACGTAGCGCCGGGCAAGCCGCAACAAAACGGATTCACGGCACACTTCGACCGTAAGAATGCCTGAATGAGTCCGTGTCGTTGTCGCGCGGGCCGCCGGGGGCCTTGAAGCTTGGCGGCTGGATAACGCCCAGCGCCCGGCCTTGAGCCCCGCTATCTGACGAGTTCGCGGCAACCTGCCACGCCGCGCACTAAAACTACGAACGGGCCGACCAATTAATGGAACCTCCGCGTCCCACGCCCGTTGCTAAAATATCCACTCGTTGGCAAACTGAGAACGGAATTAACCCATGATTGCACGGAAGTCGGAGAGCAGGTCAAAGATGACCTTGAGTCCATCGGAGCTGGATCATCTTACCGTCGACGAGATTTCAGCTCTCTACAATCGGATTCGACTGGTGCTTATCAAGAAAGTCGAAGGCGAGAAGCATCGGCTCGAGGGAGCGCTTTCGAGCCTGAGAAAAGGTTCGAATGTGGACCATACTTCGGCTCAGCTCGTGACCAAACTTGCGGATTTGGAAAAGAGCCCGCGTCGGAAGTATCCGCCAGTCAAGCCCAAATACCGAAATCCCGCCGACCATTCGGAAACGTGGGCTGGCAGGGGAAAGAAGCCCAGATGGGTGGTGGCTCAATTAAAGGCCGGAAAGAAGATTGAGGACTTCGTTATCAAAAAGGGCGGTACCCGCAGCAGGTAGGCAAATCGGCGGCCTTTATGCACTAGCGCCTTCGACTGCTGGGCCTTGGGACGCCTCCGAAAATGACCTTCCCGTGCGGCGAACAACAAGAAATTGTTCAGCCGTAAGATAGGTTTGGCATATCGAGGCCGCTTGCTTAAGCGCGGCTGGAAACCATCCTTGCCAGCGTCCTCGACCGTCGTCGGGGGCGCACAGAGCGGCGCCGTGAAACAGCTCGCCGAATTTCAACAAGCGCATCACCGAGACTGAATAACGGCTCACCCGGCTTTCTGACAGCTGGCTGGCGTGGCCGACCTTGCGGCCCGAGTTCGAAGGAGCGCATCGCCAGCCTCAAACACGCTTGCCGCTCCTTCCAGGAGCCGGCTTTTATGTCTGACCTCGTCCGGATGAAGATCAAATAGCTGCGCCAACTGGGCAGAGCCTTCTTCCCGTTGACGGCAGCCAGCGCCACCTTCGCCTTGAAAGCCGAACTGTGATTGCGTCGCAAAAGCTGGGCCAGAGAGGAACGAGGACTAAAGGCGGCTCTGTTGCAAACTTTGGCCACAGTGGTATTGAATTTGAGCGCTTGGCGGAATTCGGAATGTTCAAGGGCCGCGATTTTGATCGGTCTGTTATGCGTCCGCCGGTATTTTCGGTCGGCAAGGAGCGCATGACGTTGCGGCAGCGGATCACCAGAACTTCATTCAACCGGCGGCCCGGATGAATGCGAAAGTCGATTTTCCACGAGGACTGGTGGCTTGATGCTGTCGCGCCTGGATCGTGGCGCGATGTGACCTGTATCCGAGGAGGTCACGTCGTCGGCTATCTACGATTCGTTGAGCGCTTCAAAGGCGGCTTTAAGACTTGTGAAATGCCGCAGATTACTCGGCTCCTCGGCCCCGTTGTCATGCCTCAGTCCAGTAAGGCGGAAGTGCGCAATCGGGCTGCCCGTTCAGTCATTGCAGAGCTGCTTGAAGCGATTGAGGAATACGACCACGTCCAAATGACCCTGGATGCCGGGTTTACTAATCTTGAACCGTTTCTCGTCTCTGGCTACGAGGTCACGGTACAACCAACCTTTCTCTTGGACTGCAACCGAACAACGGATGAGTTGTGGTTGGGACTCCGTGACAAGGCCAGGAATGTCATTCGTCGCGCCCGTGAATGCCTGACCGTTTGCGAGATCGACGATGTAAATCAGTTTGTCGAATTTTACGAAAAGAACCTGGGGGACCAGGATCACCATTTCGATCTTTCGCTAATCGCTCCGGTGTTCGCGGCCGCCCACGCTCGCAACCAATGCAAGATCATTTCGGCAGTCGATTCGAACGGTACAGCGCACGCCAAAGTATTGTTGGTATGGGACGACAAATACGTTCACTTTTTTCTTTCGACGCGTGACAAGGAAGTAGCGCATTGGGGCGCGGTAAGCCTCCTGGTTTGGACAGGCATCGAACTCGCCCAAGCGCGTGGCCTGTGCTTTGATTTCGACGGCGGCATCGCAACTAATGCCAGATTCCAGTTTCTAGTGGCATTCGGTGGCGAGTTGTCGAATCGATTCGAGATTAGCCGTTCGACAACGCAGTATAGGATCGCCCGCACACTTGCTCGCACGATTCGACGGACGCGGCAGACCTTGGTCAAACAAACCGTTCCCGGAAGGCCCCGATCCCAGAAGGGAACGGCGCGACGACTACACGCGGCGTCCGACGTTAAATAGCGACGCACAGGCAAGGTTCTGTCGCAAACTTGCTGACCTGCGCGGATTTTTCGGACCACGGCCCCGCTCGCGCTGAGTCCGAACTCTGGATCACCCAACACCGGAGTTTTTGTGCCCTTTCCGGTGGCGGGTTGGTTGCGCCATCGTGATTGCGCAGCAAAATCAGCAGTCGATTGTCGGTTGCTTTTCGCTATTTGCGGCGCGCTCAATCTTCTCTCATCGGGCAAGTCGCGCTTAATGCTGCAATTCAGAAATACGTAAAAGCGAAATTTCTTCCACGCCTAATCTGCACACAAGTGAAGCAACGACGCGGATGGCTGCCCGGCAGCCGTTGAGTTAATTGTGCAATGGAAGGAACGGGATGGCCTACCAATAAAGGAGTTTCTCAATCAATGGGGCAACATTCATTTGAGGGTCGATTACGACCAAACCAGCTACGAGCGTCTGGCGCGTTTCGTCTCTGGCTAAGACCATTGCCAATGACCAGGCCAACATCCCGCTACCGAAGCCCGCCGTTGCCCCATTGTGCTGGCGTTCGACCATCTCTCGTAAGGGCACAGCCGCCGGGCCGGACCGTCTTGATGGCGGCAAAGAGCCAACAAGCGGCCAGCATCGGTGGCGCAACGGGCCGGCATGCTCACTCGTGACCACATTACGCCTTATGCGGCGCCAGCTGATACTGGTCACGCAACCGCACCCAATCCATCGGATACGGCAAACCCTCTTCGTGACGGCCGAGCGGCGTCAGGTCGAGATAGTGATAGGCCGCGTTCATCATGTCGAGGCCGCGCGCGTAACAGGAATAGGTGTGGAAGATGTCTCCAGCAGCGTCGCGATAGAACACGCTGACGCCGGGCAGCTCCTCCCCGTAGAACGGCGAGGTTCCGTAGTTGTATTTCGCCTCGCCTTTGTCGATCTCCTCGCGCGCAAACGAAACGCCGTAATCGCGGTTGAAATCATTGTTGCCGGATGAGACCCAATCGAAGGTCCAGCCCATCCGGTTCTTGAAGGCTTCAAGCTTTGCAAGCGGGGCACGCGAGATTGCGACCATCGTTGTGTCGCGCGCGGCGAGATGTGGCACCATGCGCTCAAAACCATCGACCCAGAACGAGCAGCTCTTGCACGCAGCGTCCCAATCGGGTGCGAACATCACATGCTGCACCACGAGCTGCGGGCGGCCTTTGAAGAGATCGGCGAGCGTGACCTTGCCGCTCGATCCGTCGAAGACGTAGGGCTTGTCGACCTTGACCCAGGGAAGCCGGCGGCGCTCCTCGCTCAGCCGCTCCCGAGCGCGGGTGAGCTCCTTCTCGTGCACCATGTGGGCCTTGCGGGCTTCAATCCATTCTTCACGCGAGACGATCTTGTGCGGTTGCATAGGATGCTCCTGTGATCTCAGGCGACAAGATTTTCCAGTTTGGTGAGCAGCTCGTTCCAGCCACGCTGATGATTGTCACGGGCGGCCTCATCGAAGAACTGCGCGTGATTGAAGACAAGCAGCGTGCCACCGCCATCGGGCTTCAGTTGCACCGTCACCAGCGATTCGCGTTCAGGCGTCGAGTGCCAGGCCCACGAAAATACCAAACGTTCGTTCGGAACGACTTCGCGATAGATACCACCGACCTCGTAATATTCGCCGGATTGAGCCTCGAAGCTGATGCGATACCGCCCGCCAACACGGAGATCGAGATCGGCCCGGGCCGAGCCCGGCTTTACGGTCGCTGGCCCGAACCACCTGACTAGCTGTTCCGGCTCGGTCCACGCGGCGTAGACTTTTTCCGGTCGCGCGCGGACCCGGCGCGTGATGGTGAGGCTTGGGCGTTCGGCGGGACGAGCGGTGGCTTGGTTGATGGCCATGTGTCTCCCTCCACAAAAGCGGCAAGGCGATCGAGATTATCGGACCAGAAGCGCGCGTAGCGATTGAGCCAGTTCATCGCCTGCTCCATCGGCCCGGCGGTGAGCCGGCAGGCCACGGTGCGCCCGGTCTTTTCCCGTACGATCAAGCCGGCATCCGACAGCACGTCGAGATGCTTCATGATGGCGGGCAGCGACATCGAAAATGGCTCCGCCAACTTGCTCACCGACAGGCTTTCCTGTTCGCCGAGCCGGGCCAGGAGAGCACGCCGTGTCGGATCGGAAAGCGCCTGGAAAGTACGGTCCAATATCTCGCCCTGATACTTAACCATACGGTTTAGTATATGCGCGAGACGACCGGCGTCAACCGGAACGCACAGCCGATGGCTTGCACAAGCGCGTGATCGCGACAGCAATTGGCTCAGGTCGGGAGCATTCACGGATGACAAAACCCCGCCTCACGGCGGGGCTTTGCGATCGGTTTGGAGGGTTATCCCGCTAATGCCGGTGGTGTACGTGCCGGCCGCGCCGCGGCGATGGCGGCACCGGCTGCGAAACCTCGCCAAAAGCAAAGCGTGGGTTGATGGTGCAGGCGAGGTAACGCCCGGAGACGCTTGCCTGACACTGTTCATAGGTCACATAGGCACATTCGCCGGGATAACCCAAGCTCTCACCCGCGGCACACCAGGGATAGTCGTAGGACGCGGCTTGCGCCGTCGTGGTCATGCCGCCGAGGGCTACCGCGCCCAGCGCCATCATTACTATTGTTGTCTTGCGCACGAGTCTTTCTCCTATTCCCCGCGCGATGATTGAGGATGATCATCATCGCACTTTAGCTTACTGCCCGATCTTCCCCGTGCAAACGCTTCTCGTTTTCGCGAGGGAAAGCCGCCGCACACTTTTTGCGGATTGCGCAGCCCTTCCGGTCGAATCATGCTCTAAAACATCCGTCCGGCGTTCACAACAATTGCCCCCTCACAAAGCTGCTACTACTCCACCTTCAGACCGGCGCCCTCGACGACCTTCTTCCATTTCTCAGTCTCCGCCTTGACCATATCATCGAACGCTTCGGGTGACTGGATCAGCGGCTCACCACCGAGCTCGACCAGGCGCTTCTTGATCCCCGGCTCGGCCAGAACCGCGTTGGTCTCGGCATTGAGCTTGGCGATGATCTCTTTCGGCGTCTTTCTCGGCGCCCCCATTCCGAATAACGCGCTCGCTTCATAGCCTGGAACGGTCTCGGCAATCGCCTGCACATCCGGCAATTCCGGGGATCGCCCGGCGGTGGTCACGCCGATCGCGCGCAGAGAACCGGAACGGATGTGCCCGATGATTGACGGCATGTTGTCGAAGATCACCTGGACTTGCCCGGCGAGTAGATCGGTAATCGCGGGTGCAGCTCCCCGATAAGGCACATGCAGCATCTTCGCACGGTCATCGCCATGAACATTTCGCCGGAAAGATGCACCGAGGTACCATTGCCGGAGGAAGCCATGTTCACCTTGCCAGGATTGGCTTTCACATAAGTGATGAACTCGGCGACGTTCCTGGCCGGCACGTCCTTGTTGACGGTCATGACATTCGGCACGCGGTTGAAAGATACGACTGGCGCGATGTCGCGAACGAAATTGAATTTGAGTTTGGCGTAGAGCGTCGTGTTGATGTAGTTCGCCGGATTGACCAGAAGGACCGTGTAGCCATCGGGCTCGGCCCTGGCGACGGCTTCGGTGCCGATGTTGTTGCCCGCGCCCGGCTTGTTCTCGATCACAAATTGCTGGCCTAGCCTTTCCGAGAGCCGCTGCCCGATCAGCCGAGCCAGGATGTCGGTCGCGCCGCCGGGTGGGTAGCCGACGACGAACCTCACCAGGTGGTTCGGATAATTCGCCGCCCAGGCGGCCGAAAACGGAGCAGAAAAAAGGCCTGTGGCAGCGAGACCCAGCGCAGCGCGGCGTGAAATCATACGTTTTCTCCCTGTTTTCATTATTCTTGGAACTAAAGCGCGAACTTTGGGACAAATCATCACGCGTTAGCTTGATCTTTCGCGCAGACGTTCCGCGTTTGTCGCGACGGAAGACCGCTGTACACTTGGCGCTCTGCGGCCTTCGGGGCCGGATTATGCCCTGAGTAGAGACAAGTTGCACTAGACGCAGACAATAACCACCAGTTGTGCGCGACATTACGGCGAAAGGCAGGAACATGACGATCAAGATCCATGCGCTCGATCATCTCGTCATCAACGTCACCGACGTTGCGCGTACGGCCGAATGGTATCGCAAGATACTCGGCATGGAGGTCACGGTGTTCAATCCAGGCGGCGGCAAGGCGCCGCGGACATCGCTGGTGTTCGGCCATCAGAAGATCAACGTGCGGCCGCGCGATGCGGACAAGGTCGAATGGTTCACCGCCGACCATCAGACGGCCGGCAGCGAGGACCTGTGCTTTCTCACCTCCTCTACGCCCGACGAGGTGATAGAGCATCTCAAGGCGAACCACGTTGCCATTGAGGAGGGCCCGGTGGCGAAACAGGGCGCGTGCGGCATGCTGCGTTCGGTCTATTGCCGGGATCCCGACGGAAGCCTGATCGAGATTTCGTCGTACGAAAATTGAGGGAGGCCGACCCACCGCGGAGTCAAGTGTGCCAAACCCGGACTTGCCCTACTCACGTCCATTTTCTCTTGTGCATTGGGATCGCTGACGCGGCATCGCTTGGAGACTGCATACATGCCATCGAAGTTTGAGCCGTTTCCTCCGAACAACGCGTCGGTCTAGGATACTGATGTGAGTCAGAAATGGGATTGACGTGATGCCGAAGATCAATCGGGACGGGGTCTCCATCTATTATGAAATCCATGGCGATGGGCCGCCGCTGCTCTTGACCCACGGCTATTCCTCGACTTCGGCGATGTGGCAGGGCCAGATCGACGCGCTCTCCAGGGATAACCGGCTTGTGCTGTGGGACATGCGAGGTCACGGCCAGTCAGACTACCCCGACGATCCCAAGGCCTATAGCGAAGCGCTGACCGTCGGCGACATGGCTGCGATCCTGGATGCGGTCGGCGCCGAAAGGGCTGTTATCGGCGGGCTTTCCCTCGGAGGCTATATGTCGCTCGCTTTCTATCGCGCCCATCCCGAGCGGGTACGGGCGCTTCTGATCATCGACACCGGCCCCGGCTTCAAGAAGGACGAGCCGCGCGACGCCTGGAACAAGCGCGCTTACGAAACGGCCGAGCGGTTCGAGCGCGAAGGACTCAATGTGCTGAAGTCGGCAAGCCGCGAACGCTCCACCGTCGTCCATCGCGACGCAAAAGGCTTGGCACTCGCCGCGCGTGGCATGCTGACCCAGCGCGATGCAAACGTGATCGAGCTGCTGCCGGACATCAAGGTGCCGTCGCTGGTCGTGGTCGGCGCCGACGACACCCCGTTCCTTGCCGCGTCCGACTACATGGCGGCAAAAATCCCCGCCGCCAGGAAGGTGGTGATCCCAGCAGCCGGTCATGCCGTCAATATCGACCAGCCGCAGCCTTTCGTCGACGCGGTGGTGCCCTTCCTCGAGAGCTTGCCAACGGCAGCCAACCAAGAAAGGCTGCCACAATGAGGCAATCGGTCCACTTTGCCGCAGCCGTCGCCGCGCTTGTCCTGCTATCGGGCACCCCAATGCGCGCCCAGCAAGCCGGCCCAGCACAACCACTGAGCCTTCCCTTCGTCGAAACGCTGTCGAACAACACGCCTCTGGCATTCGGGATGGACGCCGAGGCAACCGCCCGCGCGCTGGGACAGCCCCTCCAATATGTGAGCGGCCGTCCGGGCAATGAGACCTTCCTCGCGATCCGCAACAATGGTGGCAGCGGCCTCATCGATCACAGCCATCGGCTCTTCCTGCAATTCCGCGACGGCCGGCTCGCGGGATGGAAGGGCGATTGGGGCAAGAACTGGATGTGGCAATAGGGAGCGCAACTACTCCACCAACCGATCAACTCGCAACAAGATGGATGGTCCCATGGGAAAAGATATCAAGCTGACAGCTTCAGACAATTTTCAATTGGGCGCCTATCGCGCCGACCCGAGCGGCACGCCCAAGGGCGCCGTCGTCGTGATCCAGGAGATTTTTGGCGTCAATCACCACATCCGCTCGGTCTGCGATCGCCTCGCGCACGAAGGCTACGTCGCGATCGCGCCGTCGATCTTCGATCGCATCCAACCCGACTTCCAGTCGGGCTATTCGCCCGATGACGTCGCGGAGGCGCGCAAGTTCCTCGCCAATCCCGACTGGGCGGCGATGCTGCGCGACACCCAGGCGGCAATCGATGCGGTGAAAAACATCGGCCCGGTCGGCATTATCGGTTTCTGCCTGGGCGGCAGCATCGCCTATGCAGCGGCCACCAAATTGACGGGGCTGTCGGCCGCAATCGGCTATTACGGCGGCGTCATCGTGCGCTTTGCCGACGACAAGCCCAAGGTGCCGACGCAACTGCATTTCGGCGAAAAGGATACCAGCATTCCCCTGACTGATGTCGAGACCATCAAGGCCAAGCGACCGGAGGTCGAGGTCTTCATTTATCCCGGCGCCCAGCACGGCTTCCATTGCGACGCACGAGCCAGCTACGACAAGGCCAGCGCCGACATCGCCTGGCCACGCAGCATGGCGTTCTTTGACAAGCACCTGAAGGCGTGACACCGACGCGTCCTGCGCCCGCAGGTTTTGACCGAGATCAAAACGTGCTGACCGCAGAGATTTGAACGCCAAGACAGCCTGATCAGGGGCAGGCAATCCCGGTTCATTCCCACATGCGCTATTGGCTGAGCGGTTGTCGTGGCTGCGAGAGCATTCGGGCAATGCCTTCGGCGACGACAGCTGCGCCATTCTCGTTGGCTACCCGATCTGCCAAGGTGGCAGCCTTTGCTGACACCTTGGCATCGAGCAATTCCTTGATCGCCGCCACTGCCCGCTCCACGGTGAATCGTTTGAGATCCAGTCTTCTTCCGATACCCAGCTTGACGAGGCGTTCGGCATTGTCCGCCTGATCGCCGAGGTAAGCGCAAACGAGTTGCGGACGACCGGCACGCATTGCCTGCCCCACAGTGCCGATGCCACCCTGGTGGACAATGACGGCCGCATGGGGGAATAACTGAGAGTACGGCACGTAGCCGGCCACAAATATCTCCGACGACGCAAGGCGCTGCAGACTGGTTTCCGCTTCAGGTCCGACAAGCAGAACAGCTCGCACGCCTAACCGCTGAGCGATCGCTGCTGCTTTGTCATAAAAGTCACCGGCGGCATGGACCACCGCGCTTCCCAGACCGAAAACCAGCGGCGCTGGCCCCTCCGCGAGAAATTGCGCCAGCGGTCTACTGAGATCATCCGCTCCGCCTGCCTCGCTATCGTAGAAGCTGAAGCCAACGACACTCACAGTCTTTGGCGCTTCGGTCGGCACAGCGGCCAGTAACGGCGAGAAAGCGCAGGCCACCCAGTCCGCACAAAGCGGCTCGCCGAATATTTCATCGCGCACCGGCGGAAGGCCGAGACGCCGTCGAAACCGGCCGACACTGCGCGCAACCCATCGACTCTGAAAGCGTCCCAGCGCATAGACCATTCGCAGGCCGCGCGGTCCCAGGAGACGGTGCACAGCGGGCAACCAAGGAAGCTCCAGTATGGCTGGCGGATCTGTTGTCGAGAGAAAGCAGATTGGAGACAACAATAGCGAAACGGAAGGCAGGCCAAGCTTGGCCACGGCCAACCGCGCAATGATAGCGAAAGACGACGCTACAACGAGATCAGCACCGGTCATGGCCGCGACGAGGTCAGCGTAGGTTTCCTCGATATAAGGTGTGATCCCGGTGTCAACGATCGCCGTGGTGGATTTGGCGATATCGGCGACGAGCTCGCCAAGGTCGCGGCCACTATCGGCGGAGACTTGTGCGGCACTGGGTCGGATAGCGATGAAGGCCAACCCTTCATTCTGGACCTTCGCGCGATGTTCCTCAGCTCCGGCAATCACCGCTTCCAAGCCGCGGGCCTGCAGAGCGAGAGCCACCGCGATGAACGGGTGCAGATCCCCCAGAGAGCCGACAGTGACGAGAAGGATTCTCCCGTTTCGTTGCGACTTATTTATCTGTGAGCCCTGTCCTGCCCGAACCATCGTTGGTCACCACGCCCTCTGCTCCGATTGCACGCAAATGGTGTGCTGACAAATCGACAGCGGTCAAGCCTGGCAACGCCTTGGCGTCAGAACCAGCGTTCGCCGACGAGGACGGTATCGCCCGGGCCAACCGCAGTACCCATCGGCACCACGATACGCATCGCTCCGGATGGGTCCGGGTGCGTCAGCGTAACGACATCGCGCTTTGCGCGCGGCGTAAAGCCGCCGGCGATGGCGACCGCGCTCTCGATGGTCATGTTCGGCACGTAAGGATATTGGCCGGGCGCGGCGACCTCGCCTAGAATGAAGAAGGGCCGGTAGGTTTCGATCTCGACCGCAACCGAGGGCTCGCGGATATAGCCTTTGCGCAGCCTTGCGGTGATCTCGGCGGCGAGGCCTGCAGTGGTGCGGCCGCGCGCCGGCACTGCGCCGATCAGTGGCATGGTGATGGAGCCACCGGCATCGATCGCATAGGTGTTGGTGAGACCGTCCTGGCCGTAGACCACGACTCTCAGCTTGTCGCCGGCATCGAGATGATAGGCGGCGTCGTTGCGCGCCGGCATTGGCGCGGTGTAGGCAACGGGCGTGGGCGCAGGCGATGTGGCAAAGGCATTGCGCAGGGCGCTGACCGCACCGCCGCCGCTGCGGTTCGCGACATCAGGCGACGCCGGGCTGTTGGGTTGGACGTAGGCCGTTGTGTCGAGATCGCTCCGCGACTGCGCGACTGGACCAACCGTCTGCATGCAGCCGGACAGGGCGAGCGCGGCAATAATGGCACTGATCGGCAAATGAACCGCGCACGCAACCCGCACCGGAGCTATCCCTTCAACCGAGATGCTCCAGTCTTGCACCTGTTATGGTTAATAAAGAGTTTTCGAGCCTTCTTGCACGTTCCTAAGAAGAATGCGTCGGTTTGCCAATGCATCCTTGCTCAATTCTTTTGTTTTCGTTTGCATCAGACGCCAACGCCGATCGGACAGGACACGCCGGTGCCACCAAGCCCGCAATAGCCGGCAGGATTCTTCGCCAGATACTGCTGGTGATAGTCTTCAGCAAAATAGAACTCGCCCGCCGGTGCGATCTCGGTCGTGATCGCAGAGAGTCCCTTGGCCGCGAGCGCCTTCTGGAAGAGCGTCCTGGATGCCTCGGCCGCCTTGCGCTGCGTGTCGCCAGAGGTGTAGATCGCGCTACGATATTGCGTGCCGACGTCATTGCCCTGGCGCATGCCCTGCGTCGGGTCATGGCTCTCCCAAAACGTCTTCAGCAGCCGTTCATAGGAAATCTGCTTCGGATCGAACACGACGAGCACCACTTCGGCATGGCCGGTCCCGCCCGAACAAACCTCTTCATATGTGGGGTTTGGTGTATGGCCGCCGGCATAACCGACCGCGGTGACATAAATCCCTTCGCCGAGCTCCCAGAACTTGCGTTCCGCACCCCAGAAGCAGCCAAGCCCGAACACTGCCTGCTCCAATCCCGCGGGATAGGGCGGCTTGAGCTTGTGGCCATTGACGTAGTGATCGGCGGCCGTCGGTATCGGTCGCGCACGGCCCGGCAGAGCCTCGACCGGGCTTGGCAGTGCAATGGTCTTTCGCGTGAAGAACATGGATTGACCTCCGAAAACGGCACGTCGATCCGGGGCGTGAAGCGCACAGAGCGGCGCGCCGGCCGATATAAGCCCTTACGCTTACGGACGCAGTCCGTTCCCCAAGACTTACCGGAACGACTTACCGATATGACTTACTGGCATGACTTGCCGGGGCTATTTGCGCGAATAGCCGATCAGCGGCTTCCGCCGCCGGAACAGGATCATCAGGAGTATCCCGAGAATGCCGAGCACGGCGAACACCGGCTGATCCAGGGCCACCTTGACGACGGAGGTCCAGAGCCACGGGGCCTTGCTTTCGACCCAGGTCCTGAACGCCTGCTGACTGGACTGGTGGATGTCGTTCCAGAACTGACCGAAACGGGTAAACTCCAGGGTCTGGTCAGCCACCCAGCGGGCGCCGTCATAAACTACGAAGATGAACGCGCCGGCCAACAGCAACAGTCCCACCAGTCGGAAAAAGCCGCGGATCATGCGTCACCTTATATGTAACGGTATCGGGTACGTGGTCAGACCCGGAAATGCCCGCCAGCCATTAGCCGGACATCCCCGGAAATTCAACCTCTTCAGTGGCTTATCGCCGTTCCCAGCCGCCCCGACGGGGTCGTCCTGGCCTTGGAAGACATTGACGGTGCCAGAGGCGGCCTTTATAAGGACACCAAATGGCGGTGGGCGCAATCCTGCCGCCGCTGTTCTTTGAGCGACGCAGATCGGGCAACAAAGTCTGTCTGTTACGCCTCTGCTCCGGGGACGGCCTTCTCAATCGAACACCCTAAAACCGAGCGTCGATCACGCGGTAGAGCAGCCGGCGCCATTGAGATCCGATCAAAGCGACCGGTCACTGCCTAAGGATATTTGAGACCATGGCCAATACCACTTCCGCCCAGAAGGCGACGCGCAAGATCGCCCGTCGCACCATCGTCAACAAGTCGCGCCGCACCCAGATGCGCGGTGCAGTTCGTATGGTTGAAGAAGCGATCAAGACCGGCGATCGCGACGCAGCATTGAAGGCGATGGCGCGCGCCGAGCCGGCATTGATGCGCGCAGCTCAGCGCAACATCATTCACAAGAACAACGCCAGCCGCAAAGTCTCGCGGCTCTCCCATCAGATCGCGAAACTTGGTAAATGATCTGATCGAAATCGATGTTCGTGGACAAGCCCGGCTTTGCCGGGCTTTTCTTTTTGGCGACGCGTTGCCTTGTCGCTGCACGCGCTCGCAAAGGTTTCAGCGGGTTGTACGCACTGCAAATTGCATCAAAAAAGAGGCAGCCAGACAACGACATGCGCGCCGGTTGCGACCAGAGGTTACCCTCAAAAACGAGTCCTGAAAAACGGTGTTTCGATAATCACTTACCCCCATAGCGACGACAAGCATTTGGAAAACTCGTCTGTGCGGCTTTCGCTTAAGACTTTGTGAAAGTTTTTTCGCAGCCCCGCGACAAATATGACAGTGCGGTCGACCTTTGAAATTCTCCACAGCGATTCAAAAACTTGCTTTCGAGTCTGCTGGTGGCACCGTGTGCGCCATCGGCATCGGACACGGTTTCCGAGCGTCCGGGCTGAATCAAATTCGTTGCGAGATGCCGCGCATCGTGTATTCCTTAGGTGGTCCACAGCGCCCACGATCTTGAGACCAGCGCGGTTTTAGAAACGGGGCGAGCGTGCAAACCGGGCGGCGGTATGCACGTTGGTGATGCTTTAGCAGGCGGTTGTCGTGTCGTAACCCGTAGTAGGGTACGGGAGTGTTTGTCTGAATTTCTCTGGCGGGGCGCTGACGCCTCGCACGCTCAATAGAGCGAGAGAACCACGGACATTCCGACGCGAACGCCCAGCAGAGCCAGCGGACGAGTCAGGATGGAAGCCGAGCGTGGGGCTGGGCAAATTACTATTCGGACGCGACTGTTTGTGGGCCACAGTAGGACCTTGTCGTGAGCGATCGCGGCAGGACGGAGGGGTTACATGTTTTACGAAGCAATAGCGGTACCGGGGCAAATTCCTTCTTCCAGCGTTCCCGAGTTAGATCCGTCTCTAACGTGCGCTAGAGCGCCAAGTACGCGCTGACCTCAACGACCATTCATCTTCAAGCCGACTGACCTGTACGCCAGCGTTCGCGCTGAATGGTTGGTTTATGCCTGAAGGTGAATTCGGTTGAGGTCTCGCCGTGGCAGAAAATCTGCCCGGCATTCGCAACGTTAAGTCTACTCATACGGAAAAGCTAAAACGATGACATCGGAACAGGAACGCTGGTCACGCGTAAAAGGTCGGTTGCGGTCGAGCGTTGGCGAGGACGTCTATACGAGTTGGTTTGCCCGGATGGATCTGGAGGGCGTGCAGGAGGAGAGCGTGCGGCTGTCAGTTCCTACGCGCTTTCTGAAGAGCTGGATCCAGGCGCACTATGCCGAACGCGTACTCTCCTGCTGGCAGGCCGAAATGCCGGGGGTGCATCGTATCGATCTCACGGTGCGCTCGCCGACACGTCCTGCAGCCAACGGCAAGGAAGCGCACACTCCGGTCGAGGCTCGTCGCGGTGCTGACGTTCGGCCCGCCGCTGAATTGCGCGCCACCGCGACCGTGCCGGTCTCCGCAAATCACGATGCACTCGGCGGCTCGCCCCTTGATCCGCGACTGACCTTCGCGACCTTCGTCGTCGGCCGCTCCAACACGCTGGCGCATGCGGCAGCGCGCCAGGTTGCAGAAGGACGTCGCGGCGATCCCGTGATGTTCAACCCCCTTTATATCCATGCGGGCGTCGGCCTCGGCAAAACGCACTTGTTGCAGGCTGTGACCTGGGCTGGCAATTCCGGCAATGAGCGCAAGGTGCTCTACCTCACCGCGGAAAAGTTCATGTACGGCTTCGTGGCCGCGCTGAAGACGCAGACGGCGCTGGCCTTCAAGGAGGCGTTGCGCGGCATTGATGTTCTTGTGATCGATGACTTGCAGTTCCTGCAGGGCAAGTCGACACAGGCGGAGTTCTGCCACACGTTGAACGCGCTGATCGACGCCGGCCGGCAGGTGGTGATCGCAGCAGATCGTCCGCCCTCCGATCTCGAGAGCTTGGATGATCGCGTCCGCTCAAGACTCGCTGGCGGTCTCGTGGTCGAAATGGGTTCGCTTGGCGAGGACTTGCGGCTCGGCATTCTCAGATCGCGCGTCGCTGCAGCCCGTACCCACCATGCGAGCTTCGACGTTCCGGACGAGGTGCTGAGCTATCTTGCACGCACCATCACCCATAACGGCCGCGACCTGGAGGGGGCGGTCAATCGGCTGCTGGCACACAGCAAGCTCAACGCACAGCCGGTGACCCTGGAAATGGCCGAGCGGGAGGTGCGCGACCTGATCCGGCCGCAGGAACCCAAGCGCATCAAGATCGAGGACATCCAGCGCGTGGTCGCGCGCCAGTACAGTGTCAGCCGATCGGATTTATTGTCCTCGCGCCGAACCGCAAACGTGGTTCGCCCGCGCCAAGTCGCGATGTATCTGGCGAAGACTCTTACCTTGCGGTCGTTGCCTGAGATCGGCCGCCGTTTCGGCGGACGTGACCACACCACGGTGCTGCACGCCGTGCGCAAGATCGAGGCACTGGTCGCCAAGGACACCTCGCTGTCCGAGGAAGTCGAGTCGCTGAAGCGTCAACTGCAGGAGTAAGGGGCGATCCAGTAGGTAGCGCATCCCTCGCGAAGGGAGGCTGGCTTGCATTTGGCCACGAACCATGCCGCCGGCCAAATCCGGCCGGCCCACTGGGAAAACGCGAAAAACCCTCGAAAGCGTGGGGAACTACCGACCCGTCCCTTGAACTTGAGGCCTATCCGCGCCACCTTGCACGACCCTCAGGGGTTTGATCAAATCCCGATCTGATCTGGCTCTTTGGGTTCAAGTGCCGCGGCGCGCCGTTGGAGCCGTGGGGGTTTTCCAGCTTGGGGATCGGGCGAGTAGTGCAATGAAGGTTACGGTCGAACGCGCGCAACTGCTGAAATCGCTGGGCCACGTCCAC
>JGI24705J35276_12238300_pt1 | contig 18880 bp, 17 predicted proteins | sample TergutNt197P4_FD_35276 | JGI IMG/M metagenome (IMG submission 35276) | reverse complement strand
TTTCCCGATAACTGTCCTTTTTTTGGCCCTTTAAAGTGTCTTTTCCCCGGATATTTTGACGGAATGCGAACATTGTCCAAATTGAATATGTAATCATCTGTCTTACTGAACCACAAGATAGTTTCATGTCGTCCACTGAAACGGTTACTTGCATGAAGTCCGTGTCCGAAGTACCATACTATCCGATTTCTGAGCTTCATCCCGTACTTTTTAAACAGTTGATAATAATAAATATCTAATGGAAAAACTTCCCCTTTATCAACGTAATTACCTACCTGCCAACATAAATTCCCCTTTGCGGATAATGTTCTGGCTAACTCGGAAATGATTTCTTCCTGCGTTTCCAGGTATTTTTCAATACTCGTTTTTGTCTCGTATGATTTTCCCACATTATAGGGCGGTGAAGTTAAAATCAGGTCGAATTTCCCTTTTCAATTCCTCTTAAAATCGACAAACAATCATTATTAAGTATTTCATAACGAATATCTTGTCTTACATATTTAAACAAAGGCTCTATAACTTGCATCTTTTTAGATTATTATTTGCGCAAAAATAACGCTCCTTTTGAAATAATACACTCAATTTTGTCGCCAGTTTTCAAAAATAATTTTGGCTATCACTCTCTCAACCTTGCAGATAACAGGGTTACGCTACGCCTAACAAGGTTTGATAAAATTTTAAAATTCAATCGTTTCGCCTCTTGATTTCCAGCCGATAAAACGGCATCCGGCGTCTTGTGCAAAAGACCGGAATGCCTGTGCTTTGTCGTAACGATCGCCAAAGTGCATCGGGGCAAAAACTTTTGTCCTGATACGCTCTATGAACTGTTGTGCTCCGCGCATATAATTTTTCCCCAGCCTGGGATCCACAGGAAACATGGCCAAATCTACTTGTGTGGTCGTTTCGGCCAGCAAAGCTACTTCTTTCAAAAAATCATCTTCGGCAGTCTGACTTTCTTTTGGAGTTGACTCCTCATCCCAGTGCCAGTTGTTCAAATCACCTGCATGAAACAACCACTTTCCTTCCGTTTCAATCAGAAACGAACTACCGACATCAGTAGAGCCAAATGCCCTCACACGCAGCAGTTCATCTTCCCACACCTGTCCTTTTTCCAAAAAAACAACATCCGGAAAATTCACCCATGTCATTTGTTCACGGATATCATCAGAGAAAACATACTGAATATCCGGCCGTACCTTTGTCCACCGCATCACTTCGCGATTAAAATGATCCGGATGCCAATGCGTTGCAAGCACATATATCTTTTCCTTACCGGAAGTCAACGCCTGTTGCACAAAAGCCTCATTCGTATCCTTGAAGTAATCAAGAATAATCATAAAGCGTTCGCTTTCAACTACAAATCCACTATTATACAAATAAGTCAGTTTCATCTGTTTCTGTTAAATTGTTGTCAAACATAAAAAAATCATCAAACATATTATTGCAAAAATAACTTTTTTTAGCTTAACAATTCTTTGTCTTGAAAAATTTTATTAGAAAAACTCGAATAATCATGTTACCTTTGCAATGATTTTTCGAAAAAAAACTGATACGCATCGGTTCTTAACAAAAGTAACTATGTGAAAAATATATTAATAACAAAAAAAACAAAAATGAACAACAGAAGAGATTTTATACGAAACATGACGCTGCTTACCACCGGTAGCTTACTGGTCGGAAATAAGAAGTCCGCACAAGCTGCAAATTATACTACAACACAAGCAACTGCCGCCACAAAAGAGTTGGGTTTGCAGATTTATTCACTTCAACGTGAATTGTATGACGATATTCCCAGGCCAACTTCCTCTATCGCAGGGAACATGAAAGGAAACCGGACTGGACGCCCAAACAAATACTGGCGCACCGTCAAAATTATGCACCGCCCATACTCAAACAACTCAAAGAGCGTCTAATCAAGATACAAAACAACCCGAATACCCTGCCCGGAAGTCCGCTTGCCAAAGCGGTCAATTACATGCTGGGGCAGTTTGACGCCCTGAGCAATTACATTCTCCGCCACGATTACGCGCTGGACAATAATGCCATCGAAAGGGTAAATCGCTACATTAGCGTAAGCCGAAGAAACTCCCTTTTTTGCGGCAGTCATGCCGGCGCCAAAAGAATGGCCCTCATTTATTCGCTCTCCTGTTCGTGCATACTCAATAATATAAATACCTTTCATTATTTTACCGACAAATTAAACCGACTCGTACAAATCAACCCCAATGCACCCGATAAGGTCTTTATCGATCTTCTACCACATCGCTGGCAAAATATCATTTGACTTGTTTTAACCACTGTCCGAGGGAAACGGATGCCATGACGACAGATCAACGACAGCGTATTCTCGTTAGTTAGATCTTTTCCGCTCTCTGACGACACCCGCTGTCTTATGGCTCAAAAATATCGGTTGTGGTAAATCGGATACCCTATGAATCCCTCGTTTTGTAATTTTAATCCCTCACTTTCAGTGGTTTGAGTGCTAAACAATGAAAAAGATTTTGGTAACTACATATATATAATTACATTTAAAAGCAATGTTCTGCTGAATTATCCACCAAAATAACCGACAACAAAAAAAAGTAAGAAAATAGTTGGAATTTAAATTATTTATGTATTTTTGTTGGCAAATAGATTTGTATTCGGTTTTTGGATATCTATACAATCGAAAGTTTGCAGTCTTTAATAAATTTGGAATTGTGATTTGGAAAAACTATATATTAAGAGTATATTTATTTTATTATTAACATTTTTAATTATTTGAATTATGGAAAAGAAAAGAATTTCTCTGAATGGCCTAAAAAAAGTCTTATCTCCAAAGGAGATGAAGAATGTGTTGGGCGGAAGTGGTAACTGTATGACGATAGATGAAGGTGGTTGCAAATATTACTGTTGTCGTGATGGTGGTGGGAATTGGATGTGTGAAAATTTAGGTTGTATTGGATGAAAATTTTGGTTTATGGATTAAATCAGTTTTTGTCAAGGAAAATGGTTTTATTTTTTAAGTTCATAAGGATTTTATTATGCTTTATTAATTATTGACTTATTAACGATTAAGCCTTGACGACTGCCAAAAAACCAAAACTCTGTGTCACAATCTGTCGACGACAGCTTTAGTTTTTTGATTTTTGGTAGTCGTTTTTATATTCAGAATTTAAAATGAAAAGAGTAAACATAATATTATTTATCATCCTGCTGATGATGGAAGGATGCAGTGAAGGCAGGCAATCAGGTAAAGACAGTGATATTTTCATCACTGTTGACATTACTATGGTAAATTATCCTAAAAAAGAACTGATTCTTCAGGATTTTATGGACGTGGAATACATTGGGTTGGAAACTTCTGACGAATTTCTATGTCAGGGCCGTGTTCTTGATATTGGTAGTGATATCCTATTGGTAAGTAATTATTTCGACGATGGCGATATCTTCGTCTTTGACAGAAACGGTAAAGGAATAAGAAAAATCAACCGTCTTGGACAGGGGGGTGAAGAATATACAAGCATTTATGGGACTGCGTTGGATGAGGATAACAATGAAATGTTTGTCAACGACGTTAGTGGAAAGAAAATATTGGTGTACGATTTATACGGGAAATTTAAACGCAGTTTTCGGCATGATGAAGGAATCAGATATGTCGGTATTTACAATTTTGACAATAGAAATTTAATTTGCGAGGTTGATTATGATAATAAAGCGCTTGAAAAATTGTTTATTATTGTATCCAAGCTGAATGGAAGTGTTGTCAATAAAATGCCGATTTCTTATAAGCAAAAAAAATCGACAAGAATAGGTAATAATAACGGTCGATTCATAATGTATCTTTATTCTAACATCCTGCCTTTTCATGACAGTTGGATTTTTGCGGAGGCGTCATCTGATACTGTGTTCCGTTTTTTCCCGGATTTCAGTATGATACCTTTTATAGCGAGAACCCCTTCAATACAATCCATGGATCCGGAAATATTTCTTTTTCCGAAAATACTGACTGATCGTTACTATTTCATGGACAAAGTCAAGAAAGAAAATAATTTTACAAAAACGGATTTGATATACGACAGACAAGCGAAGTCTATATACGAATATACTTTATACAATGATGACTACTCCAACAAACAACGAGTAGATATGATAACTTGTGAAACAAAAAATGGAGAAATCGCATTCTGGCAAGAAATTGAAGCCCATGATCTTGTTGGATCATACAAGAAAGGAGAACTGAAAGGCAAACTGAAAGAAATAGCTGCGGGACTGGAAGAAGAATCAAATCCGGTTATTATGTTGGTAAAAAACAAGGCAATTAAGCTAAACAAATAAGATAGAACTTGTTTCTTATTGTAAGTAAAAAATATTTGAAAATTTAGTTATATATTTGCATATCATATTACAATAAGCTAATTTTATTTTAAAACAGCTCACTATGTTTTGGCGTTATAGGTTAAATATATATTTCATTGCCAAATTTTATTAGAAAAACTCGAATAATCATGTTACCTTTGCAATGATTTTTTGAAAAAAAACTGATACGCATCGGTTCTTAATAAAAGTAACTATGTGAAAAATATATTAATAACAAAAAAAACAAAAATGAACAACAGAAGAGATTTTTTACGAAACATGACCCTGCTTACCGCCGGTAGCTTACTGGTCGGAAATACGAAGTCCGCACAAGCTGCAAATTATACTACAACACAAGCTACTGCCGCCACAAAAGAGTTGGGTTTGCAGATTTATTCACTTCAACGTGAATTGTATGACGATATTCCCAGGCGAATGAGAGAATTGAAGGAGATGGGATATATCAATCTTGAACTTTCCGGCTATGATAAGGGGAAGATCGGGAATGTTGCTATGATGGAATTTAAACAAATGGCCGGAGATGCCGGACTGAAAATTGTCAGTTCGCATGTAAATCCAACGATTGAAGGGCTAAGTGGGATGGAGATGTTTTTTCCGCATTATACGAAAGAAATGCTTCCGCAAGTGAAAGAGTTTTGGAAAGCAACGGCAGCTGACCATGTGAAATTAGGTTGCAAATACTTAATTCAGCCGATGATGCCCAGCATTGAGACATACGACGATGCCAGTATTGTGTGTGAGTTTTTGAACGAAGCCGGTAAAATTGGCAAAGAAGCCGGATTGAAATTTGGTTATCACAACCATAATTTCGAGTTCAAGCGCGTGGTAAAACCTGAAGACGCTAACCGTAGGGCAATGCCATGGGAGGTAAAAGGGGATCAAATCATGGATCTTTTCCTTGCCAACACAGACCCTTCGTTCGTAAATTTTGAACTTGATGTATATTGGACGGTGCGAGGAGGAAACGATCCGTTGGAATATATGATAAAATATCCGAAAAGGATCATGGCGCTTCACATCAAAGATACGGCGGTATTGGGACAAAGCGGGTTGTTGAACTTTGAAAATATTTTTAATCAGATGTATGCGAACGGCATTCAGGACTATTTTGTCGAACTGGAAGGAATGCCTGATAAGCGGGCACAATTTGAGGGAGTGAAAGATTGTGCCGAATATTTGCAAAAAGCGCCATTTGTGAAGTAATCCCCTTAATCTGAAAAGGGGTTTCTAAGAAACTGGTTATCGCGCTGTTGCCATTGAGTCCTGAACTTGTTTCAGCATCACCCGCAATCTCCTGAAAACGAGGAGATGTTGAAATAATTGCGGTATGACGATGAGAGTTATAAGAACTCCCCGAAAGCATATTGATAACGCTATCAAAAAACAGATATGAATGGATTATTACGAAATTACATTTACCTATGAATCACTTATAGATGCGACCATCATTTTTGATTTACTGGCAGCCGGATTGGGGGAGATAGGTTTTGAAAGTTTTGTACAAGATGCTGATCGTCTTGTTGCTTATATACCTGTCAACATTTTCGATACCAATAAGTTAGATACCAGTTTGGCACAATTTCCATTAGCAAACGTCCGGCTTAAATATTCCTCAACTTTTATCGAAGCCAGAAACTGGAACGAGGTGTGGGAGCAAAATTATTTCAAGCCTGTTCGCCTTAACAATGAATGTTTGGTGAGGGCGCTGTTTCATCCCGAAGAATCAGGCTATCGCTACGAAATAATCATCCATCCTAAGATGGCTTTTGGTACAGGTAATCATGAGACTACTGCTCTGATGCTTCGCGAAATCATTTCATTGGATTTAGAGGGAAAAGAAGTGTTGGATATGGGATGCGGGACAGCGGTATTGGCGATCGTGGCCGCCAAAAAAAGAGCAAGTCGGGTTGTGGCAGTAGATATAGACGAATGGGCTTACAACAATGCGCTTGAAAACTGTCTGCTTAACAACACCACGCATATTCAAATTGTTTTGGGAGATGCCACACAGATTGTACAACAAGGTATGTTCGATTATATCTTCGCCAATATCAACCGGAATATTTTAATAAACGACATCCCATCCTATTGCAAGGTGCTTAAACCGGAAGGAGCACTTTTTCTGAGCGGTTTCTATAAAAAAGACATTACTGCCATAGAAACAGTATGTAATCGAAACGGCCTTTTTTTATGCTCTCTTGCGGAGCAAAACAATTGGGTTGCCGTTCGGTTCGAAAACATCATGCAAAAAGTACAATGAATATTGAAGAATTACGCGAATACTGTCTCTCACAGAAAAATGCAACAGAAGATATGCCGTTTGAAGATGAAATTCTTGTTTTTAAGGTGCTTGGAAAATGGTTTGCAGTAATTGATTTGAATGATTCTGAACTGACAATTTCGGTCAAATGCGACCCTGATAAAGCCATTGAATTACGCGAACAGTATCATTGCGTGAAAGCGGCCTGGCATTTCAATAAAAAATATTGGAACAGTATTACGCTTAATCATGGCATGAACGACGAAACTGTAAAATATTGGATTAAGCATTCGATAACCGAAGTTGTGAAAAAATTGCCGAGAAAAACGCAATCAGAATTTTGGAAAAATACATAAAAGTACGAATATGCTTAAGATATTTTAGTCCTCAAATGATAGAAAAAAGTTTTTTTTATTTCCTTTTCTGTTTCAGCAATAAAAAAAAACAGTAAATTTGCAGGTGCAAAAACAAGAATTTTTTATTTAATTTTTATATATTCAAATCTTTAAAAAAATTACAATGATTAAAGTAGGTATTAACGGTTTTGGCCGTATCGGACGTTTGGTTTTTCGTGCCGCTCAAGGCAGAGATGACATTCAAGTAGTTGGTATTAACGACCTTATAGATGTTGATTACATGGCATACATGCTGAAGTATGATACTATCCACGGTAGATTTAGCGGGACTGTAGAAATTCAGGATGGTAATTTGGTAGTAAACGGCAACGCTATTCGCGTGACATGCGAAAAGAATCCGGCTGCTTTGGATTGGGGCGCTATTGACGCTGAATATGTAGTTGAATCAACAGGCTTATTCCTGTCCAAAGATAAAGCACAGGGCCACATTGACGCAGGCGCAAAATATGTTGTAATGTCGGCACCTTCAAAAGATGATACCCCAATGTTTGTATGCGGCGTAAATTTAGACGCTTACGTAAAAGGAACGCAATTCGTTTCCAACGCTTCCTGTACCACCAACTGTTTAGCTCCTATCGCCAAAGTATTGAACGACAATTTCGGCATTACAGACGGTTTGATGACAACCGTTCATGCAACCACAGCAACCCAAAAGACTGTGGACGCTCCTTCTGCCAAAGACTGGAGAGGCGGACGCGCAGCAGCAGGCAATATCATTCCTTCTTCGACAGGCGCTGCCAAAGCTGTGGGTAAAGTTATTCCGGCTTTGAACGGCAAACTGACAGGGATGGCTTTCCGCGTTCCGACTTTGAACGTTTCGGTAGTTGACCTTACGGTTAATTTAGCCAATCCGGCTTCTTACGCCGATATCAAAGCGGCCATGAAAGCTGCTTCCGAAGGCGAACTGAAAGGGATACTCGGTTATACAGAAGATGATGTCGTTTCGTCCGACTTTATCGGCGAATCGAAAACTTCAATCTTCGACGCTAAAGCAGGCATTGCATTGACTGATAAATTTGTTAAAGTTGTTTCATGGTACGACAACGAATGGGGTTATTCCTGTAAAGTATTGGATCTGATCGTTCACATGAAGAAAGTGAACGGATAATATCAACTGATCCTGATTGATAGTTCCCATTGCCAACCAAGTCACCCGAATCCAGATAAAGCTAATAATCAAATATTTAGCTTGAAATGGTTTCGGGTGACGTTTTACGTGTCCTGTTTGTTTACATGAAAATACTGATTATAGAAGACGAGCCTGAACTGTCGCAAAGCATGGTACAATACCTGAGTCGGCAGGATTATCTGTGCGAACAGGCTATGACCTATTCGGAGGCAATGGAAAAAATATCGCTGTATTCCTACGACTGTATCCTGCTGGATTTAATGTTGCCAGGCGGTAGCGGTATGGAAATTCTGGAACACTTACAGAAAACCGGACAAAAGACCGGCGTGATGATTATTTCAGCAAAAGGGGCGTTGGAAGACAAGCTGCAAGGGATTCGTATCGGCGCCGATGACTATCTGGCAAAACCATTCCACCTTGCCGAATTGAGCGCCCGAATATATTCATTGATACGACGTTCGCAATTTTCCGGTAATAATTGTATCCATTCCAACGATGTGGAAATTGATTTGCTTTCAAAGGAAGTGATGATTAGCGGTGTCCGGATAACATTGACTAAAACAGAATACGACCTTTTACTGTTCCTTATAGGAAACAAAAACAGGGTAATATCAAAGAATGCGCTGGCTGAGCATCTTTCAGGTGATATGGCTGATATGCTCGACAGTCAGGATTTTGTGTACGCACATATTAAAAATCTGAAAGGGAAACTTAACAGGGCAGGTTGCACAGAAGCTATTAAAACCGTGTATGGAATGGGTTACAAGTGGATTCAGACATGAAACGCCATAAATTACTGAACAAGACGCTTCGATATTACATCGGTTTCGGATTATTGATGGCACTTCTGATTGAGCCGGTGTTTTACTTGTTGATAAAAAAATTTCAGCTGCATGAGATTGACGAATATCTGTACCTTCAATTGGAAAATATAAAAGAAAAAAGCATCAAAACACTTAAAATAAGTGAAATACCTGATTGGAACCGTTTCAATAGCGCAAATACGATATTTCCCGTTACTGAACAAACAGATGCTTTAGTTTTCAAAACAGAGTCTGTTTTCAACGAAGTTGAACAGAAATATGAGCCTTATCGTGTTATTTATGCACCAATTGAAATAGAATGCGAAAAATTTAATCTTGCCATTCAGATGAGTATTGTCGAGTCTCAGAAAATACTTCAATCATCCGTATTGCTTCAATTGTTACTGTTCGTGTGCCTGATCGCAGGAATGGTAATTATCACCCGTGTTATTCACCAGCAGCTTTTTAAACCTTTTTACCGGACACTTTTATTGATAGAGCATTTCAACATCCGTCAGTTTGCGTTGCCACAATTTACAGCAACTGATATCATAGAATTTAACCAACTAAATCTCGCATTACAAAACTTGATGGACGACAACCTGCAAGCCTACAAAATTCAAAAGGAATTTACTGAAAATGCTTCGCATGAACTGCAGACGCCATTAGCCGTGTTTCGTTCCAAACTTGATATGCTGCTGCAACAACCCATCCTTACTGAAGAACAATCAGACATTATTCAAACTCTTCACGAAACGATTTCACGGTTGGTACGAATGATTAATAACCTGCTTTTGCTTGCCAAAATGGACAACAAACAAATACCGGACAGTTCGCAAACACTCAATGTCAATGAAATATTGATAAAATCGTTATCTCTACTTGCCGGACAAGCTGAAGCGTCAAATATAATAATTGATATCCACTCGGACGATGCTGATATATCTATCTACACAAATCAACAACTATTTGAATGTCTGATCAATAACTTGCTGACCAATGCAGTCAGACACAATACCTCAGATGGCAAAATTTATATCACGCTTACAACTGATACATTGACAGTTAAAAATACAGGAAGCGACCAACCGTTAGACACAAAGCTGTTGTTCAGACGTTTTGGGCGTATGAACACCGCCACGAAAGGCAGCGGGCTTGGGCTTGCCATTGTACGACAAATATGCTTACTTTACCATTGGAAAATCATCTACAGCTTTGAAGATGGAATGCACTGTTTTAAAGTAACTTTTCATAGCGAATGAGCGATGAAGGCATCCTTACCATCGTGATATTATCTTCAACAATAAGGGGATGCCGTGATTATTCTCTTTTCCTGTCCGACATTACCAATAACTTAATTCAACAGTATTTTTTATTGCAAAAATTCCGAATCTTCAAAAAATATTCAAAATCTTATCTTATCTTTACAAGATAATTTGAGCACATTTTGCTCGAAAAAGTGATTGTTAATAAAGTAATAGTATATCATAATGAGACATTCTTTCATCGTAAGTTCATTTTTTCTGTTTGTGTTCATGTCCGCATTACATTCACAAACTAATGATTTGAATAGTTATATCAGTCATGCACTTGAAAACAGTCCGCTGTTGAAAGAGTATCAGAATCAAATGGTTATTAACCGGTTGGACAGTTTAATATTGAAATCGGAATACAAACCGTCGGTCAATTTCTCGACTTCAAATTCATGGGCGCCTGTTATAGACGGTTACGGTTACAGCCAGTCTATTACCCACAAAGGAAGAAATAGCGCTTTCCTAACTGTACGTCAAACCATTATCGGTAATGAAAACCTGAAAAACCATTTGTCAACCTACGCAATTGAAAATCAATTGTTATTAAATGAGAAATCAATTTCAGAACAAGACCTTAAGTTGGCAGTAACGACACAATACATAACGACTTATGGAACAATGCAGGAAATTTTGTATAATGAAGAAATTATCAACAGGTTGGAAAAAGAAAGTATAATCCTGCAAAAACTGACAGAGGCGACACTGTATAAACAAACTGACTATCTGAATTTTCATGTCACGCTTCAAAAACAACACTTGCTTGTCAGTCAGCAAAAGGCGGAATATAAAAATGATCTCGCATTACTTAATTATATTTGCGGTATCATAGACACATCATATATACAATTGGAAAAACCTGAAATCTTATTACAACCCACATTGACGTTTGAAAACACGCTTCATTTCTACAATTTTCAGATAGACAGCCTGAAAATACGTAATAGTGACGTATTGATTGATTTTGCCTACCACCCCAAATTGGACGTTTTTGCTGATGCAGGTTTCAACAGCACATTAGATAATTATTCCTATAAACGTTTTGGTGCCAGCATCGGGTTTTCATTGACGATACCTATTTACGATGGTAATCAACGACAAAAACAGCATAATAAACTGAAAGTTTCCGAACAGATCCGTAAAGATTTTCAGGATTTTTCACGCCAACAATACCTGCAACACATTAAGCAATTGTTTCAACAATTGGAACAAACCGAAGAGATTATCCGTCAAGCCCAGTCGGTTATCACATCCATGCAATCGTTAATTGATGCCTATGGCAAACAGCTGCAAACAGGCGACGTAAGTATTACCGATTACATGCTTGCCCTTAATAACTTTTTGGATGCAAAATATGTAATAACCCAATATTCAATTAATAAAATACAAATAATCAATCAAATAAATTATTGGAATCATGAAAAATAATTTTTCAATTTTCAATTGGCTACGCCTTTCTTTTTCGCATCCCGGTCGTTCAGGTAAATTTGATGGGTCCCTGTTTAATACAGGTTTTTCGATTTTACTGTGCTGCCTTATGTTTCTTTCCTGTCATGGTAATCATGATGATCATGATGAGGAAGAGTTGGAAACCGAAACACCGGTAACAGTCACCCATATTACTGTTGGCGACATGATGGAGGTTGTAGATGTGAACGCCACCTCAGAATTTCTTCAAAAAACTCAAATCACAGCCACTACAACCGGATATCTGAAATCGGTTGATGTACAGCACGGGCAACGTGTTAGTAAAGGACAAGTTTTATTTGTCTTGAAAGGGAAAGAAGCAGAAAATCTTGGTTCAATCATGGACGAAATTGACTCCAACCTTCATTTCACAAGTGAAATAGAAATCTTGGCAAATTGTAATGGTTTCATTAGCAAGATACTCCATCAGACAGGTGATTATGTGATGGAAGGTAACGATCTGGCAGAGATCATTGACGCCGGAAGTCTGGTTTTTATGATGCAACTTCCCTACGAATTAACACCTTACCTTTCAAAAAACAAAACCTTGCAGTTAGAACTCCCCGACGGAACCACCCTTACAGGTGTTGTGTCAATTTACATGCCGACAGTTGACCCTGTTTCACAAACACAAAGCATTATGATAAGAGTTTCTAATGCAGGAACAATACCGGAAAATCTGATTGCCAAAGTCAGGATTATCAAAAATATCAAAAACAACGCGATCATCTTACCCAAAGAAGCGATATTGGCTGATGAAACACTGGAACATTTCTGGATTATGAAAATGATTGATGAGGATTGCGCTGTGAAAGTACCGGTCATCAAAGGAATAGAAACAGATGGAATGGTCGAAATCCTGTCTCCGGAGTTGTTTGAAAATGATATTATTATAGAAACCGGCAATTATGGCTTGCCTGATATGGCAAAGGTGGTAATCGAAGATGAATGATTAATGGTTATTCTTCTTAAATCGTAATTTGTAATTAAGTTATATATGAAGTTCTTCAACACTTATAAATCGCCCTTATCCGTACTGATTGGAATTGTGATTCTGGGTGGAATGTTTGTCTTCTCTAAGATGCAGACGTCGTTATTTCCCGAAATCACGTTTCCGAAAATCAAAGTGATTGCCGATGCCGGACAACAACCTGTTGATAAAATGATGATAACCGTAACCAAACCCCTCGAAGATGCAATTAAAAAAGCAGAAAACTTACATTTGGTTCGGAGTATTACAAGTCGTGGAAGCTGCGAAATTGAAGCCTATATGGATTGGAAAAGCGATATAGACATGGATAAACTCCTGATTGAATCGCGAATAAACGAGATACGTCATTTGCTTCCAGGCGATATTGAAATCACGGTCGAAAAAATGAATCCTTCCATATTACAAGTCATGGGTTATTCATTAGAATGCGATGACCGTTCTCCTATCGAAATGAAAATGATGGCTTTATATACCATTAAGCCATTTCTTTCTCAAGTAGATGGTATTAGCGAAGTGCTGGTGTTGGGCGGGAAAACCAAAGAATACTGGTTAACGCTGAACCAACATAAAATGAGTAGTCTCGGCATTACCCCTGAAATAGTTCGTACAGCCATAGAAGAAAGTAATTTTATCGAATCCAATGGATACCTGATTGATTACCGGATGCTGTTTTTATTTATTACCGATGCGCAACTTTACAACCTCGACGACCTGAATCATTTGGTAATCAGCAACGATGGAAAACGCATCATTACCCTTCAGGATATTGCAGAAGTAAGCATTCAGGAGGCAAAGGAATACGTCAAAATCAACGCAAATGGCAAAGAGGGCGTACAAATCGCCATTTTTAAACAGCCTAACGCCAATTTGCTGGAAGTATCTGATGCGATGAAGGAAAAAGTCAATGAACTACAAAAAATCCTTCCTCCTGATATCCATATTCAACCCTATTATATTCAAGCCGATTTTGTGGAAGACGCCATCAAAAGCGTCAGTGACAGCCTGTGGATAGGACTTTTACTGGCAATTTTGGTAGCGATCCTGTTTTTACGTTCACTCAAAGCAAGTGTTACTATATTATTAACCATACCTGTCACGTTACTTCTTACTCTCATCGTCTTATACGCAACCGGAGGGACTTTTAATATTATGACTTTAGGCGCTATTGCTGCATCCATCGGATTAATTATTGACGACGCGATTGTGGTTGTGGAGCAGATACATCGCACACACGAAGAATACCCTGACGAACCATCAACCTCATTAGTTGGAAAAGCCATTCAATATCTTTTTCCCGCTATGGTCGGTTCGTCGGTCAGCACCATTGTCATTTTCATTCCCTTTGTGCTGATGAGCGGAGTGGCGGGAGCTTATTTTAAAGTGATGACAGACACTATGATTATTACCTTGGTGTGTTCGTTTTTTGTCACCTGGATTCTATTACCGGTATTTTACCTGTTGCTTTCAAGCAAAAGTGTAATCTCCAAACAGAAAAGTGCACACGAAGTAAAAAAACAGGCTTGGGTGCAGTTTTTTGTCGAAAAACCATGGATGAGCCTGATTATTGTCGCAGGATTAATCGTATCCATTGTACTTGTGTTGCCCCATTTGGAAACCGGTTTTTTACCGGAAATGGACGAGGGTAGCATTATTCTTGATTATGAATCCCCGCCGGGTACTTCATTGGAAGAAACCGACCGCATATTGAACGAAGTGGAAAAACTGATTATCGCTACAGACGAAGTACAGGCCTACAGCCGCCGTACCGGTACTGAATTAGGCTTTTTCATTACCGAGCCAAATACAGGCGATTACTTGATTCAATTGAAAAAGGATCGGGAGAAAAGTACAGAAGAAGTGATTGAAGATATACGGAAAAGAATTGAAGCTACACAACCTGCTTTGCAAATAGACATGGGGCAGGTCATTGGAGACATGTTGGGCGATTTGATGACTTCTGTTCAACCGATAGAAATTAAAATATTCGGTGATAATCAGGAGACATTGGAAAAATTATCAGAAGAAATTGCCGAATTGATAGAAGAAATTAACGGCACGGAAGATGTATTCGATGGCATTGTAATTGCCGGTCCTTCCATTGAAATTGTTCCGAATTTTAAAAATTTGGCTCAATATGGTATTACACCAGTTGATTTTCAATTTCAATTACAAACGGCCTTGGAAGGAGTTGAAGTAGGACACATATTGGAAAAAGAACAGATGACACCGGTTCGTATGCTCTATCCAAACAGCAGAGAACTTGGCATAGAAGACATCAAGCGAATGCAGGTATTTGCTTCCAACGAACAACTCATTCCAATTGGTTCGTTAGCCGACATCACCGCCCACAGCGGCGATGCCGAGATCCATCGTGAAAACCTGCAAATGATGGGAGTCGTTACCGCGCGTATCTTCGACCGCAGTCTGGGTAGCATCATGTCAGAAATTAAGGGAGAAATAGCAGACAATATTCATCTGCCGGCAGGCTATCATATCGAATACGGCGGGGCATATAAACAACAACAGCAGTCGTTTGCAGAGCTGTTGATGATTTTGATCACCTCCTGTCTGCTTGTTTTTGTCGTGATACTTTTCCTTTTCAGAGACCTTATGACAGCTTTCATTGTACTTTTCACCGCCATATTGGGAGTAGGAGGAAGTTTTCTGCTGCTATATTTTACTGACACACCGCTGAATGTTGGCAGTTATACGGGTTTGATCATGATTGTGGGTATTATCGGCGAGAACGCTGTTTTCACCATTCAACAGTTTCGCACCTTCCTGCTGCAAACCGGTGATCCGGAAGAATCGGTGATCTATGCAATTTCCACCCGCCTACGTCCTAAGTTAATGACCGCATTGGGTGCCATCATTGCACTTATGCCGTTGGCATTGGGAATCGGTACCGGCGCACAGATGCACCAGCCGTTGGCCATTGCAGTGATTGGCGGTTTTTTGGCAGCATTGCCTTTATTGCTAATTGTTTTACCAAGTTTACTTTTACTGGCAAAACGTAAAAGGAGCACAATAAAATTGTTTTCACTGCACAAATCATAATGATTTGCATCATCCGTATGCTTTTGTGACAGTCTCTTTTTTATTTTTCAAGGTCATTTTTTTATCTTTGGCATACTATTTGTAGTGATTACTGAATATTTAATTAATTTTGCAGTGTATGAATGATAATGATATGAAAAATAATTATTCCAACCATTTGATGAATGTCATTAAATCAGGTCGTGAGATAGCAGCCAATCGTCAATACAATACAATTGATCCTGAACACCTTATGCTTGGTATTATGCAGGATGATCAATGTAAAGCGACTAAACTGCTCAATGAGATGAGTGTGGATTTGTCAATGATTAAAAAATTTATAAATCTTATATCTCCCTATTCTTTAGATCATTATAAGAAACCTGCCATCAATGTTAAGTTAGGTAGTTTTTCTGAAAGGTTGCTGCGAATAAGCCAACTTGAAGCACGGCTGCTGAAAAGTAAACAAACAGGAACGGAACATCTTTTATTAGCCATTTTAAAAGAAGAAGTGTTCGGACTTACTTCGTTTTTGAACAACATGGGGATTACATACCCTGTCATTTATAATCAATTGGCCAGCTTAGCCGGTGTTGATCTTATTGAAATACCGGACTTAAGTAAGATTCGTCCAAGTTGGTTGAATGTTGAGAGTGAAGATTACGAAATACACAGCGGATTTACTGACGATGACGAAGAGGAAGAAGAGTCTTTCTCGTCTTTTCAAAAAGAACCGGCTCAGCCACTATCCTCCTCCAAAAGTACTCAGACACAGGCAAAACCAACAAACGATACCCCTGTGCTTGACAATTTCGGTACTGATATGACCAAAGCCGCTGCAGAAGGCAAACTCGACCCTATTATTGGCCGTGATAAAGAAATACAGCGATTGGCGCAGATTCTTAGTCGCAGGAAAAAAAATAATCCTGTACTGATCGGGCATCCTGGTGTTGGGAAATCAGCAATTGTAGAAGGGTTAGCTCAACGGATTATTCAAAGAAAGATTTCGCGTGCGTTATTTGATAAAAGAGTGATTAATCTTGATTTGGGTGCAGTCGTGGCCGGCACGAAGTATCGTGGTCAATTTGAAGAGCGTATCAAGGCGATTCTAAACGAACTGACAAAAAATCCGAATATCATTCTCTTTATTGACGAAATACATACGCTTATCGGGGCAGGTTCTGCTTCCGGCTCAATGGACGGCGCCAATATGCTCAAACCGGCTTTAGCTCGCGGCGAATTACAATGTATTGGCGCCACTACTTTAGACGAATACCGGAAAAGTATTGAAAAAGACGGTGCTTTGGAACGCCGTTTTCAGAAAGTCATTGTAGATCCTACTACCCCGGAAGAAACGCTGCAAATCCTCCATAACATCAAAGAACGGTATGAGGAACATCACAATATGATTTATACTGACGATGCATTGGAAGCATGTGTCAAACTGACAGACCGCTACATTACAGACCGTTTCTTTCCTGACAAAGCGATAGATGCTATGGACGAAGCAGGTTCGCGTGTACATATATCGAATATCGTCGTTCCACCCAATATTGAAGAATTGGAAGCTCGGATTGAAGCAACGAAAAACGAAAAATTAGCCGCCGTCAAATTACAGAATTTTGAATTGGCCGCCAGTTTCCGCGATACCGAAAGAAACTATTTGACGGAATTGGAAAATGCCAAAGCAAATTGGGAAAAGGATATGCAACAACACCGTGAAACCGTTGATGAAGAACAGGTTGCTGAAGTAGTTGCTATGATGTCGGGTATTCCTGTACAACGCATGGCGCTATCTGAAAATATGCGACTTCGCAAGATGGGAAACGTGTTGAAAGAGAAAGTAATAGGACAGGAGGAGGCAGTCGAAAAAATCGCAAAAGCCATTCAACGAAACCGCATAGGGTTGAAAGACCCGAAGAAACCAATCGGCACATTTATGTTTCTGGGACCTACCGGTGTGGGGAAAACCTATTTGGCAAAAAAATTGGCTGAATATCTGTTTGATTCGGCAGATGCCTTGATTCGTATAGATATGAGCGAATATTTAGAAAAATTTGCTGTTTCCCGATTGATAGGAGCTCCTCCCGGTTATGTTGGATATGAAGAAGGCGGACAGTTGACTGAAAAGGTTCGACGTAAACCTTACTCGGTTGTTTTATTGGATGAAATGGAAAAAGCGCATCCTGATGTATTCAATATTCTCCTACAAGTATTAGACGAAGGGCATCTGACTGACAGTTATGGCAGAAAGATTGACTTTAAAAATACGATCCTTATCATGACATCCAATATTGGAACACGGCAACTGAAGGATTTTGGACGAGGCATAGGTTTTCATCCTGCAGGCGAAGGTGAAACAGACAGGGAATATTCACGCAACGTAATCCGCAAGGCACTTGAGAAAAAGTTTGCACCCGAATTTCTAAACCGTGTTGACGATGTGGTTATGTTCGATCAGTTAAATCAAGAAGCTATCAAACGGATTATTGACATTGAGTTGAGTGATGTATATAAACGACTTGAAATCTTGGGCTACCAAATCAGGATCACTGACGAAGCCAAAGAGTTTATTGCATCCAAAGGATACGATGTGCAATTTGGAGCACGCCCTCTAAAACGTGCCATCCAAAAATATATAGAAGATGAACTGGCCGAAATCATTCTCGAAGGATCTGTAGAAGAAGGAGATAGTATCATAATCGGATACGACAGGGAAAACGACAAAATGACGAATGATATTTTAAAAGACTCCACACTAAAAAATATTGTATAAATTTTATTTCGTAACAATTCCTATGTAAACCCAAAAGAGGTTCATTTAATGCTATTATCACAAGAAATCCAATAATAATTTTTGCAATAGTAGTATGAAGAATTTTCTTTATCATATTTTAAAGTTTCCCTTATAATTGTCAGTGTCCCGCTACGCTGTCCGCCGCTTGTTGGCTGCTGGGTATTTTTCTTTAACACGAATTTAAAATCAAGTTCAATACGCCGTTTCCAACTTCCTGTCTATCAAATTGCCGATAAAAGCGTCAATGCTCGTTCCATGATTTTCGGCATACATGGCGATTTTGACGTGAGTCTCCGATGATATACTAATATT
>JGI24705J35276_12238301_pt1 | contig 18891 bp, 18 predicted proteins | sample TergutNt197P4_FD_35276 | JGI IMG/M metagenome (IMG submission 35276) | reverse complement strand
CTGGGCTGGCAGGCGCTTGCCTCGGCGGCGGTGCAACTGCTGTCGGCGGCGGCGCTGGCCGCGGGCGGACTGGCGCTGGGCATCCATCAGCCGCCGCAAGCGTGGGCCTTTGCCATTGCCCCGGTCTTTCTGATGGCGGCGCTACCCGTCAGCGTCGGCGGCTGGGGCACCCGCGAAGCCGCCGCCGTCGCCGCGCTGGCCCCCTTCGGCGTCCCCGCCCCCGCCGCCGTCGGCGCGGCCATGATTTACGGCCTGTACGGCATCGCCCAAGGCGCCCTCGGCGCCCTGGCCTTCGGCCTGCCGCGGCGCGCGCCCTCCGGGGCAGACTCGGCGGCAGGCTGAAGCACCAGCACCGTTTGCCGCATTCCGTATCACGTCAATTTCCGGCTCTTTTACGCAGAGGTTCTCAGAAACAAAACCGCTGCTTGCGGTTCAGCCAAGCGCAACACACTGCGCAAGGCGCACCCCGCAAGCACGCGCGCGATTTCGTCAACCGCATCCATGGTCTGCAGGCGGCGCTCGCTATACCACACTGTCGCCCAATTCATGGCGCCGAAAAAAGGCTTGGTCAGCAATCGTGGCGGCAGATCAATTACCTGTCCTGCGCGAATGCCCTCGTCGAGCACTTCGGCGAATATCTGCTCGTAGGCGTCCCGGAGCTTGACGATGGCGCGCAACTGTCGCATTGCGTCAGCGCCATCGAACAACTGGCGCTCCAGCCCTTGGACAGCCACCTTCTGCATGGGAGAGTCGGTCAAAAGTATCTGCATGTGACGCAGGGCCATAGCGGCAAGCCGTTCCACGACAGGCAGCTTGCTCATCGCGATCGGTTCGACCTCTTCCATCAGACGGGTCATGGCTGCCGTCTGAATGTCGAAGTAGAGATTGGCCTTGCTACGATAGTAATGATAGATGTGCCCTTTGGTGGCCCCAAGGGATTCAGCCACGGCGTCGATGGAAGTCCCGGCATAGCCGAACCGCATGAAGTGTTCAGCCGCAGCGTGAAGAATTTCCGCGCGCGAATCGTTCTTGTCAACAAGGGTTCGCGCACTCGAAGAAAGTGGCAGGTTGCCGTTTTTCGTCATGGGAAACGTAGGATACGTTCGTTTGTTACCAGCGGGCCGCTTGCTTCAATCCATCTTGATGTTCAAGCGCCGAATCAACTCGCCCCATTCCCTATTTTCCTGCACGGCCATCCCATGCAACTCCGCGGCGGTGGTGGACTTCGGTTCGTTTCCTGTCTTCTGCATTGCTTCGCGGAACGACGCCGAGGCGGTGATCTTGCGCAAGGCCGCGCCGAGCCTGTCGAGTGCCGGCTTGGACGTTCCCGCAGGGGCGAACACCGCATACCAAATTTCACCGTTGATCGACGGAAAGCCCAATTCCTTGAAAGTCGGTACGTCGGGCATCAAGGGCTGGCGTTCTGTGCTCAAGACAGCCAGAGCGCGGTATTTTCCGGCATGTACGTTGGGCACGGCGTTAGTCAAACCCTCCACGTTGGAATCGACCACGCCGCCGATCATGTCCATCATTGCTGGTGCGGCGCCCTTGTAGTGAACCTGGGTCATTTCGACATTCAGACCAGCAGCGATCAATTCACCCAGCAGATGGACGATGCCGCCCTGGCCGGTGGTAGCATTGTTGACCTTGCCGGGGTGCGCCTTGGCGTAAGCAATGAACTCGCGCAAGTCCCTAGCCGGGAAGTCGTTTCTGACAACGAAAGCGAAGGGCGTAGTACATACTGCCGCGACAGAATCGAAGTCGTCCAGCTTGTAGGGCAGTTTGTCATTCATGTTAGGGGTAACCGTAAACGTCGTCCCGGCCGTCAATAGCAGCGTGTAGCCATCTTTCGGGGCGCGGGCCACTGCCGCCGTTCCGATGGCCGTGGCCGCCCCGGCTTTGTTTTCGATGATGAAGTTCTGCCCCAGCTCTTCGCGCAGTCGCTCCGCCAACTGGCGGCCGATGACGTCGCTGGTGCCCCCGGGCGGAAAAGGAATCACAAGTGAAACCGGCCGGTTGGGCCAATTCACGGCATCACCGGTCTGCGCCAGGGATGCCGCAGGCAACGCCGCAGCCAGTGCCAGCGCGAGTAGTACTCGCCATTGGAAAAAAATGGGCATGTTGTCTCCTTGATTTGATGAAATTCGGATCCGTAGTGCCCGGTTAAAAGTCGAACCCAATCAATTGGTTAACCGCGCTGGGCGGTTCTGTTTTGGGCCGACCGGGCTGAAAGACACATGAAATCTCCGTTTTTCGAAAATCGAGATCGACAAGATCTGTAGACATGTGTAGCGCGAAGCATCCAGATGAAGCTCCTCCTTAGCAATGAGCAGACAGGTGGCCACGTACTCTATAACCTGTACAAACAACGTCTTGCCCCTGCTCATGCGCCACCCAAACCCGGGAACAGCGCAAACGGACAGATCAAAATTCAAATCGTGGACGCCCATTGCTTGGAACCTGCGTCAGTACTGGCTTTGCGGTCGACTGGAATCAAATAAACCAGACACTACCGGATGTGCTTGTTCGTTTTGTCCAATGCCTTCGGGGCGTGATCTTTGCCAGCCAGCGAACCGCCGGCTTCAATCCATCTTGATGTTCAAGCGCCGAACCAATTCGCCCCATTGCTTGCTTTGCTGGACGGTTATGTCAAGCAATTCTTTGGCGGTGGTGGACTTCGGCTCGCTTCCTATCTTTTGCATCGCTTCCCGGAACGACGCCGAGACGGTGATCTTGCGCAAGGCGGCGCCGAGCTTGTCGAGCACCGGCTTGGGCGTTCCCGCTGGGGCAAACACGGCATACAAGGTCTCGCCGTTGATCGACGGAAAACCAAGCTCCTTGAAAGTCGGCACGTCGGGCATCAAGGGCTGACGTTCCGTGCTCAACACGGCCAAAGCGCGGTACTTTCCGGCTTCGACGTTTGGAACGGCGCTGGTCAGGGCCTCCACGTTGGAATCGACCACGCCGCCAATCATGTCCATCATCGCCGGCGCGGCGCCCTTGTAGTGAATCTGGGTCATTTGGACATTCAGCCCAGAGGCAATCAATTCACCCAGCAGGTGAACCATGCTGCCTTGACCATTGGTGGCGTTGTTAACCTTGCCCGGGTGTGCCTTGGCGTAAGCAATGAACTCGCGCAAGTCCTTGGCCGGGAAATCCTTTTTCACAACGAAAGCGAAGGGGACGGTGCATACCGCAGCCACGGGATCGAAGTCGCTCAGCTTGTACTGCAGCATGCCGTTCATGTGCGGAACGATTGTGAACGTCGTCGCAGTTGACAGCAATAGCGTGTAACCGTCCTTCGGCGCGCGAGCCACCGCTGTCGCGCCGATGGCCGTAGCGGCACCGGCTTTGTTGTCGATGATGAAAGTCTGTCCCAGTTCTTCGCGCAGTCGCTCCGCAAGCTGACGGCCAACTATATCGCTGGTACCGCCAGGCGGGAACGGAACCACGAGCGAAACCGGTCGGCTGGGCCAATTGGCGGCATCACCGGTCTGCGCCAGGGATGCCGCAGGCAACGCCGCAGCCAGTGCCAGCGCGAATAGCGCTCGCCGTTGAAAAAGAATGGGCATGCTGTCTCCTTGATTTGATGATCCGGATCGTTGCTTCAGACTGTGGCGATCGGCGTCGCGGGCGATCCGACCGCGCCCGGCAGCCGCAGCGGAGGAGCGGTCAACAGAAAGCTGGAGCGGCGGTGCTCGCGCAGCCACTTGGCGAGTTCGCCAAAATGCCAAAATTCGCCAAGATTGAGGCCGAGCTTGAACAAACAATGCGCGTGCAGCGGCAGCGCGGCATAGTGCTCGCCTTGACCAGGACGCGCCGGGTAGGCCTCCACCGCGAAGTTGTCGGCGCAAATGGCGACGATGCCCGAGTCTGTAATCCACTGAAGCAGTTTCTCGTCACGACCATCAAGCACGGCGCATGAGCGCGCCAGAAGCTCCGTATCCGGCTCTTTGTTCATCTCCAGAACGAGATCGGAAAAACCGGTATACAAACACAGAAAATCGCCCTGCGTCACCGTCGCCTGCTGGCGATCCAGTGCCGCCATGAGTCCGTCGTAACCAACCAGTGCGCGCTCGCGCCCATGCAGACATTCGAGGTCCACAAGCACACCACGCCCCTGCACGCCGGCGGCGGCCAGGCGTTCGATGCCGATGGCCTTGGCGCCCCATGGGCTGCTCGCATCGTCCGGCCCCACGATCTCGACGCCGCCGCGAAAGCCGTTGTAATAAACCTTCTCAGGCAAGCCGTCGCCGTTTGCATCGAACATCTGGCCAACGTGACCGAGGCCGTCCCATTGGGTCGAATACTGGGTATAGAGCATCACGGCATCGTCGCTGACAACATCTGTAAAGCAGCCGCATACGCTGGACAAACGGAAGTTGTAGTTGTGACCATCTCCCCGGCGCTCGTGAAAGAATCGTGGTTCCTTGCGATGCTGAAACAACTTGTTGCCGCCTGGATAGTCGAGAGGCAGGCTGAGGCAGAAAGTCAGGCCGTGCTCGACTTCGCGGATCGCCTTCAGGCGAATCTCTGGGGTCAACAGGTTCATGCGGCCGACCTGATCGTCCGGACCGAAGTCACCCCAGTTGGAACCTGGGGGGCGTTGCTTGTAACGTGGGTTTTCCATGTTTCGTCTCTCCTGTTGAGTGCGCCTCGTGGCGCTTCACATTTCATTTGCAGTCAATGCCCGGGCTTGGCCTGCAAGCGACTCGCGATGATCCGGATGGGCGATCGCGACCAGCGCAGCGGCGCGCGCGGCGGCGTCGCCCCCGTGCAGCGACGCAACGCCGTATTCGGTCACCACGTAGTCCACCTGATTGGCCACCAGGGTCTGGGTACCGCCATCCAGATTCATGACGATGTTGCTCGCCGCCTTCTTGCCGGCCGTCGAGCGCAACGCAAGGATGCTGCGCCCGCCCCTGGCCCGTCGCGCGCCAGTGGCAAAGTCAGGCAACCCACCCGGCAATGAAATCTGACGCCCGCCCGCCGTTTCGGCATTGACGTTGCCCCGCAAATCAACCTGAAGGGCCGAGTTGATGGCGCACAAGCCATCGATACCCGCCAGCACCTGTACGCCGTGCGTCATCGAGCAGGGGTGGAATTCGACCAATGCATTACGGTGGAGAAAATCGTAGAACGACTGGCTGCCGCCTGCCATTGACGTGACACAGACGCCTGGCTTGAATCGCTTGGTGCTGTTGTCCAGCGCACCGTCTTCCATCAAAAAGCGCAAGGCATCGGTAACAATGCCGCTGTGCAGGCCCAGCCGTGGCAGGTGTCCCAGGTTGGCTGCCACGCGATCAGGCAACGACCCGATTCCCAGTTGCAGCACGGCCCCATCATCCACCAGCCCCGCGACATTGCGGGCAATCTGTTCGTCCACCGCATCGGCAGGCGCGGGCATCGCATTCTGCGGCGCATCAACGGCTTCAATGAACCAATCGATCGCCGAAACCGGCAGCCGCGTATCGCCACAGGTATGCGGCATGAGCGGGTTGATTTCAGCGATCACCAGTGGACGCTGCGCGAGCGCGGCGCGCATGTAGTCCACCGATATCCCGAGCGAGACATGGCCGTTTTCATCGGGACGGCTCACCTGCAAAAGCAACGCGTCCGCGCGCCACTTGCTCGCGTCGAACAAGCCGGGAATGGCCGAAAGCGGGTACCTGAGCGCCCTTGCCCGGCCAGCGTCCAGCGCATGGCGCAAGCCCCTGCCCGGGAAAAACGTATACAGGTCAAGGTACGAGGCCGGCCCTAGTTCCGCATAGGGCGCCGCGCCCATGGGCATCATGGACACGATACGCACACCGCGCATCGAAGGCGCGTGCTGCGCCAGCGCCAACGCCAGAGCGCGTGGCTCGGCAAATCCGCTGTGCAGCACAACCGTCGTGCCGGGCGCAAAGCTCGCCAGCAACGATCCGGGATCCTCCAGTCGTTTCATACGGTCACAGCCCTGCTCGGCACGCGGATCAGGCTTCTTCTCTGCGGATGACCATCGCGGTGGTCACGCCGCCGCCGCCGCAGATACCCGCCACGCCAAGTTCCTTGCGGTGATGCCGCAGAATCGAAGCCAGCGTGATCAGAAGACGCCCACCGGTGAACCCGGTGGGATGGCCGAGCGCGATGGCTCCGCCCCAGACATTGATGCGATCGCGATTCCATTTGAGTTCACGCTCATTGGCCAGAATTTGTGCCGCGAACGCTTCATTGACTTCGATGAAATCGATGTCGCCAAGCGTCATGCCCACGGCCTTCAACGCCAGCGGGATCGAAACCGACGGGCCATCACCCATGGTTGCCGGGTCAACGGCCGCCTCGGCAAACGCAGCCACCGAAAAAAGCAGTTTCAGACCGTGCGCAGCTGCCTTTTCGCGGGTGGTCAGCACGATTGCGCACGCCGCATCGCCCATCGTGCAGGCATTGCCGGCGGTCACCGTGCCATCCTTCTTGAACACGGGCCGTAACTTGGCAAGCTTCTCGATCGTGGTTTCCGGGCGGACGGGTTCGTCCTTGGCGAGCAAGCGGCCCTCCGGATTCCTGCGGTCCGGCGCCAGCCGGTACGGCACGATTTCGTCAGCGTGCCACTCAGCGCTTTGCGCCGCAGCGGCGCGCTGCTGCGACAACAACGCAAACTCATCCTGCTCCTGGCGGGATATACCGTACTTGTCGGCCTGGTTTTCGGCGGTCATGCCCATGCCGTAACCGCACAACGGATCGATGGTGTCGGACCAACTGTCCAGCAAGGTCTTGTCGCCCGATTTGAAACCCTCCCAGCGCGCGCCCTTGAGCAGATAGGGCATGGTGCTCATCGACTCCATGCCGCCGGCCACGATGAAGCTGGCAGTTCCTGCCTGCAGTTCGCGCGCGGACAGCATCACACTTTTCATGCCCGAGGGACAAGCCATGTTCACGGTCATCACCGGCGAGGACGTCGGTATCCCGCCGCGTACCGCTGCGGTACGTGCCGGATTGGGCCCGTTGCCGGCCTGGCGACAGTTGGCGTAAATGACCTTGTCGATCGCCGCTGGATCGATCTGGCCGCGCTCAAGCGTGGCGCGAATGATTGCGGCGCCCAGATCGTAGGCGGGCACGTCGCGCAACGTGCCGCCGAAGCCGCCAATGGGTGTGCGCGCAGCGGCGACGGCCACGATATCGGTGGGTTTTTTCATGATTTGGATCCTTTCGATGTGATGAAGACGCCCCATGAAGCGTCATACGGATAAGTTATTCGGACAGCATGTGCAGGCCCGATCCCAGGTGCGCGCCGCCGTCGATCTGGATCAACTGGCCGGTCATGAGACGCGCGGCCGGGCTAGTCAGGAAGGCAACCAGTTCGGCCACTTCCTCCACAGAGGTCGCGCGACCCATGGGCGTGGCTTCCACCAGCCGGGTCAGCAGTGGCTTGGCCGTTTCTGCGGTCAAGCCATCGGTCAGTACGGCGCCGGGGCCGATACAGTTCAGGCGGATGCCATCACGCGCCCACTCAAGCGCAAGCGTTCGCATCAACCCAAGTACCCCGGCACGCGCGGCAATCGAATGAGCAATGCCCATCGAGCCGCGATCGACACCCGAAAGCGAGATGTTGACCACAGCGCCCGCTCGCGCCTTGAGAAAGGGATAGGCAGCCTTCGTGACGGTAAACACAGCATTCAGGTTCACGTCGATCACGGCATCCCATCCCTTGTGGCTGATGTCGGCAGCCGCCGCAAAAAACTGGCCGCCGGCGTTGTTCACCACCAGATCGATGCCGTGCGCGTTGCCGACGCGCCGCACCAAGCTCTCGATTGTTTCGGTGTCACGCACGTTGCACGGCTCGAATCCAAAATGGCCCGGCAAACCCTGTGCCAGCCGACCAGTTTCGGCGAGCGCCTCGACGCGGCGGCCGATGCCGAACACGTCCATGCCGAGGGCCATCAGGCGCAATGCGATGGCACGTCCGATGCCGGAGCCAGCCCCGGTGATGAAGGCGCGCCGTTGCGCCAAAACTCCCGCGCGCAGAACCTGCACGCAAGCCGGATTGGACGAGGAATGGGTCATGCCAACGGCTCTTGATAAAACAGTGCGTCAGGATAGGCCGCGCGCTCGCGGCTCATTCATGGATGACCCGCTTGGCTTTGTGCACGGTGCGCGGCAGGGTTCCGGACGGCAGCACCTCGACGTGAAAACGCACCTGCAACTTCTCGCGCAAACGCTGCGAGAGTCGCTCGCCCACGTCCGCGGCAGCGCCGCTTTCGCGCTCCACGCGCAACTTCACCCCGGTCAGGAACTGCGTCTTGGGATCGCGCACGCTGTCATCGATCACCAGTACGTATTCATTGCTCAGGCCCGGAAAGGCGCGTACGATATCCTCGACCGCTGTCGGAAACAGGTTGACGCCCTTGATGATCAGCATGTCATCAGCGCGCCCCTGCACGCCGCCGGTCAACCGCGCATGCGTGCGTCCGTCCGGCGCCGGTCGGCTGTCACGCACCACCACGTCACCGGTCCACCAGCGCACCAGCGGGCAGGCTTGTTTGTCGAGGTGGGTGATGACCAGAACGCCGCGCTCACCGTCAACCACTGGCTCGTGCGTATCCGGATGCAGGACTTCCGCGTAAATGAAGTCTTCCGCCAACGTTGGACCGAGCTTGGCAGCGGTTTCCCACCCGATGGGCTGGCACTCCAGCGCGCCGTAGCAGTCGTACATGGATGCGCCCCACTGCACCTCCAGCCGCTCGCGGGTGCCGGTGATGCTGCCGCCAGGCTCGCCGCCAACGCAGACCATCTTGACCTTCGACCTGGTCAGATCGCGCCCCAGCTTGACCGCCGCTTCGGCAACATGAGCCATGAAGGATGGCGTGCCGATGACGCACTGCGTGCCATATTGAAAGATCGTGTCGATTTGCCGCTCGGTGTCACCCGATGAAGCCGGGATTACGAGCGCCCCAAGGCGCTGTGCCGCCAAGGTCGCGCCCAAGCCGCCGACGAACCAGGCGTAATTGAACATGCACTGAAACACGTCGCCCCGGCGCAATCCCTGGGCATGGAGATAGCGCGCATAAAGGTCTGCCCAGCGTTCGATGTCGGCGGCGCTCCACAGCACCGGCGCTGGCCGCGCCGTGGTGCCGGACGAGAAATGCACCCTCACCGCTTCCCCGGACTGCACGGCCGCGAAGGTGCCGAACGGCGGCTGTGCCGCCAGGCCCGCGACGTAATCGGACTTGTACGAGAAAGGCAAGCGACGCAGATCGGCAAGGCTCTTGATGTCAGCGGGGTCGAAACCGTGCTCAACGAAAACACGCTGATAGTGATGGCTGCGCTCGCCCACGCGAGCGAGCTGGCGCTTCAGCGCCTGGAGCTGGAATGCCTCGATCCGGTCGCGCGACCAAGTCTCGATTTCATCCCAGATCGTGTCGGAGTAAGGTCTTGCGGGCTGATTCATGCTTGGTATCTTTCGATGGCATCGCCATGCTGATTGATGGCTGGCCAATACGTGGGAAACTACCTTGCTCGGTCTTCAGCTTCCTTGCGGACGCTGCGGGCCAACACGAGACGCTGAATTTCTGAAGAACCTTCATAGATTTCCAGAATGCGCTGGTCTCGGTACAGGCGTTCAACCACCGTCGGCTTGCAGTAGCCTAGGCCGCCCCAGATCTGGACGGCGCTGTCGGCGGCGCGGTGCGCCACCTCGGAGCAAAACAGCTTGGCCATCGCGCCGATGGTAGACACGTCGCCACCCTGGTCGTAGGCGCGGGCGGCCTCGTACAACATCATGCGCGCCGCCGAAATCTCGGTAGCCATGTCGGCCAGCCGATAACCGATGCCCTGGTGCTCAATGATGGGCTGACCGAAAGCCTTGCGCTCGACGGCGCGCCGGGACGCTTCGCGGTACGCGGCAAGCGCCAAGCCAAGGGATTGCGCGGCGACCATGATGCGACCGACGTTGAGCGTCTGCATTGCCAAGCGCAGCGCCCGGTTGATCTCGCCGACCCGCGCGCTGTCCGGGACCACCAGGTCTACCTTCAGGTTCGAGGTTTGCGTACCGCGGATGCCCATCTTGTCGGACAACTCGTCGATCACCGCTCCCGGTTGCTCCTTGTCGACCATGAAGGCGCTGATCCCGCGTCCGCCGGCTTGAGGGTCGGTCTTGGCGAACACCACGTAATAGCGCGAAGCGCCGCCGTTGCCGATCCAGTATTTCTCGCCGCGCAGCCGCCAACCATCGCCTTCGCGAATGGCCGTGGCCTCGATGGCGGCAGCATCAGATCCCGCAATGCGCTCGGACAACGCAAAACTCGTGGCGCGCCCTTGCGTCATCTCGCGCAGATAAAAATTCTTCTGCGCCTGATTGCCGGCCAGCAGAATCGGAAAAGCGCCAAGCTGATAGGCGCACATGATGGCGGCCGTGGACGCGCAGTGCGTACCCAGGGTTTCGACCGCGGCCACAGTCGTTACCAAACTTTGGCCCTCGCCGCCGTAGTCGCAGGGCAGAAACAGTCCGGTGAACTTGTTGACAACCAGAGCCTCAATCGTCTCCCACGGATAGCGTTGCTCGCGGTCGATCTCTTCGGCCAGCGGCGCGAAGCGTTCACGCCCCAATCGGTCGGCAAGTGCTTGCCATTGAGCGGCAGCGACATCCAGCGCGGGTTTCCAGATCACGGTCATTTCAGGTGTTCTCCAGTGTTGTGGTGGTTGGCAAGGCTGCGGCGCGACGCCGGCACAGACGTGCAAGCGGCCTGGCCAGCCCGGCCAGGCCCTCGGGCAGAAATGCAAGAATCACAACCAGCACCGTGCCCAGGACGATCTTGTCGATCTCGCCGCCAAAAGAAAAAAACTTTTCCTGCGCCAAGACCAGCGTAGTAGCGGCAACCGGGCCGAGCAACTGGCGGCGGCCGATCAGCACAACGGCGGTCAGCATCAGAATCAGGAAGTAGTTCTCCAACACATCGGCGCTCACATAGGCGCGCTGGTAGGCATACAGCCACCCAGCGGCCGCGCTGATCGGAGCAGAAAGCAAAAACACCTGCACACGGACCCGCGCCGGGTCGATACCGCTCATGGTGGCCAAGCGCGGATTGAGATGGGTCATGACGGCAGCAGCGCCAAGGGCCGATCGCCTGAATCGCGCAACCAGATAAATCGTCAGCACCAGCAACGCGAAAGCAAACGGCCAGAGTTCCCGATCCGTACCAGCGGTCAGCCTCAGGCCAGGCAGCGAAAGATCCAGCGTCGGGACTCCACGCAATCCGTCGGAACCGCCTACGAAAGCCACATTGGCAACGACCGTCATGGTAACAACCGCCACCGCGTAAGTCACCAAAGAGAATACGAACTCCCGCAAGCGCAGCGTGACAAGGCCGATGACCGCAGCCAGCCCCAGCGCCACCGCCACTGAAAGCGCCAAGGTGATCCAGGCCGAGCCGACGCCGCCGCGAGTCGATAAAAGCGCCGTGGTGTAGCTGCCGGCGGCGAAAAAGACCGTGTGGCACAAACTCACCTCACCGAGATCGGACACGATGATGTCCAGGCCGTACGCCATGACCGCGAAGATCGCGATCACGACCGCGGCACTGTAGGCCAAGCCACTGCCGCCCACGAGCGCGGGCGCCGCGAAAACCAGCACTGCCAGTACCAAGTAGCCCGCCAACTGCATATGGGTGCGTTTCATCCGCGCCCCCCTGCCGCAGGGCCAGCGCTCAAACCGCCAGGCCGCAATGCCAACACAGCAATCAGCACAAGGAAAGCAGCTGCCGTGGTATAGGCCGGCGATACGAGGGCGCCGAACAGAGCCGTGAACAAGCCCAGCGCCACTCCGGCGATGTAGCTGCCGGTTACGCTGCCGATGCCGCCGAGGACGACGACAACGAAAGTCATCATGACCTCCTCGAACCCCATGGAGGTAAGGATCGGCGTGCGCGGCGCCACCATACCGGCCGCGAACGCGACCGCCGCGCCCTCGAAGGCAAAAACTCCGTAATAAATCAAGCGCACATTGACGCCAGCCAGCATTGCCAATTTTGGATCCTCGGCCACCATGCGCACCAAGCGTCCGATGCGCGTTCCCTCGAGAACCCACTTCAAAGCCACGAACACGCTGATCGCGGCCAGCACGATGGCCACATCCTGCCATGTCAGCCAAAGCTCGCCAAACGCCAGTTCGCGCTGCGACAAGGCCGTATCGAGGATTTGGCCCGTTGAGCCGAACACCATTGATGCGCCGCCGTGAAGTACATAGCCAAAACCGAGCGTCATGATCATGATGGACACCAGGTTCTGCTCCAGAGTCGCCTTCAACATCACGCCCTGCATGAGCAAGCCGCAGAGAGCGCCGACGGCCATCGCGATCGGCAACGCCAGGCCGTAAGGTACGCCCGCCTTGGTCACCACCCACCACGTAACAAAAGCGCCCAGCATGTACATCTGGCCGTGGCCGAAGTTCACTAGCCGCGCCACGCCAAGCAGCAAGGTCCATCCGATGGCAACCAAGGCATAGGCATGGCCAAGCACGATGCCGTTGATGATTTGTTGCAGCCAAGTCATGCCACGGTCGCTCCCAGATAAGCCTCGGCTATGCGCGGGTCATCACCGACCTCCAGCGCCGGCCCTTCGAGCACCTTGCGCCCGCGCTCCAGCAGTACCAGCCGGTCCACCACGTCGATGGCGGCGCGCACGTTCTGCTCCACCAGAAGAATGGCTAGCCCGGTGCGCGCCAGCGCCCGCAGGGTCTCCAGCACCTGCGCCACCATCTTCGGCGCCAACCCGATGGACGGCTCGTCGAGCAGGAGCGCACGCGGGCCCATCATCAGCGCACGGCCGATGCCAAGCATCTGCCGCTCGCCACCGGAAAGATGACGTCCGAGGTGCCGGCAGCGTTCCTTGAGTCGAGGAAAGAGCGCATAGATTTCGTTGCGGGAATACACGCGGCGCCCTTGGCCGGAAGGCGCCGCGAACGCGGTGGACAGGTTGTCCTCCACGCTCATCTGGCCGAATGCCACCCTGCCTTCCGGCACCAGTACCACGCCGGCGCGCACCCGCTGGTGCGCCGCCCGGGCATTGATGCAGGCGCCATCAAGACAAATCTCACCGGCAACGCGCGGCATGCCGCGGGACCAGCCGGCAACGGCATTGACCAGTGTCGATTTGCCGGCGCCGTTGGCGCCAACCACACCCACCATCTCTCCGGCGGCAACCGTCAGGGAAGACAAGTCAAGCGCAAGATTGCCGGCATAGCTCACCTGCAACCGCGTGATTTCGAGAACAGGCCGGATCATTGTTTTTTCCCGAGGTAAGCCTCTAGCACGCGCTCGTCGCGCTGAATTTCAGAAGGCATACCAAGCGCGAGCTGACGCCCGAGATCGAGGACGCAGATCCGGTCGGCCACGGCCATGATGAGATCCATGTGGTGTTCGATCACGACCAGGGCGATACCCTCGCTTTTCAAGCTGTGCAGCAACTCGATCAACCGTGTCATGTCCTCCCCGCCGAGCCCGGCGGCCGGTTCGTCGAGCATCAGCACGCGGGCGCCGTCACCGAAAGCCAGCGCGATCGAGAGCATCCGCTGCACGCCGTAAGAAACCTCCCTCGGTTTGAGTGTGTGACAGGCAGCAGGTACCCCGAATCGCTCAAGTTGCCGCGCTGCAAAATCCCCTGCCGAGCAGCGCCTGCGCGCAGCCGTGGTGGGCGCCAGCACACTGCCCAGCAGCCCGCTATGGGCGCGCTTGCCCAGTACCGCAATCATGTTGTCGAGGATGCTGAGGTCGTCGAAAAACGCGTTCTGCTGAAACGCGCGCTTCAAGCCCCGTCCAGCCAATCCGTGCGCCGGCACATTGGTAACGTCCTCACCATCCAAAAAAACCCGGCCTTGGCGATGCACCATCGCCGTCACCGCTTCATAGCAGGAACTCTTGCCAGCGCCGTTAGGGCCGATGATGCCCAGCAACTCGCCAGAGTGAACGGCCCAACTCATCCCCTCCAAGGCAACGAATGCGCCGTAAAACACACCCAGCCCTTCGACACGCAGAGCAGGCGCGACCTGCATTGCTTGCACCGTGTACACCTTACTGCTGCGTGGCGATCTTGCCGCCGTTGACGGTGAAAAGGTAGTGGCGCGACTTCATCTGGCCATTCGGCTCGAACGCGACGTCGCCCATGACCGTGTCCTTGAAAGAGCCACCTCGGATGCGCTTGGCGATGGCATCGCGATCCAGCGTCTTCAGTTCATTGACGGCCATCGCCCATACCTGCAGGGCAGTAGCGCCAAGGGCCATGTATTTGTCCGGCGTGTACTTGAACATCGCCTCGCTCTTGGCAATGAAGCGATGGTTCGCGGCATTCGAAGCAAACGGCTCGGCCCTGGGGAAGTAAATGTCCGCGCCGATCAGTCCATTGGACGCTTCACCGGCGACCTCGATCACGCTCGGCGCGACCGTACCTACAGCTGTGACCAATGCCCCGCCGAGGCGGGCTTGGCGAGCTTGGCGGATGATGGCCGGCATCCCGAGACCCTCGTTGGCGTTGATTGCGACCGTGATGTCGGGGTTGGCCGCGCGCACGTTGGTCAGCACCACACGGAAATCGGCCTGAGTAAAGGGAAATTTCTCTTCGGCCACCTTTTCGTAGGCATGACCCAGCTTCTTCATCGCCTCCTCGATCGATGCCTGGGCGCCATTGCCGTAGGCGTCGTTCTCGGTAAGAAAGGCCACTCGTTTGGCCTTGCTGTTGGCGATGTAGGCGGCAATCACAGCGCCGTCCTGGGCATTGGAACTGTTCAGGCGAATGGCCAGTGGATTACCCTCGCCCGACAATACCGGATCGGCCTTGGAGATGGCGGTGATGTCGAGCACGCCAGCGCGCGCGAGCACGGGCTGCATGGCCAGCGTAACCGGGCTGTTCCAGCCTTCGATCACCACCGAAACACCCTGGCCGATCAGTTCCGTGGCGCGCGATACGCCCACGGCTGGCGTGGATTCGTCATCACGCGCGAAGATCTCGATCTTCTTGCCAAGCACACCACCGCTTTCGTTGATCAGCGATGCCATGCTCTGAATGGCGTTGGTGACATGCTGCCCCTGAGGGCCAGCACCGCCGGAAAGCGGGAAGATCACTCCGACCTTGATGGTGTCCTGGGCCCAACAAGCCCCTGCAGCCAATCCCAGCCCCACAACCATCGCGAAGGCCCAATTGCGAACGAGTTTGATCACGTCTGTCTCCTGTGCAGTGAATGTTTGGTGTGTATCTGGGCGGCCATGCCACGCCATCAATCGGCTTTCACGTCCAGTTGCTTGGCTACCGGAATCCAGCGGGCGCGCTCGTCAGCAATGAACTTGGCGAATTCCTCGGGAGAACCAGGCATGGGTTGTGCGCCAATGTTGCGCAGCTTGTCTATCAGTTCAGGCTTCTTCAGTGCGTCGTTGATGGCCTTGTTCATCTCACTGATGACGGTAGCCGGCGTCTTGGCTGGAGCCACCACGCCAAACCAAGCGCTGGCGTCGGCGTTTTGGAAACCCAGCTCCTTCATCGTCGGCACTTCAGGCAGTTGCGGGAAACGCACTGAATCCAGAATGGCGAGCGGCACGATCTTGCCGGCCCTGGCCTGCTGCATTGATGACGGTAACGCGTCGAACATGATGTCGATGTTGGCGCCCATCATGCTGGCAATGGCCGGTGCGCTGCCAGGAAACGGCACGTGGGTCACCTTGAACCCCATCAAGTTGGAAACGTATTCACCAGCCAAATGTGTGATGTTGCCGCTGCTGGCGCTGCCCATGGTCAGCCCGCCCGGCGCCTTCTTGCCCATGGCGATCACATCGGCGACGGTATGCGCGCCGAGGTTCGAGCGCGTCACCAGCAGCAGCGGCGCCTTGCCCATGCCGGCCACCGGAATGAAGGATTTCTCGGGGTCGTATGGCATCTTGGCATACAGGGCCTGGTTGATCACCAGCGGCGCGTTGGAACCGATGAAGAAAGTCTTGCCATCAGGCTGGGAGCGGGCCACGAAGTCGCCCGCGATCATTCCGGCAGCGCCCGCCTTGTTTTCCACGACGATGGGGGCGCCGAGGGTTTGCGCGGCCTCGTTGGCCACCAAGCGCGCGATCTGGTCGGCCGCCCCGCCGGCTGGGTACGGCACCACGAACCTGATCGGCGCTTTCTGCGCAAAGACGGGCGCGCCAAAACCGGCGGCACAGACAACGGCCACGGTGACCAAGCGGCGCAGAATTGCAAATCTCATCTCTTTTGTCTCCACGAATATCTGGTAAGTGTTGCTCAAACCACGCCCCTGACCTGCAAGTCGGCGAGCCGCTCGGCACTTATGCCCAGGCGGTCGCGCAAGATGGCGCCGTTGTGCTCGCCCAGCACGGGCGCGGAACGTCCGTAGCGAATCGGCGTATCTGACAGCCGGATAGGATTGGCCACGGAAGGCGCCTGTACGCCAGCGCTGTGCGGCAGCGTAAATTGCATGTTCCGATGGAGTACCTGCGGATCTTCAAACACCTGCTTCATGTTGTAGATGGGGCCGCAGGGCACGTTGTTGGCTTCCAGCACCGGCACCCATTCCTCCATGGTCTTGGCCAGCATGGCCTCCGCAATCAGCGGAATCAGATCGGCACGATTGCGATTGCGGTTGGGTCCGGTGGCGTAGTCCGGATGATTGGCCAGATGTTCGCAGCCGATCACCTTGCAAAATGCCTGGTACTGGCTGTCGTTGCCCACGGCGATGATGATGTCGCCCGCCTTGCACTTGAACACCTGATACGGAACCATGTTGGAGTGCGCGTTGCCCATGCGCTTGGGAATTCGGCCCGACAAAAGATAGTTGAGCGCTTGATACGAGCCGATCGCGACCACGCAATCGAGCAAGGAAATGTCGATGTGCTGGCCCTCGCCGCTCACATGGCGATGTTCCAGCGCCGCAAGAATGGCGCTGGTGGCGTACATGCCGGTCACGATATCGCTGATGGCGATCCCGCTCTTCATCGGCTCAGCGCCCGGCAGGCCATCGGGCACGCCGGTGATATCCATCAACCCGCCCATGCCCTGGAACACAAAGTCGTAGCCGGGCAGCGCCGCGTAGGGGCCATCCTGGCCGAAACCGGTAACCGAGCAGTACACGATGCCCGGATTGATCTTACGCAGATCCTCGTAGGCCAGGCCGTAGCGCGCGAGCGTGCCGATCTTGTAATTCTCCACCACCACGTCGGCGTCTTGCGCCAAGTCACGAATGATCTGCTGGCCATCGGCTGAAGTCAGATCCACCGTCACCGATTTCTTGCCGCGGTTGGCACTCAGGAAGTAGGAGGAATCGCGGGTTTCGTTTCCCTCAGCGTCCTTCAGAAAGGGCGGCCCCCAAGTGCGAGTGTCGTCTCCCACCTGCGGGCGCTCGATCTTGATCACCTCAGCGCCCATGTCGGCCAAGTTCTGCGTGGCCCACGGACCAGCCAGGATGCGCGTAAGGTCGAGCACCTTGAGGTGCCCGAGGGTCGTCTTCATGCCATCAAATCCCAAAACATACTTATTGGTATGAAATGGTATCAGGCTGCCATCTCGCAATATATCAGGGATTTCACCTAGTAAACATCATGCAACAAAACGCCTTTCATACCCTCATTCGATCACTAAGATACCGTATAGTATGTGCGATCAACCGCACCGACTACCACATCACAGGAGCACATACAGATGAAAATCGAAGGGATTACCGCAGCGGTCACCGGAGGCGCGTCCGGTCTGGGCCTTGCCACCGCACGCCACCTCATCGCTCAGGGCGCCAAGGTCGTCCTGATCGACCTGCCCGGTTCGCCCGGCACCGAAGTCGCGGCCAACCTTGGGCCGAACGCCCGTTTCGCGCCAGCGGATGTAACGGCGGAAGAATCGATGCAAGCAGCGTTCGACCTGGCCGACCAGCTTGGCCCCCTGCGCGTGCTGGTGCACTGCGCGGGCCGAGGCGGGCCGGTGCGCATCCTCGACAAGGAAGGCAACCCTGGTTCGCTTTCCGCCTATGAGAACATCGTTCGCGTCAATTTGATCGGCACGTTCAACACATTGCGCTTGGCCGCCGCGCGAATGGCGCGCACTGATCCCATCGACGGCGAACGGGGCGTGTGCGTGCTGACTGCTTCGGTGGCGGCGTATGAAGGCCAGATCGGACAGATTCCTTATGCCTCATCGAAAGCCGGCGTGGTCGGCATGACCATCGTCGCGGCGCGCGACCTCGCCAGCAAGCAGATTCGCGTCTGCACCATTGCGCCGGGCATCTTCGACACGCCCATGCTGGCGCGCGTCTCGGAAGAGGCGCGCAAGACCTTGGGTGCCTCGGTGCCCCACCCCGCCCGCCTGGGTCGCGGCGACGAATACGCGCAGTTGGCGGCGCACATCGTGTCCAACCAAATGCTCAATGGGGAAACGATCCGTCTTGACGGCGCGCTGCGCATGGCGCCACGCTAAATCCGACTGCAACCCAACCCAAACGAAAGACTGAACCATGTCCTCCGAAGTTCTGGTCGAGTCCGGCGACGGCATCCTCACCATCACCATCAACCGGCCTGAAGCCCGAAACGCGATGACACTCGCGGCCGCCAAAGCGATCGCAGCCGCGCTCGACGAACTCGACGCGCGCGCCGATCTCCGCATCGGCATCCTCACCGGCGCGGGCGGCACTTTCTGCGCCGGCATGGATCTCAAGGGCTTCCTGCGCGGCGAGCGCCCGAGCCTGCCCGACCGCGGGTTCGGAGGTCTCACGCGCAAGCCCCCGAGCAAACCGCTGATCGCCGCGGTCGAAGGCTATGCTCTGGCTGGCGGCTTCGAACTGGTTCTGGCCTGCGATCTGGTGGTCTCATCCGAAACCGCACAGTTCGGCATTCCCGAAGTCAAGCGCGGCTTGGCAGCGGCGGCCGGCGGCTTGGTTCGCCTGCC
>JGI24705J35276_12238302_pt1 | contig 18934 bp, 23 predicted proteins | sample TergutNt197P4_FD_35276 | JGI IMG/M metagenome (IMG submission 35276) | reverse complement strand
GCCGTACGCGCCAAGATGAGCGCTGCCAGCAAGGCGGCGCTGGCTGATCCTGCCGTACGCGCCAAGATGAGCGCTGCCCGCAAGGCGGCTCATCGCGGGCTGTCGAGCGCGATCATTCCGAAATGGGTGCCGCCCGATCTGCAGGGAGAATTCCTTGATATCGCTGCGGAGAGTGGCGAGGAAGCTGCAGCTTCGCACTGTCGCCGGCTCAAGCGCGAGATGAGGATCTCTGCATGAGCCGGGATCTAGATGACATTTATGCCAGCGACGACAACGAAGACTGCTGGGACGACGATTACTGCACCCACGACGATTACGAGATTGACACGATCTCCGGTCACTGTCGCTGCTATTCGTGCGGCCGCAGCTGGTGGGCGAGCGATGATCAGATCCAGGCCGAGATCGACCACCAGAATGCCTATGTCGAGTGGACTGAGCGCGAAAATCGGCGCGAGTGGTGGCGCAACCTACGAGACAAGATGTTCGGCTGGATCCACAGGCCTCTGGCGCGCCGAGCGCCGGTCTTGGATGACGACGAAATTCCGTTCTGAAGTGGGGGGCAACATGGGCAAGAAACGCAAGCAGATGAGCCTGCCGATACTAGAATTCCGCGTCACGGCAGATGACTTTCCGGACCTGGACTTCCGCACCACCGCAGGGAGCGCCTCGCAGGCAAAATACAGGGCATACAAGGCGGCGCGCGAGGCCAGATGGTTCGACAAGGGTGGCTTCCGAAGATTCCTGCAATGCGGCTTCAAAGCGTCTGAGGTGCGGAGTCGCCCCCCCCCGAGACCAGACAAAGTTTAATCACCATTAATATGATTATGGAACATTCCTCCCGCGCGCGGTCTTGTTTCGCGTATAGCGCGCCCTGGGGATTTCCGATGGCGCCGTCACGCAAAGCAAAAGCTTTAACTAGAACAGCACTTTGCGATGAACTGATAAACCTTCACAATAAGAATCGATCCGTATTCGAGCGAATCGACGCCATCAAGACCCAACTCAAGGCCATAGCCCTCGAGGATGGATCTTTCCGCGAAACCTTCGTTGGTCTCGGCTATGTGTCCGTCTCTCCGGCAAAGCCTGAGCGCATCGAAGGCGAGGCGCCAGAGCTCGAGGTAGCAGCCTTCCAGGATCTTCCGGACGCTCGCCGCGAGAAGCTCATTACGCAGGGCCTGGTGCGGATCGTCCCCATCGTCAAGTCCGCCTACCACGGCCGGGTCGACGTCAAGCTTCACCCCTCACCCACCACCTGAAAGAGGTCTTCATGATCAAACCGACCGTCGGCCGGATTGTCCACTATTTCGCGCCAAGCGCTCCGGACAACCCCCTCGCTGCCATCGTCGTTGCCGTAAACGGTGATCGCAACGTAAATCTCGCCGTCTTCAATCCAGACGGTGGCCGCTTCCGCTCCATGCGCACCCAGCTCCTGCAGGACAACGACGCGGCGCCCGCAAATGCGCCCTACGCCGCCTGGATGGAGTACCAGAAGGGGCAGGCAGCCAAGTACGATAAGCTGGCCGAGCAGCTGCAGCCCGGCGCAGAGACGGCGCCAGCGCCCGTCACCGAGCAATCAGCGCCGGATCCCGTTAGCAGCCTGCAGGTAAGCGATGCGCTCGGCGCATCCGTCGCAGTCGCCCCGCGCGTCACCCTCGCCGACATCGAGGGCGCGGTGTCCGAAACCTATTACTTCACCGCCGAGCAGGCCGTATGCGCGACGAACACCCGCGTCGCATACCCCTCAGCCCTGAAGTTGCTGACCATCTGCATCCTGGTGATGCAAAACGGCTTCGTCGTGATCGGCAAGAGCGCGCCGGCGTCGCCCGAGAACTTCGACACCGCGGTCGGCCAGAAGTTCGCCCGCGAGGACGCCGTGCGCCAGCTCTGGCCATTGATGGGATTCGCGCTGCGCGATCGCCTGGCTGCCAGCCAGGCCTGAGGCCACCACAAACAGAAACGCCGCCGGCACGATCGCCGGCGGCGTTTTTTGTTGATCCTGATCAGCTGATCATGCGTGGAATATCCGCCAGATCGTATACGAGATCAGCCCGAAAACGCTGGGCCCTCCGACCCAAGCCAAGGTCCTTCCGACAGACCATAGGATCGCCCGGGCACCGAGCAAAAGCCCATGGATCTCCTTGACCTGCGCAGCGGTCGCTTCGAGCACCTTGTCAAGTGCATCGAGGCGCGTCTCGAGAGCGGCGATCCGTTCAACTTGAGACGAGTGTCGCAGTAGGCTCATGGGACCTTTCCCGCCTTCGTGCCCGCGTAGCCGCTCCGCATGTCCTGCACGCATGCACGCCCTCCCTTGATCCGCTCATTGGCTGTTATCAGCGCCGCCTCATCCTTCATGAAGGCGACCCGCGCGTCGTCTCTTGGCGTGACCGGCGGCATGCCGACCGGCTCGAGCACGCGCTCACAGATATCCGGCACCTGCACCTGCAACGGCGCCGGAAGATCAGCGTGCATGCCTGCGCAGCCCCAGAGCACCAGTGCCGAGAGCGCACTTATCAGTGACTTTAGTCGACAACGCTTTGGCATATCGCTCCACCTCGCCTTCTAGCGTCTTATTCCGGGACTCGAGCTGCGCGATCGTCGGCACATAGCGACCCTCGAGGGTGGTCTTGATTGTGTCGTCCCGCGCCTCGGCCGCCGCAGCTGCAGCACGCCTCATCTGCTCGATCTTGGCGGCCGAGCTGTCGCGCTCCGCCGCGGCACCACGATTCAGCCCGGCGAGATAGGCCAGGAGCACCGCGCAGATCACGCCGATCGCGATCTTCACAGGCAGCGGAAGGGCAGACCAAACCGGCAGCCAAAGCTGCAGGGTCAGCGCAAGCACGATCAGTCCCGCGACCACCCAGGCCCACCATGGGACGAAGCCCGGCGCCAAAGAGAGCAGGCCCATGATCAGCCCCCGATGTCGCCGGCGTTCAAGCCGCGGTCGTGATCGTCCTGGCGGGCAGCCCTGATCTTGCTGGCCTGCACCGCCAGCAAGATGCCGACGCCAACCAGCGCGATGCAAACCACGATGGTGACAGGGTTGCCGACGAAGCCACCGAGGATGCCGACCGTCCGGCCGAAAATCCCGCGTGCCTGGTCGGCCTTGTCAACGACCTGCGAGGCCGTATCGATCACCGAGGTCGTGTCGTCTCCCACCGATGTCAGCCCGAGTGCACCACCGGTTGCGGCGATGCCTTTTCCGATTCGCGACACCAGCGTGGCCCCCTCGATCGTGCGAGACGCCACTGGCTCGACCAGAAAGCGTGCCGGCTCCACCTGTTCGACCTCGATTGCGGTAACGGGCTGGCGCGACTGCAGGCCCTTCTCAAACAGCTTCGCCTCGCGCTCGCGGCGGCCAACCAGACCGTTATCCCAGAGCCGCTTCATGGATCTGAATTCGCCTGGGATGCGGTCGAACTCCTGCGCGGTCATATGCTGCCTGATCGCTCGCATCTCGCGGTACCGGCCCGTCTTGTCCTGGCTTTCCGGGATTGTGAACGACGCACCGCGATTGTAGGCGAGTGAAACGAGCGCACCGCGGCAATCAGCGGGCAGCATGTCGAAGTTTGGAAGCGCAGACCGGCACTTGCTGATCCAGTCCGGAAGGTCTCGCTGCATGAACACCGCGATTGCCTGATCCCACGGCACATCTACCGCCTTGACCGACGCAAGCTTGGCCTGCGCCGCAGCGCCACGCACACCGCAGCACGGTAACAGCAGGCTGTACATGCTGGCGCCGAGACGATCGTACCAGTCAGCCCGCAGCTTGGCGGGCGTAGCGTATCCGATGTCATAGCCGATCGCGATCGTGATGCCAGACTGCCCGCCAGGCCATTCCGGATGCCGGTACTTCTTTTCGTAGTAGGCCCGACCAGAGACCTCCTCTTTCACGATCAGATCAAATGCAGCCTGTGAGATTTCCATGGCGCAGCTCTCCTCTCGCGCCGAAAATGCGGCGCACGCTGATTGTCGATTCATGTTTGAAAAATCAGGCGCCGGCGAAGAGGGCGCAGTTGGCTATGATCGTCGGCGGCATCAACACGAACGGTACGCTCTGGCCGCCCTGTGGGGAGCCGTAGAAATATGATGGCGCCTGAGATGCCGTAATGGTGGCGGCCGTGACGTACGATCCAGAAACCATTCCCGTGCCGGACGCACTGTTATAAACGGCCGCTTGCGCGTTGTGGTTTATGGTGATGTACCCATTTTCTATCGTGCCCATCGGAGTGTATGGAGGCAGGTTTGCAACGGCTATTGCCCGGCTCTGTGTGCCGCCCTTCGCTCCAAGCGTGGTGCCGTTTGGAACCATTGTGAGGCTGGTCAAGAGGCCCGCAGCGGATCCTCCCATATTGTCCGCCGCTGCACGCGCGCGCCCACGTGCATCCGGAATTCCGAAGGTCGTGCTGCCGTCGCCATTGTTGTAGAGCAAATTGCCCGCGGCGATCTCATTTTGAGCGAACGTCCAAAGGTCAGGATACGCAGAGCGCAGCAGCGTCTGACCATATGGCAACACACATAGCGGCGGCGGCGTCGATCCCGTCCAGTCGAAGATCTCGCCGATGAATTTGCCGCCGATCACCGCTCCGGACGCAGTGAATTTTGCAACCTGTTGACCACCAATAGTGACAGCAATGTTGCCGTCACCATCGAGGTAAAACCCTGTCGTCTGAGCGGAATTGAAGGTGATTGCTGGAGATCCCGCATCGCCGTCAATGTTCTTGAACTGCCCCGTCATCGGTGCTGCACCGGATCTCGATAATCGTGCAGTCATCGCCGCCCCGAGATCCCGCAACGGCGGGTTGTGCTGTGACGGCTGGATGGTCTGGCCAGTTACAGCAAGATAGCCGTCAGGCAGCGAGTACACGCCGTTTGCGTCATCGGGCATGATGATGTTTCCGTGTTTCTGGAATTATAGAAGTCGACCGATCAGCGCCGCTGACGCGCGTGCTCTTGCTGTTGCAGGCGTAGCGCGTTCATGACGGACGCGATCGAGACGGCCGACACGTTGCCGGCTTGGCGGCCAAGCTCCACGTTTGGCGCACGTGCATTGAGCGCCCGCACAATATCCTGCACGTAACGATCACGATCCGCCCCCTGAGCGGTAAGCACCTTGGCGATTTCGCCATGCGCCTTTGCAAGATTTTCGTTCTTGGTCAAAGCCGACCATAGTGGCTGCACAACCTTGCTTCGCACTGGGTCGTAAATCGTGGCAAAGAGGGACCTTCCGCCGCTCGGGGCTTCCAGCGGTTCAAAGCCTTCCTTGTACGACCTGACTGAGGCTTGCCTCGGCTCAGTCTGTGAATTTCGCAGCAGATCAGCGAAAGTGTCCCTGAATTTGGCGTTTCTATCTACGCTCGCGATTAGCTGGCCCGCAGGTTCGTCGCCGTGCACAATGGCAAGCTTTTCAGCGTTCCAGCTTCCCTCGCCCTTTATGGCATCGCGAAGAGCAAGAACATCGTTAGCCTTGTTGCCCATGAGACGGTCAATCTCGGCTCGGCTCCCTTTGGCGAACGCGATCTGCTCTCCCGGCTCCATCTGCCACCACTGATCTTCTAGGCGCCCGGGCGACGGCGTTGTGTCGGTGCTTCGCAGGAATTTGGTCCCCTCCTTCAGCGCGTCCGCGCGCCTCGCGAACTGCGCAGAAGTAGCGTTCGCGTGCGCGTAATTTGGAACCTGCTCTTCCAGCGCCTGATTGAGCAGGTACCGGAAGCGCTTCAGCGATCCCTCGCGATTGCGTAGCGCTCCCGGCTGGATGCCAAGCCCCGGCTCACCATGCTCAATAACGGCGTCGAGCTCCTGCTTTACCTTGTGTAGAACGCTAGCCCTGTCCTGGCTGACTCTGACGGTCTCGAATTCAGTTGTCGGCCGCCCGTCCGGACCAATCTTTGCCCGCGTGCTGTCCTTTGTCATCATCCGGTTTAGGTTTTCGAGCGCCTTGCGCTCAGCGCTGCCGTCCGGAGCTGAAATAATAGCATCATGCAGCTCAGTCAGCACTGGAGCGGTTTTCACCTTCGGTGCCTGCTCAAACGCCAAACCGTAGTTACTTTCGTCGATCCTGCTTCTCGCACCAACGATCTCATTCGTTGCCGCAATAGCGTCTTTGTCCTTGAATGTGCCAAGCGCGTTGTCAACATCAGCCTTCATGCGCGCGTTCGTGGCAACGTTTCGATCCGTAAGTGCAGGATCAATAATTGCCTTTGCCTCATCGGAGTAGGACCTCGCACCTTGAGTTAGGCTCTTCATTCCTGGTCCGGCATCGGCCAACATGGCCTCCGGACCAAGTCGATCAAGTTCAGCCTGCACCGCCTGCGGCGTGTCACTCCTCATTTTGGAAACAAGCTTGTTGCTGGCGATGCGCGACATGCCATCAGCGCGACCGCGGAAGGCGTTCGCAACAGCTTCAACCGCCGGACTCGCCACGCGCGACACAGCAGGAATGGCCATGCCTCCGATCATGCCAAAGGCGGCGCCGCGTCCCGCATCCCTCGCTGCCTGCGGTAGATTAGTCCAATCCTCCGAACTATTGAATCCCTGCAGGCCGCCGACAGCAGCGTTGGTGATACCACCGTAAGCCATTTTACCCAGCAGCGACCCAGCCTTCCCTGCAACGCCGATCGCGCCGGCGGGGCCGACCACGCCACCGAGCGCGTCGACCGCAAGATTCGCATAAGGGTGCTCCTCGGCGTAGTTCCTGGTATCCGCCTGCTCTTTCTTGAGCGTGGCCGAATACCCTTCTCCGGTGACTGCACCCATGCCAGCTCGAATACGGTCACCCAGGCCAAAGAAGAAGGCATTCTCGAGCGCTCGCGTCGGAGCATGAATGGCCTCGCGAATTGGCGCGAGCGTGGACTTCTCGGCAGGCGCCGGCGCTGCGGATTTGTCGACCAACGGCGACGGCGCGGTTGTTTCAGCCGGCGGGGAGGTGCTCGCCGGATAATTCTGCGCCATCACGCGCTTGATGACATCGTCCGACGTCCCTGAGGGGAATTCGACGACGGATCCGTCTGGCGCTCCAATGCGAATAGCGTCGGCCATTATTCGAGCGCTCCGGTCTGCGGATTATAGCGGCGGATTTTCCCGATGTTCTGGCTGTTCTGTTCAGCCAGCGCCTGGTTCGTTCCGCCCTTTTGGAATTCCGGAAGCGTGTAGCTTTGCGTGAGGTCCTGGCCGGTGACCGGATCCGTGATGTGATGAGCATCATCGAAATCAGAGATGATTTTTTGCACCGCTACAGGATCAATCTTTTTCCCCTGCGACACTGCTGAAGCGGTCGCCTGCCGAATGGCATTCCCAACAGCGATATTGCGCTGCTCGATTTGCGCCTGAATGCCGAGCAACCGCTGGTTGCCCGTGATGCTCATATCGAGACCCGGGTTGGCTTTCAGATAGTTGCTCATTTCGAAGTTTGTGACGCGGCCGCCAACCGCACCTTTGGCCATATTTCCGGCCATCTGACGATTGAACTTCGTCAGGAATTCCTTGTCCGAAATGTCGCCCTCGTTGAATTGAGCGTCGATCCCCAGTGCGCTCAGCCCGGAATTGATCGTCTTCTTGAGGTTGAGGGCCTGCTCTTGCCCCATGCCTCCAGTGGTGCCACCGTTCCGCTTGATCATATCGACAGCGCCTTGCATCGCGGCAACGTCACGGGCTCGCGCCTGCGCCTCCTCGACCCCGTTTGCCAGCGCCGCATGCGACTTCGCGAGCCCTTCGACCAGCTGCGTGTCGTATGTCTTGTTATTGCCCGTATCGACCGTGTTGTTGATGTTCGTGTTCGCGGCGCCAGCTCGCGCTTTTGCCGTCGACCAGGTCGCGTAATCCATGGGATTCGGGCGATCGTCCGACGGCTGAAAGTTCTTCTTGTAATACTCATACTCCTGCACGCTGCCGGGCGCCTTTTCGGCCGCCGAGATTACGGAGATCTTCCCGTCAGAGCCGCGCTGAACGTAGTTGCCCTGGTTGTCCGTATATGGCGCGCTGTAGGAGTCCCGCGGCTTGAGTGCGGAAGCCAAGAGCGCAGCAGCCAAAGGTTGCGCCGATTTCGGCAAGAATGGATTCGACGCCACCCGCATGATTTCAGCAACACTGGGTCTGACCGGCGCCGTCGGCGCTGCAGCGCTTGCCAAACCCGCCTGTTGCGCGGCATTCGCCACTGTTTGGATAGCTGCCGGACTCGCGCCCTCTGAGGGTACTGCACCCGTTGGCGCATCATCCGGCGAGTTGAACACATGGCCACCGATCCTGACGCTCTCACCCTGCCCTGCCCACGCCGGCGCGGACCGCCCGAGGACAGCCTGCGCGCCCGGCGAGTAGAAGTGCGTCATCCCACCGGTAGGATCCTCCGGGGCTCGTCCGCCCTCACCGTAGGCGAGAGCAATCGCGCGCTCGGCCGCTGCGCGCTGGACCGGATCGGCATAGGCGCGCTCCATCCGCGCGCGACCATCTGGCGTATTCCAGGGCTCGAACTGGTTCTTGGCCGTCACCACCGCAGACGGTGTGTCGCCGCCATAGCCGCCGTCTACCGCACGCGTGCGGATCACCGAGGCCACCGCGTTCTGACCTGCAGCTGGCTCATTGGCCGCCTCGCCAAGAATCGTCATCGCCATCCGCTTGCGATCATCACCGGATGGCGGATCCAAAGGGGACGACTCATCGTTCGCGTAGATCTTGCCTGGGTTGTCCGCAGGGTTCGCTGTAGGAGCTGTTGCCGGCGAGGTGGCAACCGGGGCCGCGGTCGCCGGAATGCCACCAGGCGCCCCAGCGGGCGCCACTGGCGCGCCTCCACCTTGCAGGCGCACGGCAAGATCATTGAGATCCCCCAGGGCCGCCTTCGTGCTTGCGGCGTCCTGCTGCCCCAACTGCTTGTCGTCGTACGCCCCGATCATGGCTTGGGCGACCCGCGCAGCGCCTTGCGTCCATGATTTGATCGGCGAGGTATCCATGCCCTTGGCGATCATAGCCTCGGCGATCTTACGCCGGCCAGCAATCGCCTCTGGCGTTAGCTGTGCCCCACCGTCGCCCCATACGAAATCTGCCATCAGAACGCCCTCAACTCGGGTATGATTCCCAACTGGCTGTAATCGACCATCTTGAAGCCGTCCGGCGCAGTCAGCACCGCGGTCGGGAATACCTTCTCGACCTCATCGGCCATGACGCCGCGCTCGCGCTGGTCAAAGATGGTGTAATCATAGAGCGCCAAGCCGTTCGGCAATGTGCCGACGCGCTGGATATTGGATTTCAGTCGCCGATCGGACTTAGCGTACCCGTAAGCGGCAGCGCTTCCCAAACCGAACAGCCCGCCCATCATGGCGTTGTTCTGGGCCATCTGGGTGTTATATTGCTGCATCTGCTGGTTGTAGTTGTTGTTCACCAATCCCGTGTAATCGACGCCGGCGACGTTGGTGCTGGGCGTTGAGACGAAGTTCGGCTGCGATACCTGCGAGCCGGACATAAGCGCCGAGATCTCGTTGATCGGCAGATCGCGCTGGGCCAGGGCCTGCTGGAAGGCCTGGTTATTGCCCGACAGATAGAGCTGGTTGTAAGCGTCGTTCTTGCCCTGCTGGAATTGCGTCATTTCGGCATTCCAGGCGGCCGAGCCAGGCTGGATACCCTGGTTGGTGAGCCGGGTGCGCAGCGCGTCCTCGTTTTTGGCAAACTGCGGATCCAGCCGCGCCGCACCTAGGGCGTCGATCTTGTCCTCAGTCGCCTTGTCGACGTTGAAATCGGTACCGAGCAGCGTCGAGAGTTTCGCCGAGGCATCCACGCCAAGGTTGCCGAGGTTGAGCTTGGTCTGGTTCGTCAGGTCCAGCAGGGCCTGCTCGGTCGGCGACAGCGTTTGCGTGGCCGTGAACTGCGGCACCGAGTACTGCTTGCCGTCGGCGCCGGTGAAGGTGGTGTTCCCGTTCTAGGTGTAGGTCAGATCACCGTATGGCGTGACCTGGTTGGTCTGATTCAGCAGTTGCTGGGTGATCGCCGTGTTGGTGTTCATGTTGCCCTGCGCGGTCGCAGTGGCGGTTGGATCCGGCGCGGCGGGCGCGGAGGGGGTGTTCATCAGAACCTCCAGTCTTCCTTGAGAATGCCGAGCAGGATCGCGTGCCGGCCTTTTCCGAAGTGGTTGCGTTTGCGGCCTTCGGTCTGAGCGCCAAGCCGTTTTGCGTAGTCGATCACCTCGTCCTTTTCCGTCTCGATCGAGATCCGGAGGCACCGAAGCTGAACGAATACGTAGTGGCGAACCGCGCGGACAAAGCCGCGGGTGAATCCCTCGCCTGCGACGGTCACGTGCACATCGCAGCCAGTGAAGCTGTTGAAAACCGCGCCGGCGATAATCTCGCCGTCTCGCTCGATGCCCATAGCCGTGAAGGGCGGATAGATGATCGAATTCACGCGCTTGCCGACAAACTCGGCGACGTCATCGCCACAGACGATCTTACGAGACGATGTCGGCCTGGTCATAGGTCACGTCCACCTGCACGAGCTCAATATTCGGCGCCTCGATCCGCCCGCTTGTGATCTGCACGCCAGGCGCCAGCGAATATCCGGCGCCACCGACCGACTGCCATCGCTCGAACACCAGGAGCTCGTGCGGCGAGTCCCAGACGTCCTTTCCCCAGATGCCAACGCCCCACACGGAGCCGCTGGTCGAGCCACTGTCCGCCGGCGCCGCCGGAAGGTTGAGGGCGTAATCCGTCTGCAGCGACAGTTGCGGAACCGCTTCGTACGGCGCCCTGATAACCGCTCGCATCTCGAGGGAGATCTTGAGGCACGCCGGGGATTTCATGGGGTCGAACAGCGAAACGCAGGTCGCCGTGTATGGCGATCCCATGTCAGAACCGGTGACCTCGCATTCCACGATCGCGCCGTTTTCCGTTCCGTAGAACATCCGATCATCGAACAGCGCGAGACATCGCGCATCCCAGCCAAGCGCCCTTCCCCAAGACCCCGTTCGGGCATTGGTGCCGAGAACGAAGGGCTGATCGCTGTCGAGCGATGGCGGGGGCGACACCAAGACCAGTTGCTTTGTTGGCCATATGGCGCAACACCAGCCGACGCCCCTGCTTGCCACCGCGTCATTCCATGCGGTCTCAATTTTGTATGAGATGGCGACGGGCGAAAGCGCCGCAAAATCGCGCATGACAGCCTGTGATAGCGGGATAAATCCTATGTTCGTTGCGATCGCCAGGTCTCCGCCGGCGGACAGCACCGCGCGCGATCCCAGCGGCTTACCGATGCGATAGAGGCCGACCTTGCTCCAGGTCGACGTCGTCGACGGATCCGATCCCTGATAGACCGCGCATTCCCCTTCCGTCGTCACGAAGATGCACTGCTGATTGAGACCGTTGCCGGTCTCTATCGACCATGTTGCACCGAACAGCAGCGAGCCGCCGAGCCGAAACACACCACCAAGCGGCAGCTTCGTGGCCTCTCCGCCGATACTATCCGCCGTAAGGTACCACGCGTTGAATGTGTCTTTCTCGATGAAGAACAACCGTTGCGAATATGACCACACATGCGAGAGAAGGGAAGGATCTAGACCGTCGCCAGTGATTGCCGGCGTGGTCGACCAGCTCGTCCCGTCGAACACCTGCGGCAGGTCGTAACCATTCACGCAGCTGAGAAACACACCGCCAGGCGTAGCAAACTGCACCGCCGTCCATTCGCCGCTGGTGAGGTCCTCGACAGCTCCGGTTTCTACCGCGTCACCGTTCGTGACGTCGTAAATCGCATCCTGCGTGGCAGCGAACAGAAAGCGCTCATTACCGTTCAGATAAATGAACATCTGGACGACGACTTCTGTGCCGTCGCCGACGGTCGCAAAAAGCTCCGTTCCTCCGCGCATCCGAACTGCTGTGGCCGTGGGCCACCAATTGTCGAGCAGATAGGCGCCATTCACCGCACTTCCGTCCGGAAGCCGCGCGCCCGGCGTCGCCAAATTGGTGTTCTTGATCCAGCCGCCGACCGGCGCCGGGAAGATCGTCGATTTCGCGATCCTCGGCCGCCGGTTCGTCTGTGCTGCAGGGCGCCTCACGGGCCAAGGCCTCCGGGATACGCCGGGACTGCGTCGACCGCGAGGCGTTGAGGTCCTACCGTCAGAACCTTTTGGCCACCGTTCTTTGCGACCTCCTCGGACAGCGCGATCTCGTAGTTCGTGAGGTCCTCCGCATACTCGAGGCGCTTCTGTGCTCGCCAGCGCCAGATCAGCGCCAGCGTGAGGAGTCTCTCGGAGAGTACAAACGCGTCGCCGTCCGACGTAAAGCGTGTCTTGCTGCCCGGCAGGCCATCCGCATTGGCTACGATGAGGTTGGTGATGTAGTAGAAGCTTGCCGTCTCCGACAGCGGCGGCGCTGGCCAGAAGTTCATCTGGCCGCCCAGCATGATCCAGACGCCAGGCGTACCGGCCAGGTTCATCTGCTTGAGCAGCAAAAACTCGTCTTCGTCGCGCGCCTGTCGGAATGTCCGGACGCGCCACATCTTCGAGTGAATGCCGCCCTTCTTGAGCATCCGGTTATAGTCGGATGGCCGATCGAACGCGATAGTCACCCCGTCGCCATCGATCGTTGCGAGCTTCTTCAGCTGCTCCCAGTCGTAATACTCTGCGATCGCTTGCGCCGACTGTGTCGCAAGCAATCCAAGCTCAAGCCCGAACTGATCATTGGGCGAGAACACGGACAAAGGCCTCCGCCCCATGAGCGGAATGCCAGCGTCCTGTGCTGCGGCGAGAACGGTCATGCGACTTCGCGCGTGGCAAGTTCGGTTGCGAGCTCAACCAGAGCTGCGCGCTTGGCCCTCGGAGGCAACTTTCCGCCCTCGGCGACTATGAAAGCCCGCAACTCCTCGTCGGTGCAGTCCTCGAGCGCCTTGTCGCCCTTCTCCTCCGTTGTTGGCGCGTCTACCACCGGCACCAGCGGCCCAGATCGCAGAGCCGCTAGCTCGGCCTCGTAGGCCGCCGCCCGCTCCTTCAGTCTCGCAATCTCTGTCGCCATCGCGGTGACGTCAGCCGAACCGGCTGCTCGATCGAGGAAGGCCTGCGCCTGGTTCTTCCACTCGCGCCCTCCCATGCCTAGCGTGCGCAGATGCGCGCCATCGAGGGCGGCAAGCGCCTCCACCGTGTGGATGTTCAGCGCGCGCAACTCGCGCCGCTTCCCTTCTGTGAGGAACGGAGCTTCCGAGAGAGGCGTTCCGGAGACGGTCTGCTGTTGTTGGCTTTTGAACTGCAGATATTGTTTGTTGTAGACCTCAGCATAAGTCACGACCTGGCCGGTCTCGCGGGTCTTATTGGGCTCGGCCTCATGCGCGGGGAAGCAGGCCCAGCATTTGGTATCCCCTGGAAATCGGATCTCACAAACCTCCATATCATCGAAGATCGGGCGACCGGCCTTCTTCGACTTCGCCTCGTTGAAAACGGGGTTGTTGTTGAACGTGACGACAGGATCGCGAGTTTGGGTCTGCTGGGACATGGAGGTTCCTTTCTGAGAGGGTGCAAGAAGGTGTTTGAGGGTAGCCGTCGCGGCGCCGGGGAAATCGCCGCGACGGCCTCAAGCCATCGCGTTACGTGATCGCGCCCTGTGCAAATGGACGGTTGATCTTGACGATGGCCTGGTTCGCCATGGGCGTTCCGGTGGCGGTTTCGGCGCGGGAGTTCATCACCTCCATGCCGGCGGCCGCGGTCGATGTGACCTGACCTCCGCCGGCGAGATAAACGGGCCCACCAGCAGCTAGCGTGCCGTTGGTTGAAACGACGGCAGAGCCGGCGATCTGGTACCAGCCATATTCGCCGGCAAGGATCGGCGCCGTCGCAAAGGCCAGCGGCGCGCTCATGTTCGCCGTCGCCGGCGCAAGCATGCTCTGCCAGGTCGGCAGGCCATTCATGTCGGCGCCGTCATAGGTGACGACAGAGCCCTGCACGGTGCCTGCACAACCGGCGAGATAGATGAATTCGCCGACGCCATAGTCGTCGTCGACAGCGCGGACGATGTCGCCGAGCTTCCAGGGAGTTGAGCGACCGGCCGCGGTCGAAGCCTCGAGCGCCGAGCCGACCGCGGGCGAGCCGAGTTGATGCGTCATGATGACGTATTTCATTATGGTCTCTCCTCGAGATCCGAAGTTGATTTAGGGGGTGGATCCGCCGCGCCAGGCGCGGCGGGCCTCTCACGCGTCCGTCAGTTCGTCGGATCGGAGTCGAACATCTTCCACTGGAACAGCGGGTTGGTCATGGTGAGTTCGCCCATGAACCCGATGTACTGGACCACCGCGTCCTGATTGATCGGCATCATCGCTCGGCCAATCTTGTCGAAGTTGCGCTCGGGGTGATACCGCATGCGCAGGTTCTCGGTGTCGATGCCGTAGGTGGTATTTGACGGCATATTCGAGCCGATGCCGCCATCCTGGACGATATCGAGCGTGCGGCCGGCGCCGTAGTATTTCAGCGACGCGAAGCCGAGCCGTCCGAGGCGGTTCTGGTCGTTGATGCGCTGGATCGCCACGGTCGCGGCATCGAAGGCCGCATAGTGTTCACGCGACATCAAGAGCAGGTCCGCCGATTGCTTGGCGCGTGACCGGCGCGTGATAATCGTGTTGAGGAACGGCCGGATCGTCTGTGGCGTGACCTGGGTGCCGATCGTGGTGTCGAATGAGTTGACGTCAAACGATGACGTCTGCCACACGCCGTTGCTGCGCGCGATGCCACCATATGAACCGGAATTCACCACCGTCGGAATGGCAAGCTGCAGGCCTCCGAGCTCCTTGCCGCCGAAGCGGGTACCGTTGCCATGGAGCGAAATGTCCATTTCGTCCTTCAGCTCGTTCTCGGCCGCCGCGATGTGCGCTTCCATCACGTCGTAGAGCTGATTGGTGCCCTGGTTGTTGAGGATTTCCTCATTGGTCAAGACCACCGCGACCGCGCACATTTTCGGGCGATACTCGGCATCGTTGAACAGTTCAGTCGGAACCGAGTTCAAGAAGTCGTACCCGTTGTACCAGACGATGCTGCCCGTCTTGTTGTAGAGCAGGCGCTCGCGGATGATCGGGCCGCTGTACTCTTTCCAGTTGTTTCGCTCGCGCAGAACAGCGAGCAGTGCATTGCTGTTCGAGACCAGGTCCTGATACCCGGCCGACCTATCTTCGAGAGCCAGAGAGAGGATTTCCTGGTTCTTCTCGACCGCAGTGAGTTGAGAATTGATGCTCATTAGAGCAATCCTTTAAGCAGCGGTCACCCCGCCCGCGCCGCAGCGCGTTTGAGGGCTTCCTTGATTGAGGAGGAGGGCTTCCCTTTGGGTGGTTCTGAGCCGCCGCCAGGTGCGCCTGCGATGGACTTGCTGCCTTTCTCGGTCTGAGCGGAAAGGTCGGTTGCTGCGGCGGATGAGGCCGCAGGATCTGGTTTGATGGCCGCCGGCTTTGCCGAGGCCTTCGCGATGGCGGCGAGTTGCGGGAATTTCTGAAAGACCCGTTCCTCTGCCTCATCGAGGGTGGCGGCCCCGGCGCCGATCTCGGCTGCGATATGCGGGGCCAAAACGTCGAACAGAGGTCGTTCCGCAGCAAAGCTCTCGATCCGTTGCTGCAACTCCGTGTTGCGCTGATCCTCGAAGGTGCGCGTAACACCGCCGACCTGTTGCGCGAGCTGCGCGATGGTCTGCCGGAGCTCGCGGACGGTCGCATCTGCAGAGGCGCGCTCCTGGTCGGGCGTCTGGCCCATCACGACCTCGGCGACCTGGCGCAGTGACAGGCCAACGTTATTCGCCACCGCCTCGAGGCCCTTCAGCGGGTTCTGACGTAGGAGCGTCTCCATCTGGGTATAGCGCTCGAGGGCGGCATCGAGGGTGGTGCCGCTCTGGTGGGCCATGTCGTGGTAGCGCGCCACCTTGCTGTCACGCTCGGCCGATTGCCGGTACTTCTCGATGCCCGCTTTCATCTCGCGGTGCAGACGATCAACCTCGGCTTTTACCGGCTCGGGAGCCGTGTCCCATACCGCCTTTGCATCGTTCGAGAAGCGCTCCGGAGCGGCAACGGTGCGTCTAGTCGCTGCCGGCGCAGGCTGTTCTGCCGGCGCCAGTGACGAGACTGGGGCCGTTTCCGGCTTAACCTGGCTTTCGGGCTTCTGGTCCTTCGCTGCAGTCTTGCTGCTGTCGGCAGGTGGAAGAGTTTTCTCCGCCGGCGGAGCCTTCTCTTCCGCCGCAATCTTCGCTTCCCTCGCCTCAACGCGAGCAGCTGCAGCGCGCAGCGCGTCACGGGTCGTCGGGACTTCCTTCGCAGTCTCCGGCTTCGTCTCGGGCGCCGGCGGCGTATCGTTCGATAGCGGCGTCGGAGCGGGCGCTTCCGACTGGATCGGGGCTTCACCGGGCATAGCAGCGGGTGCGGCGGCAACGTCGCTCATGGCAGATCTCCGTCTGAGGGAATGCGGGTGGGTAGGTTCTTCAGTTTCCGCGCGGCTTGCTGTTCACGCGCTCGCCACGATCGAAGCGGGCACGGGCGCGATCGACGGTGTCCTTTACGTCTTTGCGCGTGACCTTCGGCGCTTCGAATGGCTTGCTGCGCATCGGATCGTTTCCGACCTCGATCATGCCGGCCTCGCGATAAGTGCGCCTAAGAGCCGATTTGGACTCATACATCAGGCCGTCAAGCTGGCTCTGCACCGGCGCCATGATGTCGCTAGCGATGCGCGGGCAAGGAAGATCGGAGCGCGCCGGCGGAAGCTTTTCACGGCGCTCCGGAAGCACGATTTCCTTGCTGAAATCGATCAGCTTGTAATTGTCGCGGTAGGACATCACTCACTCGCTTAATTTAAGCGGCTAAAAGCAACGCGGCCATTGCCTCTTCGTCGTCACGCTCTGCAGCCAGACGCTGGGCTGCCTCGGATCGCTCCTGTTCGATGCGGCCGAGCGATGTTCCGGCATTTTGGAGTGAGGCAAGTAGCCTCCTCAGCTCACGATTTGCGGCCTCAGCATTGGCGTCGATTATCTGGCGCCGAGGTCTCGCCTCGATCGTCTCAGCTCGCTCCGGAGCGAGTGCGTCGACGTCGTCGCCTGCCTGGCGCCGGCGGGCGCGATCGATCGCCTCCCTGATCGCGTCGGATTCACGCGCTCGCCGCGGCTGGTCTTCGATCTCCTCAACACGACGGCACCCGTCGTGCATGTCCATCTCTTCGACCTGGACAGGCGGACGTGTAATGCGCGGTCGGAAGAAGACGTTCTGATTGACGCAGATAGTCGGTCGCAGTGTCAGAGCGCCGACCGATATGGTGGGGCCGAAGAAAGCGTTGGTATTCGTGAAAAGGCCAGGCCGAAGCGTGATCGAACCGGAGCCAATCGTCGGGCTGATTGTCGCGCCGAAGAAGACACTCTCGTTGACAAAAAGCGCAGGCCGGAGCTCAAGCGCAGGGTTGGTGGCCGGAAGCTGCCCGAGCGCCAGGCGTCCAAGTGCATCAAAGCCGAGGAGCGACATGGCCTACGCCATGATCTCCGACGCCTCGCCGACGCCTGAGACGATGTTATAACCAAAGGAATTCAAGCCTGCGAACATCACGGTATAGGTCTGTGCACCCGTGCTGTTCGGCGTGTGGCTGGCAGCGAGCGCAAGTGCACCGTTAGTTTGCTGGTTGGTTCCAGATGCCGATACGACGCCTACGATATTTACATTGCTGAAGGGTGCCGCGGCGCCATTCCAACCGATCTGCGATGACACCTCGGTGTTGTTACCAGCGCCCCCGGCGGTCGCCAGCTGGCTCCCGGTGTACCGAACGGAAACCCTGTTGGCTGCCGAACTAGGAGCAATGACGAGGCCTGACCCAGCTGCGGCAGTGAGGACTGTGGATGATGGATTTTGTGTCGCTGAGAACACTGCGGCCGTGTAAACCTTCTGAACGACATCGCCGGGTTTTTTGATCCCCGGCCCGAAGGCCTGCACATAGAGCAGATTGGTTGTATCCCACACCGCGGTTGCCACTATTCCAGCCGACGACCATTCGGCGTATCCGACTATCAAGAATGGAGCGGACGCAACAGCCACATCGGTATAGAAGCTGCCTGGAAGGGTGGATCCAGACGACGGAATTGATGATGATACGGTCCTACCCTCAGTCAGCGGATAAATATGTGCGCCATCGCTGCATCTGATCACGCCGAGTCGTGGCATGCCGGCATCATTAAACAGCACCGCCCACAACCTGAACGCTTGACCAGGCACGATCCCAAACATGCCGCTCCAAGGGATCGTTACCGATAATGCAGAAGCCACCGCAATCCGCGTTAAAGGCCCGGATGCAGATCCGAAGAAGCCCTTGACCGGAGAGATTGGGGTCGGGTCGTTGCCAGCAGCATCTTTCAGAGCGATCGTCAGATTTCCGCCCGCGGCACTGACCGCGAGAGAGTGATTAACAATTCCGTATGCCGATGAGATCACATCGTCCGACAGCGCCACGATCGCAACCTGCGGAATAGCGCCGAAATTAACCCGGTTCGCATCGCCTGACGAATTCACCAGGACTGCATCACGCGACAGCGTGTTGGTCGCCAACGTGTAGGTTCCTTCGCCGACTTCCCACTGCGACAAATCTGAGCTCTCAGCCCTGTATTTGTACCGGATACCGTCGACGGCGCCGGCCACGGCTGGCCCCACATAGCCCGTCACTGCGGACGAATATGCCCAATCCGCCGTTCCGCCGGCGGACGGTATGAAGCGGCAGATATCGAGGAAAGCTGCCATCTCAGAGCTGCACGATACCCTGGGGGTCCCAGGACACAGTGACGTCGACGCCTGCGGGCGTCAGCGGCACGCCGTTGATGCCCGTGTCGAGATACGCAACCAGGCGCCAGGTCGTGGACGGCCCAGCGTTCTTCCGGAAGAGCACAATGGCCTGCACCGCTGCGCCCGTCAGCGCCGGAAACATCACATCATCACCGGCTATTAGCCCGCCATATCCGGTCACGTTTGTGACCTCCATCGGCTC
>JGI24705J35276_12238303_pt1 | contig 18959 bp, 15 predicted proteins | sample TergutNt197P4_FD_35276 | JGI IMG/M metagenome (IMG submission 35276) | reverse complement strand
TGCGCCGATGGTACTGCTATACCAGGTGGGAGAGTAGGTAGCTGCCAAATCATAGACCCTTCATCAGCAATGATGGAGGGTTTTTTATTGTTATTTTGTGTAGCTTTGCGGTAAAATATACCCTATGAAAATATTGTTTGCTCTTTTGTCCGTTCCCCTGTTGCTGCTGTCGGCATGCACGCCTGTGCAAAACCCCCGCATTATTATAGAAACCGATAGGGGAAATATCGAGGCGGAACTGTTTCTTAAAGAAGCGCCGATTACGGCTGCCAATTTTCTGCACCATATAGATGCAGGTACATTTAAAGAGCATGAAACCTTTTTTTACCGCGTGGTGCGTTTGGATAACCAACCCCGCAGCGCCACCAAAATCGAAGTCATTCAGGGCGGTTTGTATGACGACGAAATCGTGGACACGATAACTCCGATTGAGCACGAAACAACCCAAACTACTGGCATCAAACACACCGACGGGGTACTTTCCATGGCGCGCAATCAGCCCGGAACAGCTTCTACCGAATTTTTTATCTGTATCGGCGATCAGCCCGGTTTGGATTATGGCGGATCAAGAAATTCAGATGGACAAGGCTTTGCTGCATTTGGCAGAGTGGTTAAAGGCATGGAAGTGGTTAGACAAATACAACAGTTGCCCGATTCGAGTCAGTATTTGCTGCAACCTGTGCACGTCCGCTCCATCAAACGTTTATACTAATCAATTATATTATTCAGCTATGAAAAAAACAATGATTTTTTTATCACTGGCCTTGTGTAGCGCCCAATTATGCGCGCAATCACTACAGGATCGCTTTCGCAAGCATATAGAATTTTTGGCCGGAGACGAGATGCAAGGGCGTGCGGCGGGTACCCGCTATGATACGCTTGCCGTGGAGTATATCCGCTCCGAATTGGCAACCATTGACGGTTTGACCCTTTTAGGAGAAGATGGAATACAAGTTGTACCTTACAGGGCGCGTATTGCCCGTGGAGATACTACCCGAATAGACAAGACAACTTTTAACGTGGTGGGCCTGATAGAAGCGGGAGATCCCCAATACCGCAACAGAACGCTTATTATGGGGGCCCATTATGACCATCTTGGCGTAAGGATGGTAGATAGTGTGATGCAAGTATTTAATGGTGCTGACGATAATGCTTCGGGTACCGCTTTTATTATAGAAGCTGCTCGGGATTTGGCTAATCAGCGAGCAAGCCTAAGGGCAAATGTATTGATCATCCTCTTTGGTGGCGAAGAGGCGGGTGAGATTGGATCCAGGTATTATGCCAACAATCCCCTGATGCCTTTGGAAAAAGTAAAGGCCATGTTGAACTTTGACATGGTGGGTCGGATGATAAGAAATGGTATAACAGTCAGGGGGCTGGGGTCAGCCAAAGAAGCCTTGGAGCTCTACGGCGGTTTTAAAAATCCGGATAGGATTGATTTGATTTATGAGATGAGGGGTAACGGCCCTACGGATTATTCAAGTTTTTACAGCAAAGGTATCCCTGCCTTTTCCTATTCTACCAGACAGCACGATGATTATCACCGGCCTACCGATACCATGGACAAAGTTAACTACGAAGGTATGGAAATCCTCCGCAACTATGCGTGGCAGATGGTAGCCATTTTGGCTTTCTCGGAGCGAGAAGTCACCTTTAAAGACGTAATGGATTAATACATTGATAATTAATACTTATCGTTGCTCAAGCTTTTTATACTTTATCAACATAATCACAGGATTATCTTTTTCATCTAATGTTGCCGTAATTTCTTGCAATTTCCCTTTCAATTGCCCCTTTTCGTAAGCCTCAATAAGATAGTCAGCTCCTAACGATTGACAAGCTGCAATTTCGTCATTTACAGGGCCTGAGTTTATAGAAACTTCTTTTTCGTTTGAAAAATCGTTGTTGTAAACTGCATATCTATACAGGGCTTTTGCCTGCATGTCATACATCAAAGCAGTCTGTGGAAAAGGAAGCAAATTATCGTTATAAATTTTCCCGACCTTTTCCGATACTGTCATAAAATAATAGTGCTCTGTGATTAAATCCGGATAAAGAAATAGTTCCGGATTCATAGACTGGATAGACGGAGTTCTTGCTACAAAGGGAACTAAGATGATCTCTTCCAAACTGTAGTCAGGCAGACATCTATAGATGGTATCAGATGGAGGTTGTGCAAGTATCCATTGGCCGTGGTAAGGCAACATCGATTGAAAAGGAACAAGTGCTGTATAGATCATTGCTCCCTCTTGAATGGATATCATCGTTGATATTTTCTCTTTACAAGGGAGTTGTATTTTTTTTATAACGCTCCCATCCTGTTTGGAGATAACTACATGACAAAATGGTCTTTCTTCAAGATAGTTTCCCGTAGCATCATAGCAAATCAAATGATACCGGTCGTAGTTATATATAGAATAATAATGGAGGAGCTCATCATCACTATTGTATTTCAAACTCCGTTTGAATATGCCGTTTAAGTCATACACAAGGATTTTACTCAGTGAATAGTCATGGACAAATATTTCGTTGTTATCTTCATCCAAAATAATAGAATGAGCACGCGTATATTCTTCCGGACCTCGGCCCATTCGGTTTATCTTTCTCAAGCCTTTACCCGTTCTGTCAAAGATGAAAATAGTTCCATCTCTGTTTTGGTTTGTAACCAATATGATTGTCTTACCAATATCCGCTACCAAGCCCTGCGTAAGAAACTCGTCTGTAGTTTCCAATGCTATGTATTCCACATCCATAAAATCCTGAAGGATAAGTTTTTTCTCCGGATAACTTTTCGCAACATTCACTATTACGAAATCATCGGTTGATTGTTTTCTTCCGCATCCTGCCATTATTGCCAACAGGGTGATTACTAAAAATTGATATTCTTTTCTCATGCCAAGTTGGTCCCGTCAGGTCGAACAAACGTTAATTAATCACGCATCCCGGCCCCAGTGCCTCCTGCGGGGTGATAAACCGCATATTTCCATCGGGTTGCTTGGCCATTAAAATCATGCCTTTGGACTCGATGCCGCGGATGACCCGTGGCGCCAAGTTAGCTAAGATACAAATCTCCCGGCCGATCATCTGTTCCGGCGCGTAGTATTGGGCAATACCCGATACAATGGTGCGGACGTCGATCCCCGTATTGATGGTTAATTGGAGGAGCTTGTCGGTTTTGGGTACCCGTTCTGCTGCTAACACTATCGCGGTACGGATGTCCATTTTGCTAAAATCGTCGTAACTGCATTCGGGTTTTTGGGGTTCGCAGGGGGGAGGAGCGGGGGGTGGAGTCTCTTCAGTTGCATTATTTTGACGCGTGGCTTCGAGTTTGGAAAGCTGAGCAAGAATCACTTCGTCTTCTATCTTGTCAAAAAGCAATTCCGGCTGATTAATGGTGTGCCCTGCTGCCAAGAGGTTGGACCGGCCCATAGCATCCCATAATTGAGGCTTGATATTGAGGATGTTCCGCAGTTTTGCTGTGGTAAAGGGGAGAAAGGGGTCAAAGGCAATAGCCAATAGGGCGCAGATTTGCAAGGAGATATTAAGGATGGTAGCCACCCGTTCCATATCGGTTTTGGCCCACTTCCAAGGCTCCGAATCGGTAAGGTATTTGTTTCCCAATCGTGCCAAGTTCATACACTCTTTGAGCGCTTCGCGAAAACGGTATTGCTCTATGCTCTCTTCGATACGGACTTTGAGCAGGGGCAGTTCGGCCAACACCTCTTTGTCCATGGCTAAAAGAGGGAAGTTTGGAGTTTCCAAAGCGGGCACTTTTCCCTCAAAATATTTATGGGTCAACACTACGGCGCGGTTTACAAAATTACCCAAAATGGCCACCAACTCGCTGTTGTTGCGGGTCTGAAAATCTTTCCAGCTAAAATCGTTGTCTTTGGTTTCGGGGGCATTGGCGCAAAGGACATACCGCAACACGTCTTCTTTTCCGGGCAACTCTGCAAGGTATTCGTGCAGCCATACTGCCCAGTTGCGGGAGGTAGAAATCTTGTTACCCTCCAAGTTTAAAAACTCATTGGCCGGCACATTTTCGGGGAGTATGTAGTCGCCGTGCGCCTTGAGCATCGCCGGAAAGACAATGCAATGGAACACAATATTATCCTTGCCAATAAAATGGACCATTTTGGTATCCTGATCTTTCCACCACATTTCCCAATCGTGGGGACGAATTTCGATGGTGTTGGAGATGTATCCGATGGGGGCGTCAAACCAAACGTACAGCACCTTGCCCTCGACTCCGGCAATCGGAACGGGAACCCCCCAATTCAAATCCCGACTTACGGCCCGAGGCTGCAACCCCCCGTCCAACCACGACTTGCATTGTCCGTATACATTGACTTTCCACTCTTTATGCTGCTCCAATATCCACTCCCTTAGCCAGGGTTCGTATTGATCCAAGGGGAGGTACCAGTGTTTGGTCATCCGCATCTGGGGTTTGCTGCCGCTGATGGCAGATCGGGGGTCAATCAATTCGGTAGGACTCAGGGTACTGCCACATTTTTCGCACTGATCTCCATAAGCGTCCGGATTGCCGCATTTAGGGCAGCCGCCAATGATGTAACGGTCGGCCAAAAACTGTTTGGCTTCGGGGTCGTAATATTGTTCCGTTTCACGCTCTATAAATTTTCCCTCTTCGTAGAGTTTTTTAAAGAAATCGGAGGCGGTTTTGTGGTGTATGGCCGACGTGGTGCGGGAATAGACGTCAAAACTGATGCCCAAACCTTTAAACGACTCCTTAATCAGGGTATGGTATGTATCGACCACATCCTGAGGGGTAATACCCGCCTCCCGTGCCTTGATGGTTATGGGCACCCCATGTTCGTCGGAGCCTCCAATAAAGAGCACCTCTCTGCCTTGAAGTCTAAGGTATCGAACATAAATGTCGGCAGGTACATATACGCCGGCTAAGTGTCCAATGTGCAGGGGGCCGTTGGCGTAGGGAAGGGCCGAGGTAATCAGGTAGCGTTTAAACGATTTTTCCATATCTGTTCAAAATTTTGAGTTGCAAAAGTAGGAAAAAATCTGAAAGCCTCAAATAACCTCTCCGCCCCACAACCTCTCCAAAAATTCCCTCCAAGGAAGAATAAGTATATCCCCCACAAGGCGCGGCCGGGGGTCGTTGCTGATTAGAATCGCCTTTTTTACCGTGTATTCATCGGCAAAGGCTTTTAATCCCCGCAAATGTCTGTCGGAAGCCTGCTCGGTGGCTTTTACTTCAATAGCCACTTCGTGGTCGCCCAATACAAAATCAACCTCTAATTGAGAAGCCGTGCGCCAATAATAGACGGGGTATTCGTTTTGAGTATAACGGCTATGCGCGTAAATTTCCTGATAAATAAAGTGTTCAAACGCTTTACCAAACAATTCTGTTCCCGGCTTTAAAACTCCCCTCCCCAACAAATTATTGGCAATACCCACGTCAAACAGGTAAAATTTTGGGGCAGTGATTACCCGTCGTTTTGGTCGTTTTTGAAAAGAGGGTAGATACCTCCCGATCAGCGTATCTTCCATGATTTGAAAATACTCCTTTACCGTGGTAGCGCTTACCCCGCAATCGGCGGCGATGTTTGTATAATGGACCATTTCGCCGTTGGTAAGGGCGGCCGCTTCGAGAAAGCGGGCAAAAGTTCCGGCGCTCCTCAAACGCGCTTCGGCAACAATCTCGTCTCGTAAATAGTTCCCAATATAGGCCGAGATCATTCTTTGCGCATTAGCTGCGTCGTAATGGCGTGGCAAAAGTCCGTTATTAATGGCCCGTATGAGTTCAAAATCGGGAATTTCGGCGCTGACAAGAGGGAAGAGTTCATACCTCAATGCCCTCCCTCCCAGCAGATTTGCTCCCGACCGAATGATCTTACGCGGAGTAGAGCCACTTAGGATAAACCGTACGCCATGGTTGCTTATGAGCCAATGAATCTCGTTGAGCAAATCGGGTATTAATTGTATTTCGTCTATAATTACAGGAGTTGTGTGTAGATTGGCCAAAACGGTTTCGCGAAGAATATCCGGTTTTGTACTCAGTCGCTTGTATTCGTTTGAGATCAACAAATCAAACCACAGCGCATCTGGAAAAAGTTTTTTTAAAAGGGTACTTTTCCCCGTTTGCCGTGCGCCCCATAAAAAAAGACTTTCCTGCTCGGAACCTAAGAATAATTGTTTTCTACTGTACATGATAATTCAAAGTTTATGCGTGAAAATACATGATAATTCAAAGTTTGACCTATGCTGCCGCAAAAGTATAAAAAAATTTTATATCGAATAATTTGCACCATTCGTTTTTTCTTCTTTCCTTTGTGGCATATTTGTATATGCCACTATGTATCTATGCCACTAAACTAATTATATATGATTGACATTCAACATTTAACATTTCACTACGGCAAGCGCCCCGCGCTGTTTGACGACTTTTCGCTGAGTATAGAGCAGGGAAAAATCGTGGGATTGCTTGGGAAAAACGGAGCGGGAAAAACCACTTTGCTTCGCTTGATGGCGGGACTGTTGAAGCCACAACAGGGATGGTTACGTGTAAACGGCTACCAACCGTTTACACGTAACCCCAATTTCTTGGAAGATGTGTACATGATTCCGGAAACCTTCTCTTTACCCTCAATGTCCATTGCGGGCTACCTCAAAGCGATCACTCCGCTTTACCGCTCTTTTGACAGGGAAAAATTGGAAACTGTTTTTGAATCGTTTGAACTCAAAACCGGCGACCACCTGCATCGATTGTCCCACGGTCAGCAAAAAAAGTTTCTCATTGCCTTTGCCTTGGCCAGCAACTGCAAACTCCTCCTGTTGGATGAACCTACCAACGGATTGGACATACCCTCTAAAAGCCTCTTTCGCAAGGTAATGGTGGGTTCGATTTCGGACGAACAGTTGGTATTGATCTCTACCCATCAGGTAAAGGATGTGGATTCCATTATGGACGAAGTGGCGGTGATCGATCACGGAAAGATGATCTTTAGGGATCATTGCGCCGGAATAGGTCAAAAGTATGAATTTGAAACGGTTTTAGATCTTTCGCACTGTTCCGATGCGGTTTATTGGGAGTCTTCTCCGATGGGTTACCGCGTGGTTCGTCCCTCTAAGGGAGAAAAAGAGACAGGCATTGATTGGGAACTCCTCTTTAATGCGATTATTAACCATAAAATGGATGCAAAATGAATACCCCTTTACACCGTTCTTATCATACGAAGCGCTGGCTTGGCTTATTAAATTCCGATTTACGCCTGAATAGCAAGCGTTATCTCATTATCCTGCTTGGAGCCTTTGTGGTGGGTTATTTGGCGCTGTTGATGTCTATGCGCAGCATAACGCATTATGAATCAAGTGGTTATATTACTGTTTTCATGTTTGGATTAATAGGTTTGGGATTTTTTGCCGGAAGCGCTTTTCAGCCATTCAACCATCAAACCACCACCGCTGATTATCTGTTGTTGCCGGCTTCGTCCTTTGAGAAATTATTGGCCCAAATCTTGATTTATGTAGTGTTGGGAAGTTTGTGCTATCTGCTGATTTTTTGGATAGATGCGCATTTAGCCCGTTGGACTGCCTTAGCCATTGCTGCCGCCCAATCCAAAGAGGTGGTTATTGACCTCTTTAGGTATGCTATGTTGTGGAAAGATATGGCACTCCCTTTGATAATTTGGATGGTTGTTATTGCCATTGGATTCTATTTGTTTGCCTTACGTCTGTTTTTTAAACGCTACGCCTTTGTAAAGAGCGTATTGGTACTCTTTTGTACATTTGGATTGTGGTATTGTTTCATGGTTGGGCTTTCGCATCTGTTTTTTTCGGAAACTGAAGGTTTTATGATTCATATACCGGACTACAAAACGGGCAATGGGTTGTATCTTGTCGAGATTTATGTTTTTGTTATGGCTTGTTGCGTATGGTTGACAGCCTTTCCTTTAGCCTATTATAAATTAAAGGAGAAGACGCTATGAGTGTAGATTTTAAATCCGCCAAAGGCATTTTTTTGCAAATTGCAGAAAATATATGCCACCAAATATTGGAGGGACGATTAAAGATCGGCAACAAGATTCCATCGGTGCGTGAATTAGCAGCCGAATTTGAAGTGAACCGCAACACGGTATTGCGTACCTACGCCTTGTTGGATGAATCGGGCGTATTTGAAAACAGACGGGGCATCGGATTTTTTGTATCGGAAAAGGCCGTTGAGATCATCCGAAAAAGGGAAAAAGAGGCTTTTTTTAGGGACGACCTACCGGAGTTTATCCAAAAGATTCGCGTACTGCAGTTAAACGAGACCGATTTAGCGCCATTAATCACCATCATCAAAAATAATCAACTCTATGAAAATAAGTAATTATATTATTGCAGCCTTTTTTGTGGCTGTCGCCGGAGGTACTTTGGGGATGTTCATAAATGCCAAACACCATGAGCATGAAAGCGACAACCGTTTTACAACCACAGAGTATGCGCTTCCCGATTTTTGGGTTATCATGGCTCAAGATAGCGTCAGTTTTTCGATTGACGGTGCGGGAGGGAACCACTGGACGGTTTACCACGAAAAAGAAGCGCCTGTAAATAGCGAATGGTATCAAGTGCAGGGAGACACTCTTTTTGTTGCATCCCATACGGAATTCCATCCGGTTTTGCATATAGAGGAAATATCAGAGATTTCCATTTTGGTAACCGAAAAATCACACATTGATATACGTAATATTAAGGCAGACAGGGTGATGATAGCGTCTGACCATGGCTTTGTGACTCTACGGGACAATAATCAGATAAAGTCTTTGGAAGCGACATTGTTCCATGAATCATCGTTACGGTCATACAGCAGAAACCACCAAAAAGTGACGGTAGAAAAGGACAGCAGCAGCAGGTATTCGTTGTATTAGTTTTACAGCGTCAATCGTTTGAGTTCGTGGGAGAAGGTATTGCGGATGCGGAGCAGGATGCGGATTTGTTCCATGAGGGTAGCGATTTGCGCCTGATCCTTAGCTGCTTGGGCTTTTTCCAATTGAGCGCAGAGGGATTGATAAGCTTCGCCGGTAATTTTTGACTTATAAACCAATACCGCTTTGGGAACGCTTCTCGAAAGTTGCTGCTCCTCCGGTTCCATGGCGTCGCGGTAGTGTTTGATGGTGATGGGGTGACGTTCGTCCAAGAGTTCGAGGGCCACCTCGGCCACAGCAATATCGGGGTGATTGATAAAGTATTTTTGGTGTTCGAGGTCGGGAGATTGCAGGTCAGACTCTTCCGGCACCGGCGGTTGGACAATCCGGCTGTATTCGTCAAAAATATTTTTGTAGAGGAGGTTTTGAAATTCGAGTTCGTCGTTGCGGAGTTCGGCGGTAATGTATTGAGCAACTGTAATGTCAGCGTCTCTGTGCTCGGGGTCGTTTCGGGTAAAGAGCATACGTTGGCCAAACTTGAGGAGGTAATAGATGAGTTCTTTTTCGGCGGTGGCGCAATAGGTTTGGGTAATAAAGGAGGGAACGGGAGTAAGAGCGGCCTGCGGGTGTTGTTCGATTTCGGGCAAGACTTCTCGATGGTAATTCCCAAAAATGCGTTTGCGGCGCTGGGCGGCTACCTCCTGTACCAATATTCCCTCTTCTATCCCCAAACGACGGGCGCTCTCCTCCATATAGACCGACCGCGTAATGGCGTCGGGAATTACCGAAATACTGTGTACAATGTCGTTAATGAGTTGGGCGCGTCGCAGAGGATCTCGGGCACCCTCTTTAATCAACAGATTGGTTTTAAAGCTAATGAAGTCTTGTTCCGATTGATTCAAAAAATCGAGCAACTCTTTTGGGGAATGGCTATGGGCAAAAGAGTCGGGATCTTCGCCTTGGGGAAAAAGGATAACTTTTACCTGTAAACCCTCTTCGAGCAACATGTCAATCCCCCTCAGGGAGGCTTTAATGCCCGCCTCGTCTCCATCGTAAAGGACGGTAACTTGCGGCGCAAAGCGTTTGATAAAGCGGATCTGATCGGTAGTCAGGGCGGTGCCGCTCGAAGCCACTACGTTTTCTATCCCCGACTGGAACAGAGAGAGTACATCGGTGTATCCTTCGACCAAATAACATTTTTGGCTTCGGGTAATGGACTGTTTGGCAAAGAAGAGTCCGTAGAGGGAGCGGCTTTTGCTGTAAATGTCGCTTTCGGGAGAATTGAGGTATTTGGAGAGGGCTTTGTCGGAGCGCAGGGTACGTCCCCCAAAGGCAATCACCCGACCGCTCAGGGAGTGGATGGGAAAAAGGACGCGGTCGTAAAAGCGGTCGATAAGGCGTTCGGGTTGTTCGGGGGTGGCTTCCTTCAGGATGGAGAGACCGGTGGCGACCAAAATATCCTGTGGATGTCCGGCGGCTAAGGCGGCTTTAGAAAAGGCGTCTCGCGTGTCGGGGGCAAAACCCAACTGAAAACTTCGAATGATGGCGTCTGTAAATCCCCGTTCCCTAAAATAACTCAATCCTACGGCTTTGCCCATGGGTGTGTTCCAAAGGGCGTCGTTATAGTACTTTTGGGCAAAGGCAGATGCGCTCATCATGGCTTCGTGCCTGAGGCGATTGGCCTGAGCTTCGGGGTTGTCTTCTTCCTCTTCAACGGTAATCCCGTATTTTTTACCCAAATATTTAAGGGCTTCTATATAACTAAGCTGTTCGTGCTCCATTACAAAACCCACCACGTTTCCGGCTTTGCCGCAGCCAAAACATTTGTAGATTCCTTTGGCGGGAGAAACGGAGAAAGAAGGGGTCTTTTCGTTGTGAAAAGGACAACAGGCCATATAGTTGGCTCCGCGCCGTTTGAGGGTGACAAACTCGCCCACCACCTCTACAATCTGGGCGGTGTCCACAATACGGGAGATGACGGAGCGGTCGATCATGTAGGATTAAAATGATTTGAAACCGACTGCCTTGCGGACTTCTTTCAGGGTGGCTTGGGCGCTGGCGCGCGCTTCTGCGGTGCCTTTCTCGATTACATACCGGAGGTAGGCGCCGTCGTGGGTTATGGTTTGAATGCGCTCACGGATGGGATTGATTTGTTTGCAGATATCGTCGGCCAATTGTTTTTTAAGGTCTCCGTAGCGGATGGTACAATCGTTGTATTTATCTGTAAAATAGGTAACTGTATCGGGAGTGGATACCACTTTTAGGAGGGTAAAGATATTTTGAATCGATTCGGGCATGATGCTGTTTGGCACAGTGGGGCCGCTGTCGGAGACGGCACGCATCACTTTTTTTCGGATGGTATCTTCGTCGTCTATCAAAAAGATGCCGTTGCCCTCGCTTTTGCCCATCTTGCCGCTGCCGTCCAAACCCGGAATTTTGAGCAGGTCGCTGCCGAAATTAAAGGCTTGTGGTTCTATAAACACTTGAGTTTCATATAGATTGTTGAATCTGCGGGCAAAAAGTCGGGCCATCTCCAAATGCTGTTCCTGATCTTTGCCCACGGGGACTTTATGGGCGCGGTGGATCAAAATATCGGCGGCCATCAATACCGGATAGGTGAGGAGGCCGGCGTTTACGTTTTCTTCGTGTCCACGGATTTTGTCTTTAAACGAAGTGGTGCGCTCCAACTCTCCCTTGTAGGCGATCATATTGAGCAGAACGTAGAGTTCCGATATTTCGGGCACGTTGCTTTGTACAAAAAGAGTCACTTTTTCGGGGTCCAATCCGGCCGCTAAGTATTCGGCTAAAATGGCTTTTACGCCGGCGTGAAAATCCTGAGATTTTGGATGGGTGGTCAAAGCGTGCAGGTCGGCAATAAAAAAGAAGCATTTGTATTGATCCTGCATCTTTACAAAGTTGCGCAGGGCTCCGTAGTAGTTGCCCAAATGTAGATGACCGGTAGAGCGGATGCCGCTGAGCACGATTTCCATAATAGTGTGTTGCTTAAATAATGGTGCAAAGGTAAGGAAACAATGATTATATTTGCAATAATGATGATACAGATTTTCCCGGGCGCCTTGCAGGGCGCGGTCGCCGTGCCTCCCTCCAAAAGTTTTTCTATCAGGGCTTTGGTCGCGGATTATTTGGCCGGAGGGGGGAGTGTGCTGCAGGGTCTTTCCGATTGCGAAGATGTATTGTCCACACAGCTTGCTTTGAAACAGTTGAGTATGGGAAAGCCGGTGGATTGCGGCGAATCGGCGCTGGCGCTTCACCTGTTGGCTCCTGTGGCCGCGCTAAGGTCGTGTACCGTTTGTTTTGGGGCGCGAGGGAGTTTAAGCAACCGTCCACTGCACGCTTTGGTAGAGGCTTTAGCGCGTTTTGGCGCAATAGCCACTCCGCCGGAACGAGGTTTTCCCTTTGAGGTCAGCGGGCCCTTGCGTGCGGGAAAAGGGGTATTGGAGGGTCGATGGGGTTCTCAGGCGATCAGCGGATTATTGATGGCATTGCCTTTATTGGAAGGGGATTCGGAACTCTGTATCCTTGATCCGGTAAGCCTTCCCTATATTGAATTAACCTTAGCGGTGATGCTTTGCTTTGGCGTATATGCAGAGGCAGTACCCAATCCGCGGGGAGCATCATTTCGGTATCTGATTCCGGGCGGACAAACGTATCGCCCAACGGAAGTAACCATTCCCGGCGATTGGAGCGGGGCGGCAGCCCTTATGGCCGCCTCCGCGGTAAGTAGCGCTACTTTTCAGGGGCATGGATGTACGATTAAGGGATTGGGCTCACCTCATGCTGAGGCGCCGGATTGTATTGTGGTAAAAGTATTGCAGTCTGCGGGCGTTGTATGTACGCACGTGGGAGCTGATTGGAACATAAACGTTCCCCGAGGTTTGACTCCTTTTGTTTTTGATTTGATGCATGCCCCCGATTTAGCGCCTCCTCTTGCGGCGTTGGCGGCCTATATCCCCGGCGTTTCCCTGTTAAAAAATGCCTATCGTCTGCAATCCAAGGAGAGTAACAGGGGAGCGGTATTGCAGCAGATTTTAAAACAATGGGGGGTTAAAACAACATTAGAAGGAGGTGAATTGGCGGTATACGGAGGTGGAAAGGTTGCATTGCCCCAAGGAGCGGTCATAGAGAGCCGAAACGACCACCGCATAGCCATGGCCGCAGCGATTGGTGCCGTAGGCGCCCAAAGCCCCATACTCCTCTCCGGCGCCTCCTGCGTGGCCAAGAGCTATCCCCGTTTTTGGGAAGATTTAGCCTCCTTGGGCCTGCGCATCCAAAAAATCGCATAGCTTTGCTTTATGAAGAGTTTTGGCCGTTGCTTTTGCGTTAGCCTTTTTGGAACCTCCCACGCACCCTTTTTGGGCGTGGAAATTAAAGGGTGTCCAGTTGGCCTTGCGGTAGACGAAAGGATATTTGCCGTAGATATAGCCCGTAGAAAGGCGGGTGCTCTGGGCACCACCAATCGGATTGAACCGGATGTTCCGCATATCGCGCATGGTTGCGTAAACGGTTATTCTACAGGTGAAACTATTCGGATAATATTTGAAAACAAAAATATCCGACCGGATGAGTACACGCACTTTAAGACCCATCCCCGCCCCGGCCATGCCGATTGGGCGGCCCGGCAAAAGTACGGAGAGGCCTGCGACTTGAGCGGAGGGGGCATTTTTTCGGGTCGGATGACCTTGCCGTTGGTGGCCGCAGGCGTAGTAGCCAAATGTTTGTTGCAGCAAAAATATCCCCATATCAACATATCGGCTCGATTAGTGGAAGCGGGAGGAAGCAAAGATATTGCAACGGCTGTGCAGGCTGCTCGAGAGGCCGGAGATTCCATAGGCGGGGTGCTGGAGTGTCGGGCTACGGGATTGCCCGTCGGGCTGGGCGAGCCATTTTTCGACTCCTTGGAGTCGTGTATCAGCCACTTAGTTTTTTCTATTCCTGGGATCAAAGGGATTGAATTTGGGGAGGGATTTGCTGCGGCCCGAATGCGGGGATCTGAACATAATGATTGCTACATAGATAAACAGGGTCGTACAGCCTCCAACCATGCCGGAGGGATTAACGGAGGTATCAGCAACGGAAACGAGTTGGTTTTTCGGGTTGCCGCCAAACCCACGCCCAGCATTGCCCTGCCCCAGCAAACCTTTGACCTTGCCGCTAACAAAATGGCGCCCCTTGTGATCAAAGGACGCCACGATGTTTGTTTTGCCTTGAGGTTACCGGTAGTGGTAGAGGCGGTAACGGCCATTGTGTTGGCCGATTTTGCCTGTTACAACTTTACGGATACCGCTCCGGAGTAATAGATCCCGTTAAATAAAAACTTAAAGGTGCCGTGGGGTTGGGCGCGGAAGGTAATTTCGTTCCCAAACAGGAATACATTTCCTTTACCAACTTTGGCTTCGGCCATGACCGTTCCGCCGTTGAGGTAGTGTTGCCCCCAGGCCCAGCCGCTCCGCAACGGTTCTGCGTTGGGGAACCAGGCAACGGGGTACAGGCCCTTTTGTCCCGCCTCCGGTTTAAGGCGAAAAACGGGATTGTTGCCAAACATGATGTCCAAATCCTCAGGAAGACCATAAGCTATGGGAGTCGTATTGTTTACCTTTACCCGCAACACGGAGCCGGGAATGTAAAATTTTTCCGCATTAAAAGGTCTTTCGGTTCCATCTCCTTGAATTTCGGAGAGTGCATTGGCAATGGGCAAACCGAGCCAGCGCCCGAATTCGGTAGAAGATCCGATGGCTAATACCGTACCTCCGTCTTCGACAAATTTGCGGAGTTGAGGGGCAGTTTTGTCAAGCGTAATGCTTCCAAGTCGGTCTCTGTATTCGGCAGGGATGTTGTCGTAGGTGCGCGTTTGGCCCGACCCTCCCGCTCTGGCGGGAAATGCGCCCGGAGGCAGGATAATTACATCGTATTTAGCATGCAGATTACCGGCATCAAGCATTTGCGGATAAACCACTTCGAACGATGAAAATGGGAATTGCTGCTCCAATATCCAGCGAATCCACCCCGAAGGCATGGAGCCTCCGTACTGATCACAAAGGGCTACCTTTACCGGACGCAGTTTCCATGCGTTGCCGGTAGGTTTGGACGAAATTCCGGTAAAATTCAATCCGAGTTCGTTGGCTAATTTTTGAACCAGTACGGCAGTCGATCCCTTGGCCCGAATATAGATGGTGCCCGTTGGCCACGTTTTTGCGCCTGCCGTAAGGGGCGCCTGCAACCAGTATACCTCTTCGCCTGCTGCCAACAGGCGGGTGGTAGCTACAAAGGCGTCGTTTACCTGATGGCTCAACAGATAACCTGCCGGAGCAGAAGCGCCCGAAATTTTACCGGCAGGAATTTTGGCCAAGCCTTCCATCTTTTCAAAAGGTCCGTCAAACTCATCCAAAATGGAGTCGAATTGCACGCCCATTTGAAAGGCAAGGGTATATCCGGCTACGTCGTAGGGCGGTATGGGAGGTCCTCCCGGGTATTGAAAATCATTGGGATGGTCTTGAGGTTCAATCATATCGCGCAAGTGCGGGCGAAAAGCCTGAGCCGCTTTTACTATATAGGATCCTGCAGGATAACTCTTTCCGGCTACGGTAAAATCTTGGGTAGCACGGTGTATATCCACGCCCGTTTTTTGGAGTGCATGGATAAACCGGGTCGCAGTGATAAAATCTTCCTGATTGGCCGGGAAGATGTAGCCACGCGGATCGCGGTTTTCGGGCGTAAAGAGCTGATCGTATAATTCAACGGGTACATTTTGGGCGCGCCCGCCTCCAAAGGCGTTTCCGGCCGGAGCGCTGTCGGGATTCTCTTTTCTGTATTTATCGATGTTGGCATTCAGTCTGTCGATCCATTTAGGCGTCAGCGTCCAGTAATCCTGACTACCGCGTTCGATGGAGTTTTTGCCGGCGCGGTAAATGCGGTAGAGAAAAACCTCTTTTTCACGTGCGGCCAGATCAAGGATGGCGCGGTTGGCAGATATGACATACTCAAGACTTTGGTATTGATGCCATACCTGATGGGGGCCTATAGGAAGGGGATTGTTGCCGTATGGGAGCAATTTATTGGCAACAAGCGGGATGGTGATCGGGGTCGGATTTCCGACTATTTCGTGCAGGATGCCGATTTGGTTGTGGAATCCGACCGTGGTACGTACCCCTCCGTTAAACCAGGTGGAATAGGAAGCCTCTTCGCGTTTTACGGCGCCTCCTTTGCCTTCTGCCAGGAACCGAAGGTGTACCGCTGTACCTACCAAATCAATGCCGATAGGAACGAGTGGATCGTAGTTGTAATTGAACGGATCGCGGAAAGGGGCAATAAAGAGGACGGTTCCCGAAGGTCCGGTTTGGTGCTGGTTATACATAATCTGGGGAATCCACTCTATAAACATCTGCCTGTTGATGATTTCTGTTTCTACCTGACTGGCTAAATAGGAGTCGCGGTTGTTGTCGTGGCCCACATACTTTTGATAAAGAGTCGGAATATTCATGTTGCGCTTGAGGGGGTCGGACTCCTGCATGTACCAGTTTGAAACGAGGTCCATTCCATCGGGGTTGACGGCGGCCATCAGCAGGATCACATTGTCGAGGATACGCATGGTTTCTTCGTCGTTTCGGGCCAACATACCGTAGATGTGTATAAAGAGGCCTTGTGCGTTGATGCATTCCGTGGCGTGTAACCCGCCGTCAATCCATACAACGGCCTTACCTTCGGAGGCAAGCTTTTGCGCTTCGTCGTCCGTTAAGCCTTCGGCCCTGGCGAGTTTAACGGAGATTTGCCGGTACCGCTCCAGATTGGCCAAATTCTCGGGCGAAGAGATAATAATCAGCTTAAAAGGTCTTCCTTCCGTTGTTTTGCCAATATCTTCGATCTTAATACGGTCGGAGACCTTGGCAACCTGATCCAAATATTGAAGGAACTGTTGATAATTGGCCAAAAAATAGTCATCTCCTACCGTATATTGACCAAAGACCGGCTTGGGGATAGAGGGAGACCCTCCGTCGTAGAGGGTGTTTTTAGACTCTTGAGCGCTTGCACCTGCAAAAGCTACGAGAAGAAAAAGCAAGGATAAGATTTTGTTTTTCATAAAAATGGTTATAGATTAAGAAAAAATTCTGACCTGATTATTCGGTCATTTCTTTGAGTTTTTCACGAATTTTTTGTTCGATTTCTTCCATCAGTTCGGGATTGTCAAGCAACAGTTGTTTAACGGCGTCCCGTCCCTGTCCCAATTTACTCTCTCCGTAGCTGAACCAGGATCCGCTCTTTTTTACAATCTCAAACTCCACGCCCAAGTCAATCACCTCGCCTACACGGGAAATTCCCTCGCCAAAAACAATATCAAATTCTGCTTTGCGGAAAGGAGGGGCCATTTTGTTCTTGACGATTTTTACCCTAACGTGGTTGCCGGTAGCCTCTTCTCCCTCTTTGAGCTGGTTGGCGCGGCGCACGTCTACCCGAATGGTGGCGTAGAATTTGAGGGCGTTCCCTCCGGTCGTGGTTTCGGGATTGCCAAACATAACGCCGATTTTTTCGCGCAACTGGTTGATAAATACGCAACAGGTATTGGTTCGGCTTATGTTGGCCGTGAGTTTACGCAGGGCCTGACTCATCAGGCGCGCCTGCAACCCCATTTTGGAATCACCCATCTCCCCCTCGATTTCAGCTTTGGGGGTGAGGGCGGCCACGGAGTCAATCACTACAATATCAATAGCTCCGGAGCGAATGAGGTGGTCGGCGATTTCGAGGGCCTGTTCTCCGTTGTCGGGTTGTGAGATCAAAAGAGTATCTACATTTACCCCCAACTTTTTGGCATAGCCGCGGTCAAAGGCGTGTTCGGCGTCAATAATCGCCGCAATGCCTCCCGTTTTTTGCGCCTCGGCAATGGCATGAATCGCCAGTGTCGTTTTACCGCTCGATTCGGGTCCATAGATTTCAATTACCCTTCCCCTCGGATATCCTCCGATGCCCAAGGCATGATCCAAAGCAATCGAACCCGAAGGAATCACCGAAACTTCCCACTTTGGCTGATCTCCCAACTTCATAATCGTTCCTTTTCCAAAATCTTTCTCGATCTTGTCTAAGGTTGCCTGCAACGCTTTTAATTTTTCGGGATTAATCTCTGCTCCCTTAAACGATGCGGCGCTGTTTTTTACTTCTGCACTCTCTTTAGCCATAATATTTTAATTGAAATAATTAATAAAATTTATCTTAGGTGAAATAGCAACTACAAAGATGGGAAAATTTTTACAAATCTAAAAGTATTACCTTTGCAATTATGGAATGGTTGTTAGGCAAAGATTTGGACGCATTAACGCAGACGGCGTTAGCGCTGGGGTTGCCCCGCTATTCCGGCAAACAGGTTGCCGACTGGCTCTATAAAAAACAGGTAAGGCGGGTAGAAGAGATGACTAATCTTTCGAAAGCGGCTCGTGAGCTCCTCGGAGCCTCTTACCAGGTAGGCGGATTTGCTCCGACACAGGTACAGGAGTCTAAAGACGGAACACGTAAATATCTCTTTCCCACCAAAGAGGGATTCTTGATAGAATCGGTAGTGATTCCCGATGGGGATCGGACTACCCTTTGCGTCTCGGTGCAGGCGGGTTGCCGTATGGGTTGCCGTTTTTGCATGACGGCACGCCAGGGGCTTCAGGCCCAATTGACGGCGGGAGAGATCATCGGCCAGTTCCAACATATAAAAGAGACTTCTCGATTGACCAATGCCGTTTTTATGGGTATGGGCGAGCCTATGGACAATTTAGATGAGGTTTTAAAGAGCCTGCACATATTGAGTGCCGATTGGGGTTGGGGCTGGAGTCCCCGCCGGATAACCGTTTCTACCATTGGAATATTGCCTCAGTTAAAACGATTTTTAGACGAAAGCGGGTCTCATTTGGCCATCAGCCTCCACCATCCTGTAGCCTATGAACGTCAAAACATGATACCTATGCAAAAGGCCTCTCCCTTAGCCGATGTGTTGGACTTGATCCGGCAATACGACTTTAGCGGGCAAAGGCGGGTAAGTTTTGAATACATTATGTTTAAAGGAGTTAACGACGCTCCCGAACATGC
>JGI24705J35276_12238306_pt1 | contig 18999 bp, 9 predicted proteins | sample TergutNt197P4_FD_35276 | JGI IMG/M metagenome (IMG submission 35276) | reverse complement strand
CGCGCCCGCCAGTTTTCTATCATCTCCTCCCTGTCTTTCGCGCTTGCGGCGATTCTTTCGGCAACATCCGCACGGATTTCCTCGATGTGATCATCGTCTGGATACATTAGCGCGAGTCTTTCATAATGCCTCGCGGATTCCACCCAGTTTTCGCGGGCATAGGCAAGCTCTGCCTGTCGCCTCAGCGAATCGGCAACCAGTTCTCTGGCCTCCAGCGCTTCGTTGTCGGTTGGATCTATGGCAAGAATTCTGTCCGCGTAGTAAAGGACATTATATTCATCGGGTGGAGGCAAAAGGATATTTTCATTTCTGGCGCTTTCCAGCTTTACCCGCAGTTCGACAATTTCCGCGAGCTGTTCGACGCTCGGCCTGGGTACGACTGGAGACATCGTCCAGTGCAGCGTATCGTCAGCGTATGGCGCCACCCTGACCTGCTGAACAAAATCTTCGTATCCTTCCCTGGCGGCGCGAATTTCATGCCCGCCGCTCGCAAGCTTTGGAATATTAAGAGGCGAGACGCCCGCAAGCTTGCCGTCCACGAAAACCATCGCTTCATCCGGCGAGGTTCTTATTGTCAGCGCGCCGTATTTCGGTTTCAAATACTGGTAAAGAAAAGCGGCTGTAAATCCTGAAACAGCGCATACCGCCAAAATTATTAATCCTATTATCAGGGAACGTATCCGTATTTGCGATGGCGGCTTCTCGCCGGGGTGCATCTCATCATCGCCGGCCAGCGCGGTACCATGAATCGGACAATAGATGAATTCATCAGGGTACAATTTGCCGCATTGCGGACATGCTTTCATAAAAAAACCGCTTCCTTTAAACTAATAACAATATGTTTTACCGATGGTATCAGCGCCTGCCAGTTCAAGCTTCGTTTGATTGCAATGCATATCTGACCGCTCTTCCAGCGCTTTTTGGGCGGAAATAAGCGCCAATTCCGGAAGGTTATTATTTTTGCTCAGATGCGCCAGAACTACATGAGCCGCCGTTCCGTCAAAATCACAGGAAAGATATCGCGCAACGGCGTCATTGGACAAATGGCCATTACGGCTCATGACGCGCTGTTTGAGCGCCCACGGGTACGGCCCCGCCTTCAACATCGCCATGTCATGATTGGATTCCAGCACGATGCCAGCGCACCCTTTCATTCGCTCAATTACAAGGTTCGACATAAATCCGAGATCCAGCGCTATTCCTATGCGGACACCTTCCTTTTCAAGAACGAAACCGAGTGGGTCCTCCGTATCGTGTGGTACTGAAAAACAGGTAACGGCAATGTCGCCAATTTCGAAACATTCTCCGGGTGAAATAACACGGTGTTTAGATGGGTTTACACGAACGCCGGAAACATCAAACGCCGCCGCCGTCATAAAAACCGGAATATCCAGATTTTTAACAAATGGAGCGACGCCGCGGCAATGATCTCCGTGATCGTGAGAAACGACAATGGCTGATATTTTTTCAGGCGAAAGACCGTATTCATTCAGCCGCCGGGCTATTTCTTTGCCGCTCAGTCCGGCATCAACCAGAATGTTTGTAACGCCGTCGCTTACGAGCGTGGAATTTCCCGAACTGCCGCTGCCGAGAACGTTAAAACACAATCCCATGTATTACCTCTTGCCAGGGTGTTTTTTCATGATGGAGTACCTAGTCTCACGCGTCAAAAGACACAGCCTTGATATCGGCTCCGTTGCCGCCGCTAATGGCGGTCAAAACAAAATGCGAAGGGTCAAGAATCCTGTTGGCAAGTTCGCGAATTTCCCGTTCAGTCACACTGTCCACCGACGACAGGGTTTCTTCGATATCTTGCAGCCTGCCTTGATAGATCATCTGCTGCGCCATGTTGGTCATACGGCTGCTGGAGCTTTCAAGACTAAGCGTTATCGCTCCCTTTATACACTCTTTCGCCCGTTTCAGCTCTTCGCCCGATACAAGTTCCCGGCGCATTTTACGGAATTCTTTCAGCGTAAGTTCAACCACCTCGGCAGCCGTTTCGTGAGCGGTTCCCGCGTAGACTGTCAGCGTTCCTGCGTCATGGTGACATGCAAGCATTGAGTAGATTGAATATACAAGTCCTTTTTTCTCGCGGATATTCTGAAAGAGACGAGAACTTATGCCGCCGCCGAGAATGCCGTTAAGCAGGATCGCGCAATATCGTTCCATCGAGCTCACGTTCGGAGCGATTGTACCAAGGCAGATATGCGTCTGCTCAAGGTATGCCTTGCGCCGCACGGAACGTCCGGGACGGAAAACCGGCGGATCGCCCGGCGTTGTCGGCACGCCAGTTTCCAGGCCGGCAAAATATTTTTCCGCCAGCCTCTGAATTTTTTCGTGTTCTATGTTTCCGGCGGCGGAAAGAATAATATTTCCGGCTGTGAAGTTTCTTTTAAAAAATTTCTTCACATCATTGCGGGATATTGCCGCGACGGTTTTTTTTGTTCCGGCAATCGGACGCCCCAGCGGATGCCCTTTCCAACAACGCTCTATGTAAGAATCGAGAACCAGTTCCTGCGGAGAGTCTTCGATCATGCTAATTTCTTCAAAAATCACGTTCCGTTCCCGCTCTATTTCTTTAGATGGAAAGGCTGGATTAAGCACAATATCCGCCAAAAGATCGAATGCCAGCGGCAGATGCTCATCAAGCACCCGCGCGTAGAAACCAATGTATTCTTTTTCAGTGAAGGCGTTTAGCTGTCCGCCGACGGAGTCAATAGTCTTTGCAATCTCCTCCGTTGAACGTGTGGTCGTGCCTTTGAAAAGCAGGTGTTCAATAAAATGCGCGATGCCGGAAACCTCGGGGTCTTCAAAACGGGACCCGCATTTTACCCAGACGCCGAGAGAGACCGATCGTAAGTGCGGCATAACCTCGGAAAGAAGCACGAGGCTGTTTTTCATTTCATTCTTTTGTATGTCCATGCGCATAACCATGTTTTTTTACCACAGCATATAATATCCGGAAAGCGTCCTATAGACGACGGGCGCACGGATTTTTTATTTATTAATCGTCTCTCCCCGTAACGCGGCGCATTTCCACCAGAGCTTTGACGTAATCGGATTTGGCCTGTATTGCGGCAAATTGCGCGGAAAGCAGGTCGCGGCGGCGGCGTATTAAATCATATGGTATCGCAAGACCCTCATTGAATCGCCCTTCTTCCGCTTCAAGCGTCATGGCGCTCAAACGCTCGGCCTGACCGGCCGCTTCAACCTGCGCTTTTGATTGCACCAAATTTATCAGCGCTCTGCGCACTTCCAGAGCGATTGAATTTCTGGTGCGTTCCAGAGTGGTTTCCGCCTGCTGTTTTTCCATCTTTGTGCGATGATAATCCGCCTCTGCCGCGCGATTGCGGATATTGATTGAAAAAGTAAAGCCCACCGCGTACTCCGGATAACTCCATTTACGCACCTGCCGGAAGGCCTGTTCAAAGCCGCCCGGAAGCGTTACGGGATTTCCATAGTTGTCCGTTATCATCCGGTTGCCGAAAAGTCCTGAACTGTTGAAATTGGCGAAAACCAGCAGAGACGGCCTGAGAACATCTTTACTGTATTTGACGGCGAGATCCTGCGTAAACATGGCTACTTCCGCCTGCCGTATTTCCGGACGATTTTTCATGGCCTCGTTTAAAGCGTCCTGTAGTTCCGGAATGTCATCCTCTACAGGCGTCAACAGAGCGTCAACAGGCTCTATAGTAAGCATTCCCAGAGAGCTGTAATAATCCCTGCCGATCATGTTTTTCAGATCGACTTCTCGCATCCGTAAAGATGTTTGCGCCGAGACAAGATCGCGTTCCCTCGCGGCGACTTCGGCTTCGGCAGTGGCGACATCAAGCCCGGACATTGTGCCGAATTCCTCGCGCTGTTGAGTATCGGCATAAAAGCGCCTGGCTACATTTAATGATTCTTCCGCCACCCGAACGCTTTCACGCGCGGCGGCAAGATCCCAATATGCGGTTTCAGCAGCTGCGAAAGTGGTTTTGCTGCGCTGACGCACGATTTCCTTCATGATTTTCTGCTCGGTTTCGGCTACCGTATCGAAACGCCGTCCAATTGTCAGTCCAAAACCGCTTAACAATTGCTGAGTCACGCTAACGGAAAGCTGTGAGACAAACGAGGGGTTATAGAGCAGCGATCGTTGGTTGGATCTTTGCCGCATGTTGTTGAAAGCCACGCTCAGACTGGAGCCGGTAGGAAACGCCTGTGAATAACGCGACTGAAAAGCGATTGATTTCGTGGTAACTTCCGGCACTCCTGATACCACAATCGAATTCAAAGGGCTGGTGTTTTGCCCGATGCTGAAACCAAGCGCCAGCGTTGGGTCGTAGCTTCCGCGCGCAAATCCGGAAACCTGCCGCGCCCCGCCGGTAACGCCGCCGGCTGAAAACCCGCCCAATCCGCCGCCTCCTCCGACTCCCGCGCCGATAGCGCCGGAAAACAGACTGCTGGGAATCTGCACTCCGCCTCCGCCGCGCGGCGCGCCGCCGCCTTTTACGCGCAGAATGTCGGTTTCCACGGATCGCGCGTCAATTTCCATGGCGAGAAAGTCAAGATTGTTTTCACGGACGGCTTCTTTCAACTGATCGAGCGAGATTCGAATTTTTCCATCTGATATAAGATGTTTAAGACCGGATGAACCGGAAAGTTCCAGCTTTGGGATCGTCCGCATAACATACGGTTTATAAAACCGTGGAAACCATTCAGCGCTTTTTGAAAAATTTACCGTCTCTTGAGCGTTCTGTTGAGCGAAAGCTCCCGTATTTACAATGAGCAAAATTCCCGCCGCAAGCACGGTTTTCTTGAACGAAAATCCTTTATTTATTAAGAATCCGCGCGCCATTTACCGCCCCTCCCTTATTCCGTTGCCGGAAAACGAGGTAATTGGCGCGGTTGTAATATTGCCGTCCAGCGCGTCAGAGTATTTTATGGAATTGCGTTCGAGCGTTATTCCACAGGCGCGGTCAATTTCAATTATCGCTTTTGCATAGGCAGCTGTTGCGGAGACTTCCGCCTGGCGCGCGGCGACGTAATCACGTTCACGTAAAATCACCTGGTACGAAGTCGATGCCCCGGCTTCAAGTTTAATCTTTTCGCCTTCCCAAATTTCCATCGCCAGCGCGGCGGCCTTGCGCGCCGCTTCCACCTGGGCTTTTCCCTGAATAAGGCCGATTATGGCTTTCTGCACTTCGACGGCTATGGAGTTGCGCGAACGCTGGAAGCTGATCAATTGCTGATTCTGTTCCAACTGTGAACGCAGGCTGTCCGCCTGCGCCGTTCTGTTCCTCAACGATACGTTAAAGCTTAAACCTCCTGCGTATTCGGGGTACTTCCCGCTGAAAGTCTGGCCGAAGGAATTTAATAAATTTGTATCTTCGAATCCCGTATCTTTATCAACGATACCGCCTTGCAGACCGGAACCGGCGTAAAGTCCGAAAACCGCAAAAGCGGGCAACAGCGCGTTTTTTGTAAAATTTACGGAAATATCCTGATTTTTCAGATTGATTTCAGCCTGCTGCAATTCAGGCCGGTTTTCCATCGCGTAAGAAAGCGCCTCTTTTTCATCAGGAATATCGGAGTCTCTTGGACCCGGCATAGCGTCGCGCGGAACTATCCGAACTGAATCAAGTTCCGTACCTATCTTTCGCACCAGCATGTTTTTCAACGTCGCTTCCTGCATCCTCAGGTTGGTTTCGGCCACAGTCAGATCGCGCACGCGGGCTGCCACCTCTGATTCTGCCGAGGTCACGTCAAGCGGCGACATTGTGCCAACATCGAGACGAATACGATTGTCTTCAAGCAACTGCCGGGCAACTGCCAGAGACTGTTCAGCCACCATGACGTTCTCGCCGAGAGCAGCCAGATCCCAATAGGCGTTTCCAACAGCCACGATAGTGGTAATCAACTGCATTCGGAATACGTTTTCGGCGGCCGTTGTGTTGTTGTACGCCACCATTATATATCGTTCATTTGGCAGGCGTCCGAAGCCGTTTAAAAGCGGCTGATTCACCCCGAGAGCAAAGCGGCTGATGGCGGCGGGATTGTATAACTGGTTACGCTGGGACGATGACTGTCGCTGGCCGCTGAGGGATAGGGAGTAACTGGTTCCCGTAGAAAAAAGCTGGGCATAGCTTGCCGAAAAAGCCGTGACATCGCTGGTTACGTTATAAGTGCCGGAAACCACGCTGCTATTGAGCGGCGAAGTAACGCGGTCGTAACTGAAACCGACGCTCAGTGTAGGATCGAAATTTCCCGAAGCTCCGACCTGCACCGCGCCGCCGCCGCCTGTTATTCCGCCGGCGCTGCCGACTCCGGCTCCGGCGCCGGAACCGCTGATGCCGGCGCCCAGAGCGCCTGCGGTCAAACCGCCTGGAGTTGTGCCGCCCGTAAAGCCGCGCGGCGACTGTCCCGCTTTTGTGCGCAACAAATCGGTTCTGGAAAATTCAGGAATATATCTCTGTACCGCGATGTCAAGATTATTTTCCAATGCCAGTGCCAGAGCGTCAGAAAGAGACAGTTCCAGAGCCCCATTGCGAATCAAACTTTCGATTCGCGGAGAGTTTTCCAGCCTTTGCTGCACGACCGACTGCTGTTGCCATATGCCGATGAAGCTTCCCAAAGAAAATCCTTTCGATGTGGATTGAGCGGAAACAGACAACGGGGAAATCAGCACAGAGAAAAAAGTCGCGGCGATAATGACCGACCGGAAAGGATTTTTTTTCATCACACCTCCCAAAACACCGGGGAGGACATGCCAACCCGGCGGAGTTTGCAATTCATTGCCGAAGTTCTTACAAATATTTAATACTACTATTATTATTAACGTCTGAAAATATGCCTTTTTCGAAACATGATTGATTATCGTTGATATTATTATCTTTTTTTAATGAAAGCCGCCTCTCGGCGAGCCGCCGAGAACCATCGTTGAGGCGACAAGAATATGTAAGATATGGGCGAAGTCGCGCGAAAAACCAAACTCGCCGACCAGGTTAGTCGTATAAGGGTACGGGTGTTACGTTGTTCGTTCGGATTTTATGCTAAAATATCTTTTCGATTGGTTGGAACGATTTAAGGTTATAAAAAACAAACGGCTGGAAGCAATGAAAGGAATAATCGTATGACAGCAACCGCAGCAGCGCCGACAGGCGAAAGCATAATACATGACATCGGCCTTGCCGAATGGGGCCGGAAGGAAATCGAAATCGCCGAACAGGAAATGCCCGGTCTGATGGCCGTGCGCGCCAAATATGGTCCGCAGAAACCTTTGGCCGGTGTGCGCGTCTCCGGTTCGCTTCACATGACGATTGAAACAGCCGTGCTCATTGAAACACTGGTCGCGCTTGGCGCGTCGGTGCGTTGGGCCAGTTGCAACATATTCAGCACGCAGGATCAGGCGGCTGCGGCCATCGCTGCCACGGGTGTTCCGGTATTTGCCTTCAAAGGCGAATCGCTTGAGGAATACTGGAAGTTTACTATGCGCGCGCTTACGCATCCCGGCGACAAAGGGCCGGAACTAATAGTGGACGATGGCGGCGACGCGACACTTGTCCTGCATAAAGGCTATGAAATGGAACACGGCAGCGACTGGGTAAATACGCCGTCATCCAGCCATGAAGAGGACGTCATCAAAAATCTCCTTAAAAAAAGCGCAGTGGAACGTCCCGGCTGGTTCACGAAAGCCGTCGGCGAATGGAAGGGCGTCAGCGAAGAAACAACGACCGGCGTGCATCGTTTGTATCAGATGCGCGATGCGGGGAGACTCCTGGTTCCGGCTATAAATGTGAATGATTCCGTCACCAAGTCAAAATTTGACAATCTCTACGGCTGCCGCGAATCGCTTGCCGATGGTATAAAACGCGCGCTTGGCGTGATGATTGCCGGAAAGACCGTCGTCTGTTGCGGATATGGCGATGTCGGCAAGGGCTGCGCGCATTCCATGCGGGGATTTGGCGCTCGCGTCATAGTGACGGAAATCGATCCGATTAACGCGCTACAGGCCGCGATGGAAGGGTTTGAAGTCACCCGCACGGAAGACACTCTAGGCAAAGGCGACGTTTATGTCACCTGCACCGGCAACTGCGACATAATTACGCTGGAACATATGCTCGGGATGAAAGATCAGGCCATTGTCTGCAACATTGGACATTTCGACGATGAAATCCAGGTCGACAGGCTGAACAACGCGCCGGGAGTAACGAGGGTTAATATTAAACCGCAGGTTGACCGTTACGACGTACCCGGCGGACGCTGCATTTACCTGTTGGCCGAAGGACGGCTTGTAAACCTCGGCTGCGCCGAGGGACATCCGAGCTTCGTAATGTCTAATTCCTTTACCAATCAGATGCTGGCCCAGCTTGATCTTTGGGAACATCGTGCGGAGTACAAACCCGACGTGTACCGCCTGCCCAAAAAGCTCGACGAGGAAGTGGCCAGGCTTCATCTTGAAAAAATCGGCGTCAGGCTTACGACACTAACGCAGAAGCAGGCCGATTATATTGGCGTGCCGGTCGAAGGCCCGTATAAGGCTGAACACTACAGGTATTAAAAGAATTTTTGATTATTGTTTGCCGGTTTTTTCAAGATGAAGCCTGGTTTAAGTTATTGGTAAGCGCGGGATCTTCTGAATAATAAAAGAAGCGGCGGAAGCCGCGCTCCACTGCCATGGGATCGCAGGCGGCTAATACGCTTGGCCAATGCTGAAAAAGAAAGCTTTACCGCGCTCGCCCGGTTTCCTGTCGAGCTTGAAGCCGTAATCGAATCGCAGTGGAGCGAAGATTTTCAACCGTAAGCCGACGCCAGCAGTTTTGCGCAGACTGAAATCGAAATCGCCAAGCCGCGTATAAACATTTCCAACATCCAGAAAAGCGACTCCGTGAAGAACGCTCCAAATAGGAAAACGTATCTCGCTGTTTAAAAGAAACAGCCCTTCGCCGCCCTTGGGGCGCAGCTTCATTTTACCGTCGCTTCCCACCCACTCATCCTTCTCGCCGAGCATATCCTGCTCAAAACCGCGTATGGTTGTGCCACCACCCGCGAAAAAGCGTTCAGGAGAAATAATTTCACGATTTTCAAAAGAAGATGTCAGGCCTAGCCTTAGCGCGCCGGCGTAGACGAGCCTGGCCGGAAGCGCATTGCCATCACGATCTTTGGTTGACAGTCTCAAAAATTTATCAAGCGGCACGTAGCGGAAATACTGGCCGGAATAGCGAGCGAAACCTGTTTCCGAACCAAGCCAGGAAGGACCGAACTCCAGCGTGTGCGCCGAGAATTCTCCTTTTGTCGCGTCAAGAACGTTGTCTCGCGTGTCTCGCGTTAAAGTTGTAAAAATACGGGCCACAGGCACATTTGCCTGAAATATGGTCGGATCTAGAACGGCGTTCTCCGGCGTCCAGTTTACATGATCGTAACGGTAGCCGTAATCAAGACGGAATGACCGGGGAATGTTCCGTTCCTGTGTCAGTGAGAATCCAATTCGGTTGACGCTGAATAGCGTCTGTTTCTGTCCGTTTTCATCGATAAAAGAACGCTCTTCATTCTGCGCAAATGCGCTTACGTCCATTTTCAGGTGCAGCGCCCTGATAAAAGGCTGACGGTAGTATAGCCGGCCTTCCTGCAGATCGGCATCGTAGCGGAGCCGAAATCCCAGGTTGGAAGCGCGTCCCATTACGTTTATGTTCTGAATCTCCGCAATCCCGCCAGGGCCGCGCTCGGTATCGTAATAAAGCCCGTATTGAAAGCGATATGGCGCGTTTTCGCGCAAACGTAGGCGGACGCGCATGTTTTTCCTGCCTTCGTTGTCGTTGCCGTCCGTAATTTCCTCGGTCTGAAAATCAACTGTTGAATAGACACCGGTTGCGTAGAGCCGCCGACGGCTTTCATTGATTTTTTCAAAGTCAAGGACGTCTCCCTTTTGAAAATCAAGCTGCCGCATTACAAAATCCAGGCTGTTACGCTGATTTCCTTCTATTTCGATTACCTCAATGAAAGACTGCCGCCGTTCGGTAATCTGGAACGTGAGATGCGTCAGCGCATTGGACGCATCCCGCATTTCGCTGAATGTCGTGGAAACATCGTTGTAACCATGACTATGATACAGGTTTTCGATCTCCCTGCGCGAATTGCGCAAGGCTTCAGGGTTGTAGAAACTGCCGCTTGATGTCGGAATGACCATCCAGAGGCGGTTATAACTGAAGGCGCTGGCGCCTGTAAATTCCAGGTCGCCGATTATAAAAAGCGGTCCTTCGTGGATATCCATAAATGCTTCGCCGGAACGAGCGACAGGATCGAGATTCAAACGCGTTGCCGCCGCCCGCGCCTCAAGGTAGCCGCGCTCGCGATAGTACCTTTGAATAAAATCAGCAACCGTTGCGGGATCTGCGTAAACATCAATTTCAAGCCCCGCTTTTTTTATCGTGTCACGCAATTCATCGTCGCTTATCTCGGTCGCTCCGGGAAAACGGAGCGTGACGCCGGAATAGCGAGTTCCAGGAGTGATGTGGAAATTGACGCGCCGCTCCCCGACTGGTTGCCCGTTTTTCGCGGCGTTTTCTATTTTGGTTGAAATTTCCGCTTCAAGATAACCGTCTCTTGTCATGGCGCGACGCAATACTGCAACGGCGTCCTCAACGCGCCCGGCTTCGAAGACTCCTTCCGTCCATGCCTTTTCTACATCACGGCGCGTATTTGAAGAAATAGGAAAACCTTCAAAATTGAAATCAACCATGGGGCCGGACGCTATGCTTAGTTCAATATCCACGGTGTCTTCCCGTGTTTCGCGCCGCATGCGTATGTCCGCCTCAAGGTATTTTTCACGGAAGTAAAATTCCTGAAGCCGGTCGACGCCTTTCTGTATTTTTGAAAAATCGTAACGATCGCCCGGCGAGGCGTTCAGGCGTTTATGTAACGCGCTTTCACTAAAATTTTCCTCTCCTTTAAAACGTATGGCGCCGATTTCAAGTCTTGAATTATTCCGCGCGCCTGTCCGCGCGGCGCCGGCGTCTCCGCTTCTTCCGCCGCTCCCGGAACGCGCGGCGGAACGTCCGGTATTTACGCTGCCGAACCGCATATCATGCCGGAATTCAAACCTGTAGCTGTTGTCGTACTGTTTTGTGGTCTGCGTGGTGAATCGCCGCGTCACTGCGTACTGCGCGGCCCAAATCTGGTCGCCGCCGTTAATGAGGTTCATTGAATAGGCAAGGCTGAAATCGCGGGTGATATCTTCGCCGATGGTTAACCGCGCGCCTGGATCGGATTCCGAAGCGATAAATCCCGGATCAATGCGGAACGTACTAAGATGCAACGCTCTGCGCGCGCCTCCGGTTAGTTGCTCCCCTGAAAACTCGGCAAGGAGTGAAAGCGCCTGAGATTGCATAACCTGCATTTCGCGCCCCTGGGTTTCCGACGTAGTCCTTCCATATAGCAAAAGAGACACAACGTCAAGTTCGGGCATAGGCGGATCGGACGAAAAGACATACGAAAGACGGTCAGGGTTGCCAGCTAACTGCAGAGTAATATCGTATCCGGCGACTTTCGTCCGCGCCTGAATGTCCAGCTCTGGTTCAACGCGGTTCTGATTAACAAATGTAATAACGCCGCGGTCAATGGAGAACTCGCGCTGGTTCAAAAAAATCGTGCCATCTTCGATCAGCGTGACACGACCAATCACGGACGGTTCATTATATGTGCCGACAACTCGAAGCCCGCTTGCCTCGGCATCAACCCGCGCGATATTGTTTTGAACGCGAAGAGGAGTAATGGTACGTACGGATATGTTGTAGCGAATGCGGTCCAGTATGGAATCCGGCGTCAGATCCGAGTTTGCCTGCGCCTGCTGAGATCTCAGGTAGTTAAGCATCTGTCCGCCGACTTCGATAGATTCCCGGAAGGCGCTTTCATCAATACGGACGTTCCCGCCGATTTCAATGGCATCTTCCTTCGATGTTATCGTAATTGTCCCGCTTGAAGCCGATTTTAAGCCTTTCGGCGCTTCAAGGGAAAAGTTGTTAAACGACAGACGCAGGTTGATATCGCCGAGCAACCCTCGACTGTAGCCAAGAGATCCGTCTCCGGTGAGATTGCCTCCGTTAAGCAGGCCGGTTATATGCTCTATTGAAATTTTTTCGGGATTGAGCGCCAGGCGAATATTCAGATCATACGCTTCGATGCGCGGTGTTCGCAGAGAAAAACGTGCGTTACTTGTTTCCGCGTAGCCGGAGAGAGCGGGTTCTGAAAGAGTTCCTCCGGCGGCAGCCTGAATATCGAACTGTCCAGCGGCTCTCAGATCCGGATCGCCGAAAGTCAGAATGGCGGCATCAAGAAATCCTTCAAGCCGTAAATCAATGGGGGCATCTGAATGGAGTATGCCCGCTGAGCCGCTCATGCGGAGATTGGTTTCCGGTCCGATTATGGAAAGTTGAGAAATTATTGCCGAACCGTCGGCAATCTCTATCCGGCTTGGCTCCAACTGGTAAAACTCAAGAGATTCAACTTTAAAATTCAGATCGTCAAATATGATTTCCGCACGCAGGGATTCAAGATCGGCCTGGTCTGCATTTCCTGCGGCATGAAACGAAACTTTGCCGGTCAACGCCGATGGGAAAATGCCGGTCATTTCCGGAGTAAGACCAGTAACGGCAATCTTAAACTGAACCGGGCTGTCGTACGCCACCAAGCCGGGAATCTTCCACGGCAACGCGCTAAAAGGAAGCTCTCCGGAAATTGCGATTGTTCCGTCGCCCCACACTGCCGAGGCGTCACGCAGAATTAGGGCGCCGTCTTGAACAGCTGCCTTGATATTAACGGCTCTAAACGGAAGCGGCAATCCGGGAATGTTTACAACGCCGCGTTCCATTGCAATTTCACCCGCGCCGCTGAAAACTCCGTTAAGAACATTTACCGTACCATTAAGACTAATAACGCCGTCAACGCCCAATTCTTCCTTCGTGAACGCGAAAGACAGAACTTCGGCAAGATCGACGCGCCCGTTGAGTTTCAGCGTTTCCTCCAGATCGGTTTCGCCGATGGGAACACGACCGGATAATTCGAGCTGGGAACCCCGCGTTACTAAAAGCGCCGGATTTGGAATTTCAAGAACGCGGTCGCGAAATAGCAGTTTGGCGGGACTGAAGAGCCATGCTTGCTTATCCTGCACCCGCAGCGCCAGGTTTTGAATATCGGCGTCGATTTCAACCTGTTCCGGATTTTGCATATTGCCCGAAGCGCGGATGACGGCGTTTATTTCACCGCCCAGACGCTGTCCATCCTGAGGTTTCAGGCCGATGACGGAAATGTCTGAATTTTCCGCGTGAAGTTCTGCTGTAAAGGGATATGGCGCATAGAGGCCGCCGAGCGCCTCTGCGTAAAGATTAAGGCGCGGCGCCCGCGCGGATATATTTGCGTTTTTGGAAATAATCCCGGCTGTTATAAAAACAGGGCCGAGCGATGTTTCCTCGTCGTCCGTACTTACCCTCATATCTTCCGTATCGATCTGCGCGTAAATACGAGGATCGTCAATGGTTCCTTCGCCGGATATCTGAAAGTTGATCTTTTCGGGAACACGTATCCTTTCATGAAGGTTCCAGTCGCCTAAAGTCATATCAATGCCATCCGCGCGCAGACCGAAACGCCCGGAATCCAGCGAATAAGAAAAACGCGCTTCGAGCGCGTTTCCAAAACTTTCTAAATTTTCCGGGTTGCGCCTCAACAGAAATTTCTCTGAATGAATTTCACGATTAGAGAAAGCCAGTTCGGCATCCAGTTGCCCTAAAGGCATTTCGTAAAAAGAAAGATCGCTTGTATAAACAACGGCGCTGCCTTCGGGATTATGAATCGCGCCGCTTATGTCAAACGCGGCGTCAACATGGCCGCTTAAGGGAATTTGCAAATTTAGAACATCGTTAAGAATCGTGGCGGGTACGCGTTTGGCATCGGCCTCAATTGATACAATGGCATCTTCGCCGCTGAAATTCAGTCTCCCTTTGACAACTGCGGCGGAGTTTTCCGGCAATCCGAACTCGCTGGTGAAATCAAGCGTATCACTGCGAAAAATAAAATCGGAATTTGCGCTGATTGTGAGTTTTCGGAATGTCAGATCCGGAGTTTCCAGAGACGCGCTGATTTCCGGATTTTCAAGATTTCCTCCGGCTTTAATATGAAAACTCGCCGCGCCGCTTAACCCGCCCGCCGCGGCGGGAAAATCATCAACATTCAGAAGATGCGCGATTTGCTGAATCGTCAGTCCTATATCAGTGTTTGCCCCGGTGAATTCTCCTTCTATGTTTTTAAACTTTTCCAGGGCAAGACGGCCGGATGTTTCAATATCCAAAGCTCTCAGTTCAGGAATCGTAACTTCAAGTTGATTATTTTTCAGGCTGGCGCTAAAGCTGCCGTTAATCGGAAAAATGCCTGCGCCGGGTTCCGCGATATCTGCCGCAAGCGTTATCCGGGCGTCGGCCTCGGCTTTATCGAGATTGAAATCGCCTTCCCACTTGATACCGACCGTTCCGTCGGCATGAGAGGCAATATCAAAGGGCGTTCCGGTAAGTTTTATGAGCGGACTGAGATTTATATTTTTGATTTCGGCGGCAACGAAATTCGTTCCGGAAGTGCCGGGAACGGCAAGATCGGCCTTGCCGCTGATATTTCCTTCGGAAGATGAAACGACGATTTGCGGAAAAACCAGTCTTTTGGAATCATTCCGCCAATTTCCATTCAGCGCCAGTTCAAGCGCGTTTTGCCTGTAAGAGTAAAAACCGAAATTTGTAATCCCGATGCGCGTTAAGATATCGAGGCTTTCAAAATTACCGACGGCATGAATTTCGCCGGATAGATTTCCGCCAAGCGGTTCACGAAGCGACGCAAGCGCCGAGGCGCGCGGCAAATCCACAGTGGCGTTGATTGTCAGATCCATTGATGGAGCGGAATAATTTACGCTGCCCGTGATATCGGCTGAAAAACCATCGGCCGAAAATCGCGAGGATGAAATCTCAAAACTGTTGTTTTTTAAGTCAAGATTCCCGATAAAACGCAGCGTTCCGGCAGACAAGGAAACATCTTCGTGCATCAGGTCGGCATCCGCCTGATTTTCAAAAACGATATGATGTAAAAGCGTTTGCGCGTCGCCAGTAACATCAATATTCAATTCGGGAATTTTTATGAAAAGGTTTTTTGACAGATCGTCGTACCGGAAAACGCCGTCGCGGATTGCGGCGCTGGCGATCAGAATATCGGGCGCGCTTCCATCTCCCGAAGACGGCAAAATGGGAACATTGTCATTACCGTCATTGTCCGCATAGTAATAAATTTCAAGCCCGGCAATCGTGATTTTTTCAATTGCTATTTTGCCCCTGAGAACTTTTTTTATGTCTAAATCAATGTCGACATGATTTGCGCGAAAAAGCGGCGGCATACAGGAAGCCGCCGATGAACGTACCGTAAGGTTTTCAAAAACCGCTCGGCCGTGGAAATAACCCAGTCTGACGGACGCAGTTTCAACCCGGATTCCAGCAGTCTTTTCAAGATAGCGGCAAAAGTAATTGAACGCTAAACGTTTCGCGGGCGGCGTCAGAAGCAGGCAGAATACGGCGACGGTTGAAATTGCCACCGCCGTCAATATCCCGATTGTCCGCCTTAACCGCCGTTTTTTCATGAATCTGGTCTCTTAACCAAAACATGAATAATAAACCAAAACCTATCTCGTATAAATAACGGCAACCCGGATATTTGCGATCTCCGCAGCGCTCGTCAAACAGGTTAAAGCCCGGCCGCTTTAAGCGCGGGCAAATCGCGCAGCAATTCACTTCCGCCGTCCGCGGCAAGTTTGCCGCTTTCGAGCAGCAGTACACGCGAACAGCTTTCTTCGGCGAACGCAAGATCATGCGTCGCAATAAGTTTGCCTTGCGGTAAATCCGCGAGGATGGTTTTCAGGTTGCGACGCGCACGCGGGTCTAAGAACGCGGTCGGTTCGTCAAACAATAGAAATTCAGGATTCATCGCCAAGACGGTTGCTATAGCCGCCATACGTTTCTCTCCGCCGGATAGTTTAAGCGGAGAACGCTTCGCCAGATGTTCGATTCCGAGACGCGACAGCGCGGCGTTTACGCGCCAAGCTGTTTCCGATTCGCCGCATCCGAAACTGCGCGGCCCGAACGCAATATCTTCAAATATGCTCGGCATGAAAAGCTGGTCGTCCGGGTTTTGAAACACCATGCCTATTCGAGAGCGAATCTCGCGCATGGTTTTTTTATTAAGCATGGTCTTGCCCACATGAATATCGCCGCGTTTCGGCGGCAGCACTCCGACAAGCGCGAGCAGGAGCGAGGTTTTCCCCGCGCCGTTCGCGCCTATAAGCGCGACGTTTTCTCCCGTGTCGATTGAGAAGCGCACGGAGTCGATAGCGCGCGTGCCATCTGTATATTCAATGGTTAAATCAGTAACAGTGAGCAAAATTCAGACCTTAATAAAACGCAGCAGCAGCGACGGCAGACACACTGCCGCGCATACGAGTACGTCAGCGTACTGCAACCGCCTTCGCGCGGGCGGAACATGCTTTAATGAATAACCCCGGCAGCGCATGGCGGCGTGGACGCGCTCCGCCCGGTCAAATCCCCGCAGTATGAGTTGACCGGCGAAAGAACCCATGTGCCGCATTTCGAGAGCCTTTTTATTACCGGAACGTAATTTATACGCCGTTGCCATTGAATGGACTTCTTCAATCAGGACGCCGATATAGCGAAACGTCATCTCGAAAATCAGCACGAAAACCATCGGCACATGGAGCCGCCGGAGCTGCGCGGCAAGTTCCGTAAAAGGCGTTGTGGCGACAAGCAGCAGCGCCGCCATAACGCAAAGATACATCTTCAATAAAATCGTCGTAAGCGACAAAACGCCGAAACTGACCGCGACGCCGCCGATTTCAAACGCCGTCGCTTTATCGAATATTACATTTGATATGCCGGCGAACAGGCAGAATGGCAACGCGATAAGCACTCGCGCCAGGAGCAGTTTGTACGGCAGTTCCGCGAGCGCCATCATCACGAACGGATAGAAGAGGTAGGGCGCGAGACGAACAAAGTCATAACGCCCGAAAGATACTACAAGGACGATGTATATGAGCGTGGACAACAATTTTGCCAGAGGATGCAACCGGTGTATCGTCGTCTGTCCCGTGGCGAGGTTTTCCAGCGCACGGATATCATGAATACGCGCGCTTATGTCAGACATTAGCAACCATTAGCCACGGCCTTTTTTCGCTTTTTCCATGTTGAAATCATGAGACCCGTAGCGCCCGCGAGAATAAATGTAATGCCTGCGCCGACAATGCCTGCTACAGATGTTCCCGCCGCGTTTTCCGGGTCTGACGCGAAAGCATAGTCAGGCATGAACGCTATGCGTTCCTGTAAACTTGCCGCGCCGTCGAAAATGCCGCCGCCGGCTTCAAGTTCGGTTTCTTTACCGAAAACCTTTTCCGTGGTTTTGCCGATAGCCCACTCAAGACCGTCCGGATTCGCGGACACGAATAGAGACAGCGCGCCGCCGACGACAATAGTCAGCGCGATAAGCGCGATAAGAACTTTTTTTATTGAAACTCCGTTAAGGCGTTCGCCATTGTTGACGGAGCTGATAATTTCAGGACGCAGTTTATAAACAAAACACAGCACAGCCGCCGTTACTATTCCCTCTACAAGTCCGATCACAAAGTGAATAGGCAGCATTAACGCGGCAAACGCGCCGAATGGAATCTCCGTAATTCCGGACAACAATGTTTGAATTACCACGCAGAACGCCCCGAGTTCCAGGCCGATTACAACCGACGCTATTGATGCGATTGATATGCGGTTGTAATCGGCTGCGCCATTAAGGATTGGCCTGAATACCAGCGGATAAACTAAAAGGCACGGAATTACGCCCATATTAAAGATATTGCATCCGAGCGCAAGAAGTCCGCCGTCCGCGAAGAAAAGGCATTGGATTATCAGCACAGCCGCGATTGAGAGAAAAGCCGGTATGCCGCCGAGTAAACCCGCGAGTAAAATCCCGCCGCCGATGTGTCCCGAAGAACCCGTGGCCGGAATCGTAAAGTTTATCATCTGCCCGGCAAACACCAGGGCGCCTGCGACGCCCATAATCGGTATCATATTCTCGCCAAGCTCGTCCTTTTTTACCACTGCCGCGGACACGCCGATTGCCGTAACGCTAATAGCGTTCATTGCCAGGCCAACTGTCGGCGACAGCAGCGCATCCGCCATATGCATGATTTATTCAATTCCTTTACAATGCTTTTTAAATATCATTCGCGTCACGATAGAAAATTTTACAGACACAATAGTTGCCGTTAAGCCCGGTGGGGGGATATTTTTAAAAGGGAGTCGCGTTTGAATCCTGAAATTTGAGCATATGCCCGGAAATTTCCTTTGGCGTCCAAACACTTATTGTGTTAAAAAATCAATGATGTGCGGTAAGACCCCTATATAATATTCAGGCTAGGCCAGGATAAAAAATGCGGGCTTGGGCTTGATAAAAAAATGCGGAAAACTTAGGAGAAGACATTATGAAACTGAAAGGAAAAACAGCTTTGATTACCGGCGCCAGCAGAGGCATCGGCAAAGCGATCGCAAAGCGTTTCGTTGAAGAAGGCGCGAAAATAGTCATTAGTGATATTCTCGCGGCGGGACTAAAAAAGACCGCAGCCGAGTTGAATAAATTGAAGGCCGGTTCGACGCTCGCTATCGTAGGCGATGTTACCAAATTTGAAGACGTGCAGAAGATGGTGGCAAAGACCGTTAAATTCGGCGGAAGGATCGACATCCTGGTGAACAACGCCGGCATCGACCCCGGCGGGTCAATCGTTGATATTCCAATCGAACAGTGGAAGAAAATCCTGGACGTAAACCTTAACGGTCCGTTCTACTGCATGAGAGCCGCTATTCCGGAAATGATCAAAAAGGGCGGCGGTTCTATCGTTAATATTGGATCGCTTGCCGGAGTGCGCAGCCTTCCATCCATGCC